>OFEM01000001.1_pt1 | contig 24524 bp, 15 predicted proteins | sample 1521171 | NCBI WGS metagenome assembly OFEM01 (sample SAMN04272335, study PRJEB24112) | coral metagenome | biome: Coral reef; feature: Shallow seawater; material: Coral tissue | host: Coral | place: China: South China Sea | collected 2014
CGCAAAAAAAATGGCGTTTGTGCAGGCAGTTTTTTCGAGTTTCGCAGACTTATACCTTTCGCTGCTGCGAAAAAACGGGTGTTATAGATTTCCCTGCAAAACGAGCTCCGACCAAAGTAAAATATCTACCACCAGAGCGCCAAATTTTACGAAATTTTACCGTAGGAAACGGGGGGCGAGAAAATTCACTGTAAGCTTTGCTTATCGAGAAACACTGACGTTTTCCTTCGAACGCGCGCAGATTACTTGAGCTTTCGTCCTCAGCGAGCGTGCGATTGTAAACCTACGTTGATTATGAAGGCAAAGAAGGGTGTGAAGATAACTACTGGAGACAAAATGGCTTAATTATAATGCAGTTTAATGGCTTTCGATAAGCGCCCCAATGCTCTTTAAAGACTAAAAGGTCTTCTCTAGAGTTTTGTAACACGCTTGGAAGTAGATTTACAAGACAGTTTTGAAACGACCAAATGGGAAGTAAACAGCTAGAGTCAATACTGTTTACCTTATACATGACAAAATTTTCTTTCTTTAACTGAAATTATAATTGGCTGATTCTGAAATTTTTTTTTGATATGTTATGTTAGAGAATCCAGCTGTTTAATTCCACATTAGCAACGCGCCGTTTGTCACACTGTGTTTCCTCAGTATGTAATTTTAATCCCTCTTATCAAAAGAATGATAAGTCGTGCCTGCAATCTTAGTTCGTACAGTTTAGTCTTCCTTTACTCCTCACGCAACGTAGAATCATTCGTTTTGTGTGAGCATCACCGGTAAAAGCAGTAATTACCGGGGCGATTAAAACTTTCCTTCCACTCGAATCTACAAGACAGAACAGCTGTCACACCTAAGCATCGACCACTGAAAAAATAATTTGTACAAGCTGAATTATTAAAAAATCGACACGTAAACCTCATTCTGAGAGTATTACTGCTTTAAATTGCGCCAATGAAGAACGTAGGATATTGTTATTCACCTACAGAAGGCAAACAACGTGCGTTCTTTTCACTGGTTGAATTGCGGTTACTCCAGTCTTACAAAACAAACACACCTGTGATTGTGGCTTTTGCGTAACTAAAAGACTTCAACAGCAATATAGCGCTATTCACAAGTAATCCATTAATGAGAGAATGGAGATTAACATGCTCAGAGAGTTATTAATGTTTTTAGCTTACTTTATGTGCTATATTCAATTTGCGGTCAGCGCCCAAAAGAGCGAAGGGAAACCGGATAACGATGGCGCAAAATCCAGTGGTCGAAAAATTCTGGTCTTCGGTGGGAACGGTTTTATTGGAAGCGAAACTGTACGAAGACTCTTGGACAAAGGAGATGAGATTACCATAGTGAACCGAGGGAACTGGTACTTCGATTCAAGCCAACGCATCAAACCGTTTGTAAAAGCGCATTTTCTATGCGACAGAGACAAACTGCTCAAAGTTGACTGCGAGGAGCTTTTAACGTCCGGGTACTACGACGCTGTTATTGATTTCAGCTCCTACAATGCGAGGCAGCTAAAACAGGTGGTCGACATTTTACATGGCCGAGTTGGTGTTTATATCTACATCAGCACCGATTCAATTTACGAAGTTTGCGAGAAAAACCATTCTGGACCCAGCACTGAAGAAGACGCAGTCCGACCAAAAAGCCCGAAAAAGCGCTTGGAACTTAAGAGAGAGGAGAAATATGCTCATGATAAACTGGCTTGTGAAGAGGTACTCGAACAGGAGAGTAAATCTGGTGGATTCCCGTATGTAGCTTTACGACTCCCGGATGTAATCGGACCACGTGACAGTTCCCTCCGCTTTTGGACCTATCATCTGTGGATACGCATCCACAAGGCCATTGAATATCCGGTACATATGCCCAGCGGTGTATCGGATGTGAAGTTTAGTCTAATACACGTAGAAGACGCGGCGAAAGCCATCGAGAAAGTCCTGGATGTTGGTCCCGCGGCCCATAACCAAGCTATCAATTTGGCATTCAGTGAACATTTCACTCTGAAAAAGCTCCTCCGAGATATCGCCGATGAACTGAGAGTGGACGAGCTCGAGTTTCTTTCCGATGATGACTCCACGTGGTACTCCTATCCCACGGTTACAAAAGGTCCTCTTAATATCAACAAGGCTAAAATTATTCTTGGCTGGGAGCCCATGACCTGGGAGAGCGCACTTGATTCACTTTCCTCGTTTTTGGAGGGTGCCATGACAGAAGGAAAGTTTGTCAAAGAGAGAGAAATGCTATTGGCTGACTTCTTCGAGAGCATCGTCCCTGAAGAACATTACCCAACTGCACTGAAGAAACTGATTGAAATATACGGAAATGACGTCATGGAAGGAATAGCGTTGGACATAGGCTTCGATACAGCCCCTGAAATCGAGGGCCCAACTGATGTTCAAAATTCCGGCACCGCGCATGACCAAATGTCAGCGGAGACTCTATCGGAGGCTCAGGCAGCAGAGAGGAGCGATGGAGAATATGTCGAGGAAGTCGTAATGGAAGTCGATTCTGATAACGAAGCTAGTGCATCAATACCAGATTTAGAAAGAAAGAAGAAAGAAAAGCACATTGATGAACTGTAAATTATTTTGGATAAGACACTTGCACTTTGAGAAGTTTAGTAAATTTTCTTGATATATCAACAAAAAATTTTGTTTTATTTTGTCTTAGTTTCCGGCTTGAAAGCGCAAATTAATTGTAAAGTAAAAAATTGCAATCTGACCAATCAGATAATTAGTAGTATGCTTGATAATTTTATTTTTAGCTACTTTTCAACTTGGGATCACAGAGCTACATGCATACATGTGTCCATCGGAAAATATTTTGTAGGAAATCAATTAATGGGGTCTTAACGTGAAAATCTCAAACCGAGACTTTGCCGTATTGACCGACCGATAGCAAGGTCAATACGGGAAAGTCGAGGTATGAGATTTTCCCGTAAAAAAAAACTCACTCTCGGAGTAGTAATTAGATGTTTCACGACAAGCTTCGCAAGAGTAGCCGGCGAAGAGGCAGTAATGGACAGGCAAAATATGTGGTGAAGAAGGGGAAGTTTCTCCCCTCTCTCACGCTCTCCCCTATCGCCTCCTTCATACACCCTGCTATACAGGCCAGATATTTATCGGTACCATATTTTTCAAGATTCAGAGTTAAAATCGTCTCTCGGGGCTTTTCCTAGCCTGCGTAGCTTAGCCGCAGCAATTTGAACTCGAGCGCATAAAGCGGCGAAAACGACAAGCTTTATCGGGAGGCAGGTCTGATCGATCTGTTACTTGGCATCAACTATCCTCGTTTCTACGCCGGAGACACCAGAGTAATGGATGGCCTGGTGGCTAGCCTCTTCCAGGCGTTTAGTTAGTCAGAGTGCAGCCCAGAAAACCGGCGCGCGAAAAAATTAAAAAAGCGCGGCGAGAGGAAGCGAAAGAACGTCCGTGGGCAAACTTTACAAAAGGTCATTCCGCCCACTTATGGACCGCCTAGAGAGACCCGTAACATGACCGCCGGCTTGTGGTTTTCAGTTGTCAACCTTTCTTTGAAACATGCTCACGGAATATTTCAAACTTTCCCCCTCGAACTGAAAGCCAACACTTAGAGACTTTAAAACATATTTTGCAATAGAAATGAGTCTAAACAAAGCATAAACACCGCATGGCAAATCACAAAGGTGTCAAACTCTGCAAAGTAAAAGGTCAATATACCGAAAACAGAATGCCAAAATTATGCACGCATGTCACGAACCGTATTTACATATGTTTACAGACAACCTCGCACTTTCCGGTTCTTCTCCACCTCTTAGTCCATATCCATTGCCGTTGCTGCGACTCCGATTGTGTTCAACTGTTCGAATTGGTCTTTCATTATGGCCTCGAGAGCTAGACAAGCCACCATGATCGTAAAGACGGCGCCGGCTTCTCCATTCATCAGAGACATAACTCGTGGAAAGAGTTGAAAGATTTAACTCTTTCAAAAACCGGTGGGAATGATTGCAAGGAATCTTTCATTGACCATACTATTATAAAATCCTTCTGTTTTTCGCGAAGGCACTTCACTTGGAGAAATCTTGAGAAAATCTTTTAGATTATGTTTATAACATTTGAACACCGCGTTACTCGCGTTAGCCGTTGAAAGGTCACTGACCGTTGCCATATCGTATATCTCACCTGCGTCAGTAATGCTCGAGTGTTGAAAAAATCTGTCAAAATTAACCAATCGGAGGGTATACCAGATCCTGGTATACCGGAACGATCTTTTGTTAAGTTTGCCCACAGGCGTTCTCTCGCTTCCTCTCGCCACGCTTTTTATTTATTTATTTATTTATTTTACACGCGCTGTTTTCTGCGCTACGTCCTGACTGACGTACTGGACGCCTGGAAGAGGCTAAGCGACCACCAGTCACAACTGGATTCATATGGCTGGTGTTCAATTACCTGAAAAAAAGTCACAATGACAATCAAGACGTCGTCACGGTTGTATCATTAGGGACTTTACGCATATACGACGGCAAGGACAACGCGTAGTAAATTATCTGTTTTAACTTTACTTTCGAATTTCTCATTTATTTAGATTCATTCAGTCCGTTTGTCGGTATTTTAACACTTGCTACGAATGTGTTCATTTTCAAATAGAAATAGGAAAAATTAACTGCTGTGGCTCACGTTCTCCAGAAAACGCAGAATTTAGTCATTTCACGTTGCTGTTTTGCAGAGGACGACGGAGAAATGTAAAAGGAATAATAACGTGCACGGCCATATTTTTGCTTATAAAACCTTTTGTTTGATGGCACATGACAGGAAGATTTAAACGAAAAGCGAAGACTAACAATTGGACTAAAACGAGTCCCATTTTTCGTAGGAAACAAGCACATAAACTCACATGACAGGCGTCTCCTCGTGCAAACATTTTTTCGAGCATGTGCACGTACTCTTGAGCTCGTTTGCACGAGTTATGGTTCATGTGCTCTTGCCTTCGTGTGCTCCCGGACTGGTTTAGGGCCTGTTCACATGGATGGAGGGTGCCCGAACTAATCGGGCTACCCAAGTAGAAGGGTTGACACATAGCCCGCCATCCTGGCCATTACATGCAACTCACCTAAGCGGGACAGTGGGTGAGCACCGTGACTTATCTTTTAAGCGGCCACTAAGCACAACAAGCAAAATGGCTGACCAAAGAAACTTTCTGAATCTCATTTCAGCTTCCTGCACAAGTACGGGTCCGTTCTCTGTCTGAGACTCATCTATTGCAATGATCTCTTCACATGGACCGTCATTCTGTTCGGCAGATAACACTGGCTAATGGTAACTACGAAAAATTCACGCAGCCATGTTTTCAAGGATAACCTGGTACGAACCGTTTACATGCCAAAAGCTATCTCGTCTAGCTGGGTGCCATGGCCAAATAAACAGGGTACCTCGGGTAGGCGGGGTACCCCATCGCGCATGTAAACGCGTCAATACGTTTTCTAAAGAAATGTGTGAGAAGTTAGCCCTCCCAGAGTAGCTCGGTTGGCCGGGTAGCCCGGTTAGCCGGGGCACCCTCCCTCAATGTAAACAGGCCCTTACTCCACTAACACTGAAAAGAATGCGGGGCAATTCATAGTTTATCTGTTTTCAACCAATAGCCTAGGTCAGACGCTATAATTTCTAATAATTTGACATTTGTGAGGCTTGACATTAGACTTACTTCAGGCGCCATAAATGAAGGTGTCCCGGTTTCCAAATCTTCTTGGATATTCTCTCCCAGCCACATGCACCATAGGCGGTGATTTTGGGGCGCTCCTCCTCATCCATAATTTAAAAGTCTTCATCCATAATGACGTGAAGCTTTAAAAAGCTCCAGAACGTCATCATGGATGAAGACTTAAAAGTCTTTGTCGTAAACAAACCAATTACAAAACACAAAGTATCCCTTTGAAGTGACTTCAAAGTTCCAGTTCCCTAATCATGACTGGTGCATACTCAAAGCAATAGAGGACTTAGTGCAAGTCATTTAAAAACTGGTTTCTACAAGCGACGATAGCACAATAATTCTTATTTCACCATGCGCTGCAAAATGTGATGACAAAATACCATTCAGGCATAACACAAGCCGACAAGGATATTCACGCCGTAACGTGTTTACGTTTGGCCAATGAAAACACTGTATCCAGATTACCTCGCGCCTAAACAGTTTTCCAAAATGGCGAAAACCTCGGATGACTTTGCTTGTGCTAGAGATTGCGTTGGATTTGGTTTTCTCTTGGGTCATCCCCATTGCTTGCGCTTTTGCTTGCGCTGCTAGTAAAAACCAGACCATCGGGTAGCACAATAAATGCAAAGTCAATTACTTAACGACACTCAAATGAAAACTGCTCTAGTAGCACTTCTGTATTCTACTGACGAGTGTAGGCGACCGTATTGTAAGTATTCAAGTATGTGGTAAATACTGGTAGTTACCAAAAAATTAAAAAATCAAAACTGTAATTTTAATTAATTACCTCTGGACCAGTCAAGTGGAGATACTCTAAACCACAGATAACTTCAGCGATGTAGAATCTAAAATCATAAACAACGAAAACATCACTCTAATGAGGCTATTAGTATTATTAGATCAGAGGCTATTATAAATTGGGATTACACTTTGGAAATATCGGGCATCAAATGTTTGTTACCTTACAAAAAACCAGTAAGAAACCGCAAAACTTATCGCAAAACTTATAAATGCAGTCATTAGACAGATAGTTTTTTCTCTACACGTATTGAATTGCAAGCTTCTGAACTCTAGTTTTGACCAGACCTTAATGACTGGATGGTTGCAGGACCACAAACGCGTTACATTTTTACTTTCATCCTACCTCTCGCTTGGTGTTCTCTGAACATGTTTTCGTGCAATTCGAAAACCATCTGCGGGTCCCCTCCAAGCATAAACTCCATTACCAAACTACGGCTGCCCTGAAATGTGAATAGATTAGAGGTAACTTGATCATAGGATAAAGCCAGTTATTGTTACCGTATTATGAAATGCAAGCCCGCCTTTACAACCTTTAGCACGATAAGGGTATTGCGGCTAGAGAATTTTAACCTCGGATACTCTCCACGTCTTGGACACGTGAAGTGACATAAGCAAAATTAGATCAACTGCATGTAGGAAAGAAATTTGTAAAAAATAATAAGCCGTTAGAGGTTTCTAGACAAGTTTACAGAAAAATATCGATGCAAGATTGCTGGACGATCGTTGGCTTGTCATATAAAGCTAAGTTCTTTATTCCGTGAATTAAGCGATAACTGGTACTGTATTTACACACAAAGCAATATCAAGTCTCCTTTACTGCTTCTTCCGGGAGAAGGGATCCGTGACAAATTGCAGACCTATCTCCAGAGAGGTGGGGAATGTGAGGGAGGGAGCGAGAGGTAGTGCATACAAATGAAGTTACATGTCTGTCCATATACATTTGCCAAGTTCTAAACGATCAATTATTGCACTGTGTTTTATCCAAAGCTCTAAGTTTGCTGGGGTAGTAAGAAAGCTCAGCTAATTGATCAAGTGATATTTGATTTTCACTTACCTTATAAAGGAAGTCTCCACAAAGTTCGGACAGAAAATGATTCCAAGTGGAATTACCGAGGGATTTCTTTGACTGCATACTCCATTTTGGTGTCATTATTGTGATAAAGGATCACCTAAATAGCAAGAGTAAAATAAACGCGCTATTACGTTACATTGCCATGGTCCACTTTATATAACAACAACCCACACATAGAATACTTGTTCTCTGAAATATCTGATTTTTACATAATACTCGCTAGAAACTAGATTAGAACTGTCAGAAGCCAGACTTCTCTGAGGGCTCTACGAGCAAACACAGCAAATTTTGAATTTTGTGAACTACGGATTAGTTAAAGATTGGAATTCCTGAAGGGTAGTTATCCTTAATGTTAAAATTATTCTACCTTTCCAAAAGTTCCCTCTCTGAGAACTTTAACCTCAGTGCAGTTTGCTCAGATCGTTCAGCTTCTGAGCGTGCACTTCCTTTCGACGAACTTTATTTTCCCCACAGTGCTTGTGTTGTTCTGCGTTCTTTCGTTTCCTAGTCCTTGCCTGAACGAAAAAAGCCCAAGAGAAAAATATACCTTAACCTTTAACCTTTAACAACTTCAAGACTTTGAAATCTATTTGCTAAATTTACCATGAAATTTTCGCGTGACCGGCATCTAAAGTAAGCATTCGCGTCTGGCCAAGCCTAGTGTCCCGTGATAATAAAGATTTGATCTGAAAATGCCAGCTGTCTGATAGAATTTAAATCGACTAGTTGGTGTTTACATTCAGTTTTTTCCAGTTCCCCGGTTCAGTCTTTAATGGAATAACTATATCCCTTTCCACAGAAATCCCTTTCGTTCGTGGCAAGGGCTGAGTTTTAAGAACTCTATTTTGTAACTGATGCACATGACTTTAATTCTTACCAATTCTGTTCTGGTTTTTTTTTTGAAGAACTCTTATAAGACTGTTGTACAAAGGGTCCAGAAGACACAAGAGCGAAACATTACAACAAAGTTACGTGACGATGTCCCCTAGCTTATGAGATAATTAAATCGATTGTTTTCCTTTCTCCCAATTCTCTTGTTGATCTTTTATACAACTCTCATTAGTGAGAGAGCAGTTAAGGAAGAAAAGTGGAAAACTTAGGAGACGATTTATTCGATTTGTGTTTATGTCAACACAATTACTAGAGGGATAAGAATTTGTCAGTAGTTGTCAGAAATCTAACCTAATAACCTGTGAATCTACAAATGCACTAAAAATTCCAAGCGCTTTTTATTTTTTTCATATATGAATTGGCTTATTGCGTTAAGCTACAAAGTTACTTTCTCGCATCAGAATTATCAATTTCTATGGCAATGAAACTATACAACTGTCAGGTGATGCAAACTTACAGGACTTTGGTTTGGTGAAAGGCTGGTCCATGCGCCTGTCGACCGGGAGATGTGAAGACAAGTATTTTTATACCTCAACTCAGATACGTTTTCTGATTGGAGGAAAACGCGTCACGCGTCGTGGGTCAAAACTCACAAACTCTCTACTTGAACAAACTCACTAACTCCCTAGGGCGAGCAACCTCACTAATTACCTCCTCAGGGTGAACAAACACCCTAATTCCCTGGGAAAACAACAATGTGAACTCGCACGTGATCTGGTCGTGCTCCTCGAAACCGCGGCAAAGTTGTGAGCCAGCCGGCATAGGTGGATTAGCAACAACACTAGCCATGCGATGCTGATATGCTCTGGCTCACCTGTTTCTTCTGACACCTTTTTCTTACTAAGTCTCTTACCATCTTGTTAACTGATGTTTCGTTTTCCTTCACTGTATTGTCGCTAGAAACCAAACAAAAAAAACATTGGTGTATTATGACTGGGTACATCTTAGAAGAAAAACAGTTTTCTCTTCGCGAGAAGACTGGTCAAATTAAATTGGCCGTACATGCTGTTACTACTACAACCATTTCGCCAGCGACTCTAATTGTTGCAAACCACTTGAGCGATCGAAATCGCATCTCAAAAAAGTAATTTCTAATGAAACAATTATCTTTAAGCACACAACAACGCTTTTCAGTTTTCGGAATGATAATTTCTGAATCGAAATCGCGTTTCTTTTATTATAAGCGTTCGCTATAATCGCCTTCGGTGTGTAAAACCGCGAGTCGCTAGCTTATGGGACAGGTATTCTCTCTGAATAGCACCTAGGTCTTTTTGCGTGCAGGATGTCGGCATCTTTTTTGCTCGACTTTTTCTAAAATGTGGATAAACTCTTTGCATGAAAAAAGTTGTACATTTCAAAGAAATTCTTTATCTGGTAAACGCAAAACGATCCCTGCATTGATTCTTTTCCATCGCTCTGTTTTACACTTTCACCCAGTCACACGCGGTTTCAGAATGACGTTCACTAACTTATTCAACGAATGGGATTCTGGGATGTCAGCTGTGACAAAATGCTTTGTCATGCCTTCCATGGCAAATGTGTTTTCCGATTGGAGCAGAACGTGTCATTTGTCTTGGGTCAAAACAGACGAAGTCCCTGGGGCGAACAAAACTCCCTACCTCCCTTGGGAAACAATAACTCAGTTAACCCAGGTCGTTCTCCTTGAAACCGTGGCAAATTTGTAAGCCAGCGGGCATCTGCAAACGAATTTTTTCTTCTATTTTTGAACTGGGAGGTATAACAAAACACTTAATTAATGACTGGTCTGGTGGAAACAGTGAGTTTTGTTTTCAGACAGTGAGTTCTGTTTCCCCTTGACCTGGGTCAAATTGAGGATCTCGGGGAAACAAAACTCACTGTTTCTGTTGGGTCCACTCACTGAGTGCATTTAAGCACTCAAAAATGATCATGCAAATACAAAAACTTCCCTGTACCGCGAATTTATTCCATCAACGGAGTCAGAATTTGATAGGCTGTGTAGGAGTCAGCGTTAAGTGCTATCTCACTTGTCTGGTAACTAACGGATTAAAGACTTCACTTCCGAGTAAATGCGAATAAATGTTTCGGGTCATCTCGCCACGCGCGACCCCTTTTGTTTACACTGTCGCCATGGACACGGTTAACCGATACAACAATGCGATAAAACTCGTTTTCTTTCTGCTCATAATGGCTAATATCATTACATTTTGCAAACAGCGTTTGAAAAATATACTGAAAAACTTGAAAGTTGATGTTTCTCACGATCATATAAACGGAAAACGAAAATCATAGTAGTTACAAAAGGTCCCCTCCGTTAGCGAAAGGAGTTCATAAACTACAAATATATTTTTTATCTCACTCGGCATTAGAAAAGTATTATGTTTGTTGTTTAGCCTTACCTTTTATCGCAACGATTCTTAGTGAAATGCCCAATGACATTGCTAACAGCAATGAACGCTAACCAGCAAGTTACAAAAACCATTTTCTACGTTGACAGCCGAAACTCCAGCCACAACCGAAAACCTGAATTTGTTCTGAAGACTGAAGTGTGTGCGTCATAATAAACGTTGCGCTCGTGCGCGCGCGATAGAATGTGGTGTTACTAGTTTGATTCTGAAGACCATTTTTTGGTAGAAAAGGTAAGATGAGAGGAAAAAACGAGAGCGCGAGAAGCTGAGAACTCAAAGACCTCGCTGTCAATTTTGCATGAAAGTCTTGCATGCTTTTTTCTTCAACCTTTATGAACCTGCATTGTAAATGTTTAGTCAGTGAGATTTATACAGACCCGTAAATGATCCCAAAAATCCCGCCCAAATTTTATCACAAAGGAAACCTGTAGCCCCGTTTCTCGAAAGCCGGCAAATCATTTTTAGTCAATCAGTATTCAAAGACGAAGAGCAGTATTCACCTAAAACTTGTATAAAGAGAACCTGATGTTTATATTAAGAATATGTACACAAAACAGCTGTGAATGTACAATTTTGAGATTTTGCTAGGGTTTTTCGGGTACGAAAACTTTTCGAGACGGGTCCTAGGTGGGAAATAATCAATTCCCCCATGTAATTTGGAAGATAGGTAGGAATGGCTCGAACTCCATGAATGAGAAAATTCTAGACACGTGATATATATATTTTTAAATCATCCTTAGTGAGGCAGGCATAAAGACAGCAATAAAAAACGGGAACCACAGTGACAACAAATTTAGCAAGTGAGTATAAATTTTTCGTTTAGTAAAACTACCGTAGGTACCGTACGTGTCAGTAGTTATGATGAATGAAGTCTACATATCGTGAATGATGTCTAGTGGTGATGATTAATGCGGTCTAGACTAGTTGAATATTGCCTGCTAAGACTTTAATGGCGAACGTCTAGTCACGTTAAAGGACGTTTAGTAATATTGAAGGTGAATTGTTTCTTCAGTTGTTGATATGTAGTGATAATGAACGATGTCAAGTGATCGTGAATTTATGATGCCTACTGACGATATGATGAATGATGCCTATCATGCCAATAAGATATATAGTCACAGATCATTTGACACTTTGACACAACGTGCCACGTGACGGCGAGAAACAATTTAGAAAAAAATTCGATTCTTGTCACGAAAAAGTTGCCTCATATCTGTCAGCATTCTTAGGTGGAGTTGGTAGCTTGATCCTCCGATCGAAAAACTAACTTTGTCATAGTTTACCGTTAGGATCGTTTTTAGTTCTAAAGGGTTTACACGTGGGTATGCAAGGGTCCAGAGAGATATACAAAGAGTTTACGATTTACACGAAGCACGGGTTCACTAAGATTTACAAGAGTATTCATGGTTAAAGGAGGAATAAGTACCTTGCATATGGGGGAGACTTTTTTGTGAGCCGGCGAGTCCGAGCTGAGCCGCGAACCTCTTTTTTTCGAGCCCCGAAAGATCCCCGCCAAAAGTTCCTGTTACTACAGTAGTGCAGTAGTAGGTCAGCGGAGGTCACCAACTGCTTGGTAACCTCTCGTGCTGCTCAGTTACCGCGCGAAAAAGTTGGAGCCGCCATGTTTGTATCACAAGTGTGATTCGTGTAGTTCAAGTTTTTCATCCGTGTAATCCTTCTGTCATCCGCCTTAGTTAGGCGAACTAAGTTGTTATCTTGGGAATAAAGTGATTCCTGTGAATAACAACGGTCGTCTTTTACTTCTCGTCGAAACTCCTTCGAATTCACAAGTGCGAACTTTGAGGACTGCCACAATAACAACTTAGTAAGTTTGAATATGAACTTTGTGGTCCTTTGCGAAGGTTCGTATCACCGTAGGGGCATTGTCGCTGACAACAACAACTTTGTTAACTTGAATGGATTCCATGTGGTCCTAAACCTTGCAAACGTGCGTTTGGTTGGAATTAACACTCGTCATCGTCTCGAGAGTCAAGTCAAATAAACGAGGACTCAAAGTTGGCGGATGGCCGTGGTGAAGTGGTAAGTTCCGCTACTAATAATTACTTGGATGGTGCCTGCGAAATGTCTTCGCGTTTAATCGTTGAACTACCGGATGTTGACGAAGATAAGGCATGTTTTGAAGCGGAAAACGAAGATCAATTTGTTGAAGTTCGTAATAGGTAGCTGACTGAAAAGGGTCGGTCCTATCAAACCGAAATTAAGATTAAATCGTTCAAGTCTGTGAGGTCTACATTTACAGGAACAATGAGGTAAACACTGCTGCTTCGAGGGCAATGTAATGAATTACCAACTTGGAAGCAAGAATTTAGTAAGGCTCAAGTTTTGTGGAATGAATTGACGGATGCGTACAATGAAATCAGAGAACTTGTTGAAAGCGATGAGTTGGGGACATCTGGGAGCAAGTTTGTGGGGAGTGGTTTAACTTTGAAAAGGATGTGAGGGATGAAATTAAGTATTTGGAACAAACAGTGCTAGAGTCTTGTTCTGTCAGATCTAAGGGGTCCAAGTTGAACAAAAGTATCAAAAGTCTTAAATCAAAATCAAGTGTGGACAGTGAACATTCAAACAAGGTTGACAAGTATAAGCTTCAACAGGAAGAAGCTGCCTTGAAGGTTAAGTTAGCCTACATTGAACAAGAAAAGGCCCTTGAAATTGAAAAGTTGATACAGGAACAAAAAATGGACGAGCTAAAACTGGAGAGGGATCTTGAATTAAGCAGAGCCAAGTTAAATGTTTTCGAAGAGATTGAAAAGGAGCAAACGTCCTCACTTGAGGACGACCTGGCTAACCTTCCTTCCGAAGGCAAAGGCGAAGGTGTGAGAAGATTCCTGCAATCTTTGCCTGTGACTACCAGTCACTAGTGAGGCTAGCACATCAGTTCAGTTGCAAGTATCTCAAACACCAGTACTTACAACCAAGTCCACACCTAAGTCCACGTCAAGTAGTTTGCCTGCTACTGCTCCATTATTCTCTCCAGAAGCTGGACAGAGCTCTCCCACTCAAGGAGAAGTGCCTAGTTATGAAAATGTAACATCAGTGAGAAATCCTCCTGTAACTAGTTTCTTCAGTGGTTCACCGCCGATTATATCAGCAATGGTTACACCCCTTCCACATACCAGCCGGTGAATTCGCAAAGACATGTTAACTCGTTCAGCGATGGTTTGGATAGAATGGCATTGTCATTAGAAAGATGTATGGATAAGTTAACTGAAGCTAACTTGGAACAAAGCACTGTAAGCAAACAGTTGTTTGTCTCTGGGCAACTTCCAAAACTTACCATTTCAGTATTCAATGGTGACTCTTTGCAACACCCTGTGAGGAAGAGGATGTTCAATGCTCTAGTTGACTCCAGACCTCTGGAAGCAGACATCAAATTGAATATGTTGAATCAGTATGTAACGGGAAAGCCAAAACAAGTTGTGGAACACTATCTTCTGATTGGAACAGAAGATGCCTACCAGAAGGCTAGGTCCGTACTGCAGGAGAGGTATGGAAACTGTAATGTTGTGAGTGCAGCATTCCATGATTACAGTGAGGACACTCGAACCATGAACGCCTAGACTTTTTTCCCGCTTTTTTGGCATCTTCCAATCACAAGGTTACTTCATAACGAGGCATTTGTATTTTATGTCTGGTGAGTTTGGTGATCAAAGTCGGAGTGATCATTGAACTATCATGGCTGAAAAAAGTGAAGTTTACCACTGGTTGAAGTCACTATCTCCAGGAATGAAGTAAGAGAGATTGTCCGTGCAGTTCGAAAGCAGGGGATTTCGCTCACGAAGAATACTAGCCTACGTCAAATCGGAGGATTTGGACCGCATTCTTTCCGTCTCCCGATAAGCTTTTACTGGCGGAAAGACGTGTATTGGAAGCTGAACTAAGCAGCATAAAAACAGAGGGTGGCCGACTTGAGCCGAAACGACTGAATATGACTCAAACAACAAGTAGTGCGCCCCAGCAACGGTCACCTGAGGCTGCAATCAACGTAAGTTTTGAAGCGAGCGCGACCACTTCAAACCAAAGTCCTCGAACGATTCAAAGTCCATTGGACCGAAGAGCGGCAGAACTGTCAGAAAATCTAAAGCTTCTAGAAGTGCAAGTTGAAAGCGCCAAAAGTCATCTACAGGGGAAACAAAAATCCTTTGAAGAATTACCAAATATTCATGAGAGACGCGGAAAAGTGTGTGCTATTTGCCATACGTCTGGCCACAACAGAACAAATTGTAAGAAAATTCCTTGTAATGATGTCAACACTTGTAAGTTAAAGGAGAAACACCCAGAACTGTTGGCCGATATTCGCACATTACAGCGTGAACTGAAAGAACTTGAACAAAAGTTTGCAAAAGCTAAAAGTGACCACGACGTATTTGTCGCTTCCCGCCAACGAGCTAAATCAAGCTTCTTTGCCATCATGCGTCCGCGTCTTAGGAAACAAAACCCCGCTAAATACGTAGATCGTTCTGCCTTGGATAGAGACTTGATGATTCTCCAGCGAGCGCTGAAAAATAAAGTTCCTTTAGAGGAAACTTACGATTGGAGATTGCCAAATGTGATTGAAGAGTACAAACATGGTATTGTTGACCCTCTCCGAGTGCAGTGAATTGAAACGAACCATTACGCGCAAATATTGATCACAGTTGTATCTAAGTTGTAATTTTCTCCTTTTGTGCTGCAGTATACTACACTGCACTGTTGATATGTTTATGTTGTGTTTTTATTTTCGTTGCGTGTATCAGTTTTAGTCCGACTTCAAATAACATAATTACAAGTGCAGATATTATAGCACTGATTTTATTGTTTACAGTTGATTGTTCAAGTTTCACCCTTGTTATAAAGTAACAATTTCACAGTAGAACAGTGTTATAGTACAGTATCTATACAGTAAAAAGTTTTGTTATCAATATTACATGCTTGTCAATAAAGACAATTTACACTTTTTAGCAGGACTTATTTTGATCTCACGGCTAAGATAAAAATAGCACTAGACGTAAATAGAACATCAACTGTCAATCAGACGTAGCCGCAGTTTCGAAAGTATGAAATTGAATTTGCTGGAGTTATTTTCGATACAGCTTCGCATATCGCTATTTCAGTTTCATTCGCAGTCAAAGATGTGTTTTGTTTGAGGTAGCACTTTATCTGGTGAAAGCAGAATTCGCAAGTGTTCAAATGGGGCGAGTAAACGGGCTGGAAAATGAGATCAACGCCATGTTCTTGAAGAATATCTCGTAACACGGCCTCCGCAAATTGTCCGTGGTGAAATCCGCAGTTGTCCATAATGACAACGTCGTCATTCTCGAGGATTGTTGAACCATCTGCCCTATCTACGGAAAGAGCTTCATTAAAGAAATTCAACAGCTCCATACCATTAGAAGGGCCTCTCAAAACATCAAAGTAATCTACTCCGTTTACGGAATGAAGTAAGTTCAGCGTATGGTTTGCGTTTGAGGCGTAGCGCTGAATTTCTATCGCAGGTTCGCCGATATACGAGTTACCGTAGACTCGATTTCCTGACGTTACAATAACACTACATTCGTCAAAAAAATGAAGTTTCGTATAGTCACGTTGGCTAATTTGGTCAAGAAAATAATCTGTGTATTCCGTATTTGCCTGTGACAACGATTCTTTGGGTACTTGGGAAACCTTTTTCTTTGTCATTCTGCAGTCCTCCCGGATGCACTTTTTTATTGCTGATTGTGATGGTAAATGACCAGGGGGAGAAATTCCATCTAATAGCAAACGCTGTTGAAGCTCACTTGTGTATATACTTGGTTGACATAATTTCTCTGACTCCACATATTCGACAACATCTGCAGACATCTTATTTCGAACCGGTGTTTTCCGTGGTCTAGGCAGAGACGAGTTGCTCTCTTCATAGAGTTGAACAACTTTATTTACATATCCGATGCTAACTCGCACATTTTGTGAAAGTTGTCTTTGCGAAAACCCTTGATGGTGTAGATCAAGCACTCTTTCCCGATAAACTTGTGGCAGAAATTTACCATTGTCGTATATCCCTTGCTGTCTATTGACCGCGAGTTTGCATTCACCTTCGCCGAACAAGAATTTAAAAAGTGAATATCATCAAAAACTGACAGATAACTTAGTGTTAGCAGTAAAAATTGTGCTTATAAAAATTGTTCTTACCAGCATAATTAGCAGGCGCGTAGGCCATTTCTTACGTTCGAAAAATTATAGTCGCGAAGCCGCCATGAAAAAAAGTAACATTATATTTTCCCGCCACCGCTGTGATTGGACAGCGCATAAAAAACGCTAATCCTTTTGTCTAAACGAGGAGCTCTCATTGGATAATGATGACATAAATGCACCAAAAAAGTCCAGGTGTTCATGGTTCGAGTGTCCTCACTGTAACAAGTTTAGAGAGTTGGCCTAAGATAGGTCCCAAGGATGCTGTTGCCTTAAGAGAGTTCTCAGACTACCTAGATAAGATCTTGGCAGCAAAGAAAACAATATCAGGACTCTCTATCCTAGAGTATGCAAAGGAGAATGTAAAGTTATTGGCTTAATTCCCTTACCATCTTGAGATTAAGTGGAGAGATGCAATTAAGCAGTGGAGATACACCCATGGTGAAGCTAGTTACCCTACCTTTCTCAAGTTTACCGACTTCATAAGAGAAGCAGCAGAAAAGGCTAACATCCCAGAGCTAGAAGGCATGTCCACTTTAACCAGCCCTAGAGTTAACAAAACTCCAAAGAAGAAGCTAGAAGAGGGTAGTTCCCTATCTACATCAGCCAAGGACGGAAATAACCCTGAAGCAGATCCTAGTAGTTCTAGTAAATCAGAGCACACTGGTAAAAACAACTGAAACAAGTGCCTGTTCTGTGGTGCTGTACACAAGTTGGGCAACTGCACTGATTTCTGCAGAATGCCTTTCAGTCAAAGGAGAGATTTCTTCTTTCGTGAACATTTGTGTATGGGCTGTGCGGCCAGTAGGAGTCACCAGGTGGCGAACTGTAAGAAGAGATTGAAATGCAAAACTTGCTCAGGGATGCATCCTACCTGCCTTCACAAGGAACAAACACAAAACAGTGTTGCCGTCTCAGATTGTATGAGTGTATGTCTACTTGCTGAACAAAGTGGTGGGTTCGATCACACTATGATTGTACCAGTGTGGGTCAGGTCAGTGGGGGAACCGGAAAGGGAAATTCTGCAGTATGCAGTGCTGGACGACCATTCAAATGTCAGCCCAGCAACAGTTATCGTTGACAACAATGCATCAGCAGAACGCACACGTTGAAACTAGAAAGATATCTGGTCTAGAAGTGTTGGACCATCATAGAGAGTGTGTTGTAAAGATGCCAGTGGCCTTCACTCGAGAACTTGTTTCAGCCAACCGATCACAGATTCCAAAACCTGAAGTGGCTAGAGAATGGCAACATCTGAAGCCCATTGCTGATAAGTTGACGCCATACCACCCAGATGCAGAGATTTCTATCCTGATTGGAAACAACTGTCCAAAAGCTATCCGACCGAGAGAAATAGTTGCCGGGGAAGATGATGAGCCGTATGCTCAAAGAACTATACTTGGTTGGGGAGTGATTGGAAGAGTCTGCAAGTCACGTGACAAAGAGGGTGGAGAGAAAGGTGTGTGCAATAGAGTTGCAGCTTCAGAAATCAATAGCCGATTTGCATTCTCAACGAAGGCCAAAGAGATTATCGACCCAGGGAAGATTCTTCGCGTGTTAGAAACTGACTTTGTTGATACAAGTACTAAGAGCAAACCGTATTCTGTGGAAGATGAGAGATTTCTAAGAATTCAGGAGAACGGAGAGAAGAAGAGACAAGATGGACACTATGAAATGCCGCTTCCACTGAAATCAGACAATGTGTCTTTTCCCAACAACCGCCAACTCGCTGTGAAGAGATGGAACCAACTGAAATCCAGATTTAAGAAGAATCCGAAGTTCTTTGCAGACTACCAAATCTTTATGAAGGACTTAATCTCTCAGTGTGCAGAAAGAGTTCCGGAAGATCGTCTTGAGGTACAAGATGGTAAAGTCAATTACGTCCCACACACTGGAGTTTATCATCCGAAAAAACCAGGGCAGATAAGAGTGGTGTTTGACTGCTCAGCCCAATTTAACGGAGTCAGTCTCAATGACTACTTGCTGCAAGGTCCCGATTTTATGAATGATCTGTTAGGGATCCTGTGTCGTTTCCGCCAGGAAAGTGTTGCATTCATGACGGACATCAAGAGCATGTTTCATCAGTTCATGGTCACTAAGGAACATAGAGACCTATTGCGTTTCTTATGGTGGCTGGACGGGGACCCATCAAAGGAAGTAGCTGAGTATCGGATGAAAGTTCATCTGTTTAGAGCCAGCAGTTCCCTAAGTTGTGTGAACTTTGGGCTTTGACGAGCAGCTGATGATGGTGAACAAGATTTTGGTGCTGATGCAGCTGCGTTCACACGTAAGAACTTCTATGTAGATGATGGCCTAAAATCTTTAGCTACAGTTCCTGAAGTCATCGAGTTGATCAGCGGCCAGTCAAGCCATTTGTGACAAGGCCGGACTCCGATTGCACAAGATAGTCTCTAACAAGAAGGAAGTTCTTGAAGCTATTCCGGTTGAAGACCATGCAAAGGAAATCAAAGAACTGAACCTAGCTGTAGATCCTTTGCCTATTGAGCGAGCCCTAGGCGTGATGTGGTGCGTTGAGAATGATAGCTTTCGGTTCCGTATCGAACTTCGTGACCGTCCTTTAACCCGAAGAGGTGTCTTATCGACCATTGGCTCCATCTATGATCCTAATGGATACATAGGCCCTGTAACACTCAAAGGAAAGCAGATACTCCAGCAGATGTGCAGAGACAAATTGGACTGGGATAGCCCTGTCCCTGAGTATCTACACCCACAATGGGAGACTGTGGTGTCAAGAAATCAAGGAGCTGGAGAAACTGGAGATAAAACGATGTGTTAAGCCAAATGACTTTGGCCCAGTGAAAGCAGTGGAAATGCACTATTTTTCAGATGCTTCAGTAGAAGGTTATGGCCAGTGCTCTTATTTAAGACTGATTAACGAACATGACCAAGTTCATTGCTCTTTTGTTGTCGGAAAAACACGGGTTACACCCTTGAAGCACAAGACCATACCAAGGTTGGAGCTAGCTGCTGCTACCACCTCAGCAAGAATGAGTGAGTTCATACGGAATGAACTAGAGTACCCAGAGATCAAAGAGTTCTTCTGGACGGATAGCCGAGTAGTTCTCGGATACATTAGTAATGAAGCTAAAAGGTTCCATGTTTACGTCGCTAACAGAGTTCAACAGATCCGCGACCTAACCGATCCTAACTCCTGGTTCTATGTTGAGACAAAGAGCAACCTGGCAGATGAAGCATCAAGAGGACTCACAGCAAAACAGCTGGTAGAAGGTTCACGTTGGCTAATTGGTCCAGAATTTCTGTGGGAAAGTGGACCCTGCAAACCTGAAAACGTGGAGGTGTCCCCCCTTCAAGAGTCCGACCCCGAGGTGAAGAAAGCATCAGTATTGACTACGGAAGTCAGAAACGTCGCTCCATTTCCTGATCACTTCGAGACAAGCAGACTCGATGGCACATCCAGCTGGTATCAAGCTATGAAGGTCATAGCTCTGTGTCTACGACTTAAGTCCAGATTTCAGAGAAGAGAATTTAAGAAGCCCGGGAAACCAGGGACAAGGTCAAGCGGAGAAGTCGAGAAATCAGTCCAGAGGTTTACAGTACCAGAGCTTCAAGAGGCAGAGAAGACCATCATCAAGTGTTTGCAGTATGAACATTTCCAGACGGAACTCCAAGTTCTCTGTGACTTGAATGTGACTGACGGAGTCACAAACAGAAGTCAAGCTAGAAAGCGAAACCAAAGGTTACGAAAGAGCAGTTCGTTGTACAAATTGGATCCGTTCATGGACCAAGATGGTCTTATTCGTGTTGGAGGTCGTATCAGAAGAGCAGATGTACCATGCAGGTGACGTAAAGCATCCAGTCATTATTCCGCGAAAGGGACATTTGACTGAACTGTTGATTAAAGATCACTTGAAAGTGAACCACATGGGTCGTGGGATGACGCACAATGAGTTGCGCCAGAATGGTTACTGGGTGATCAATGGATCATCGGGAGTAGCAAGGCTCATATCAAGTTGTGTGACCTGTAGACGACTGCGTAGGCCCACAGAGCAGCAGAAAATGGCCTGTCTTCCTGAGGACAGACTGGAGCCCGCGCCTCCATTTTCATATTGTGCCTTTGATTATTTTGGACCATTTCAAGAAAAGAAGAAGTGAAGTCAAACGCTATGGAGTGTTATTCACGTGTATGGGTTCAAGAAGTGTTCACCTGGAGACTGCCAATTCACTGGACAGTTCTTCCTTTATCAATGCATTGAGCCGTTTCATGAGTCGGAGAGGAGCTGTAAGACAACTGAGGTCTGACCAGGGAACTCATTTTGTCGGCGCACAAAATGAGATAAAAGCAGGCTTATCTAAGATGAATCAAGATCACGTTCAAGAGTATCTGCTAAGGAATGGATGCTAGTGGATCCCTTTCAAGATGAACCTGCCCCATTGTAGTCACATGGGTGGAACCTGGGAGCGTTTGATTCGCAGTGTACGCATTGGAACCACTACTATCGAAGGTTGGGAGCCAACTTGACGATGAGACTTTGCGAACACTCATGACAGAAGTCGAGTGCATTATTAACTCAAGACCTCTCAGTGTGGATTACCTATGTGATGCACAGGCACCGGAGCCCTTAACACCAAACCATCTTCTGACTATGAAACCTAAACGAGTCCTACCACCTCCAGGAGTATTTCAAAGAGCCGATGTGTATTGTCGCAAACGTTGGAGAAGAGTGCAGTATTTCGCAAATCAGTTCTGGCTGAGATGGCGCAATGAGTATCTCCAGATGCTACAAGTCAGGCGAAAGTGGATCCAGCCTAAGAGAAATCTTGCTGTGGGAGACGTAGTGATCTCTAAGGAGAGCAAGGAAGTGCACAACAAGTGGCCGCTGGGTAGAGTAGTGCAAGTTTACCCTAGTGAGGATGGATTGGTCCGAAAAGTCAAGTTGCTGATGGCAGACGGAGATTTAAATGATTGTGGCAAACGCCAAAATCCGCCATCATACCTAAACAGGCCTATAGACAAGCTTGTTCTACTGCTGACTACAGATGAAGTGGCTGGAGAGGATACACTTAGCCAGGAGACCGGAGACGTCCCCATCGAGAAGCCAACAAGGGACATGTGAGGAGTGATGCGGAGTGACTTTTGACAGTAAACACTGCAGTTGAACATTTAATCCTTATTAACGTCTTTGATTTTCAGTAATTGCGAAAAATTATATGAACTCTCCAGTTGCCATAGTTCAAGTACTGAACTGGTAGTCGTCTAACACTTGTCGTTGTTAAGTATTATTGTAACGTCTTCTCAGTCGTTCGGTCGTATTGCGTGACATATCCCGTCGTACCTTAGTTCATATACGGGACTTTGGTTAGCTCTCCTCGTGTTTTAGAAACCGAGATAGCATCGCTAGTGTTTTGTAGCTTCGCCCGAAGCCCTTTCGTTTTCCCTACGGTTCATCACAGTCTTTGACAGCCGTCTTTGGAACCGTTCTTACAGCCGTTTCTGGATTCGTTACCTTGTTATACAGACTGTAATTCCTCGCAAACCGTGGATGTTCGATTAAACAAATACTCTTTGGTTTGTCGGACTGACGAGTCATAGTTCTGCATTCTCGTGTCCCCTTTCACACAGAAAGGCCGCCGCTACAGTGGGCTTGGAGATGTCCCATTGGTCCAACTTGTGAATTAAGCACCAAAGACAAGCAGTCCTTTAGATAATTATGCACTTGTTAAATCTACGGGGAAACTTTTGAGGTTGTTATAGACATGCAAACGAGGCAGGAGTGGAACATTGTTAGAATGACCCAAATGCCTCGTTTGCATGCCATTTCACAGCTAAACCGCTTACAAGTGCAATAAGTATCAAGCACATGACCTCAGGCTGACAAATGGAATAAAGGTCTGCCAGACACTTGAGACACAAAACCTCCAAAGTGACAAGCTTGTCAAAGAAAGCCGGATACGATTTGAGTATAACCACTGATGCTTGAGGGAATTGCGATAGAATCACTGAAACAGCGTGGCGTTGTTATTCTATTGACAAAACCCATCCACAGCAGCAACAGACAAGCTAACAAGAGCGAGATTTGCATAAGCAAAGAAAACCGTTCAAGCGCCGATAATCAACACTTGAAATCTTCGCTCGATTAAGAGCCTGTCATCCAAGCAGAGCGTTTAAAAAGGCTGCCGCTCAATCATCGCTTGGCGCATCCTCGGTGATTTTCGTCATGTTCATCGAGGGATTCGTTCTGGTGTGTGCCATCATTTTTCTCTACTGCATGATACAGAGCTATGTTAACAACGCCATGAACTATCCCCCTGGGCCTCCTCCCTTGCCTATCGTCGGCAACCTCTACAACCTAGGGATCGCTCCACTCGCTAATTTGACGACCCTCAGCCAAAAATATGGCAGCATCTTCCAAATCTTCCTAGGAAGCCAGCGGGCTGTTGTCGTCAGTGACATCACGACCGCTAGAGTCGCCCTTTTGAAAAACGTCAACGATTTTGCGGGCAGACCTAGTGTGCACTCAGGAGATATATATTCCCATAACGGCCATGCGATCAGCTTCGGAAACTTCAGCCCTGCGTGGAAAGTGCAGAGGAAGATTGCTCATGGAGCGCTGAAGCTTTACAGTGCGGGAATCGAAAAACTGGAAACGGTGATTACCAGAGAGATCGAAGAGGTCTTTCAGCAGTTTGATCTCAGTAAAGGAGAGCCTCACGACCCGCATCACAGCATCAGCTTAGGAGTTATTAACGTAATCTGTTCGCTGACCTTCGGTTCCCGATACAGCGCCAGCGATCCCGAATTCCGCACCGTGCTGGCGTTCAACAACACCTTCGCGGAAACGCTGGGGCTCGGGAACCTTGTGGACATATTTCCCGCGCTGAAATACGTGCCGTTCGACTCGGAGAACATCCGACGCCTCAAGAAAGCTGTGAAACAACGAGACAGGATCCTGGTGAAGAAGTACAAAGAGCAGCTGGACACCTATGAGCCCGGTAAAATCAGGGGCTTCACGGACGCGCTGATCAAACTTCTGAAAGACACCGAACAAGATGATAGCAAGATAAAGTCTCTGATATCAGAGGACCACGTGTTGATGAGTATGGCGGACATGTTTGCTGCCGGGTCCGAGTCTCTGACATCAAGTCTCCTATGGGCACTTCTCCTCTTCAACAACTATCCTGAAATCCAGCGGAAGGTGCATCGCGAGCTCGACGAAGTGATCGGCCCCAAACGTCTACCGAGCCTTCAAGACAAGAAAAGACTACCTTACTTGGAAGCAACAATCGATGAGGTCCTACGTTTGAGGCCACCGGCTCCTCTGGGGGTCCCTCATAAGGCGCTGGTAGACACTACGCTGAACGGGTACAATGTCCCAAAGGGAACCACACTGATTGTCAATTTATGGGCCATTCATCATGATCCAAAGCACTGGGAGAATCCCTCACAGTTCGACCCAGAAAGGTTCCTGGACAAGAATGGCAACGTAGTAAATCCAGCATCGTTGAGTTATCTTCCCTTCTCTGCTGGGAGACGAGTGTGTCTCGGT
>OFEM01000002.1_pt1 | contig 18306 bp, 11 predicted proteins | sample 1521171 | NCBI WGS metagenome assembly OFEM01 (sample SAMN04272335, study PRJEB24112) | coral metagenome | biome: Coral reef; feature: Shallow seawater; material: Coral tissue | host: Coral | place: China: South China Sea | collected 2014
CTCTGCCACTCACTGTCACTCACTGTCACTGTCACTCACTGTCATTGTCACTCACTGTCACTGTCACTGTCACTGTCGTTGTTGTTTGGAGCGAAAATATGCTCGGATATTTCTCAGTTCCGAGAAGAAAACAGTTTTAAGAGAGCGCAACGCGTGAAAAACTGTGAGTTTTGAGGAACAGATAATATCCAAGTACAAATATCAGGGCATATGTTTGCGCCATATATTGCTTACATAACTCTCATAATATGGTCGCATATTGGCCAAGAGTTTCGTCTAGTAACAAACTATTCATAGTTTGTCTGTAAAACAGGATAAACATGCAGTAGGTTTCATTTGAACTAGGTCGGTAAATCAGGGAGCTAGAACAATCTTAGCTTGAATGATCACACATTAGGGATTCATCCACAGGAGTCACAGTTAGAACCACCTTGCACAGGATAATAAACAGTAGCACATGAAAACACTGCCCAATAGCTTTCAAAGTTAGAATCACCTTGTACAGCATAATAGAAAGTACTGCTCGATAGCTTTCATTTGAATGGTCACACATTGGGGTTTCATTCACAGACTTAAAAGTTAGAACTACCTTCTATACAATAACTGAGCTACTACACGCGCTCTCATTGGTCGATAGCTGTGTTAAGATAAGAGTATTTAAACGCGTTTGCGACGTTTTTGATTCGCGAGTATTCTTGAGAATCATTTTAAAAAAGCAATGGGGTACTAGTACTTTTTCCGTGTTTGCATAGATAGCCTCACATAATAACTCGAGTAGCTAGGAGAAATCTCGAAAGTCATGCAAACCCTCCACTTTGTCTTGGGTTTGCAAACAATGATTGTCTCGAATTCTCCCAACCTTCCTCGTGTTAATTTAGATGAGGCTATGGAAACACGGAAAAAGACAGTGCTCTAAAACAGCCCTAAGAAAATACGCGCAATGATTGTGTTTTAATTAAACAATTAGATTATGAGCTCGAGATTTTTATCATGTATAGAAATCGAGAGCGAAAATCTAATTGTTTTAGTATAAGTCTAGTAGTCGTTGAAAACCTTCATCTAAATCCTCTTCATAGACACTTCGAAGACACAAAGAAGCGGCCCCAGCGCACGCTGCTACGCTACTCACTATCCATCACAGATTATAGTTCACCATTAAATTTTCTCAATTCCGCAGAAAATGCCCCGAATGGATAGTGCCCGTCCGCGAAAAATGCCCTGATGGATAGTGCCCGTCCGTGAGAATTTTTTCTGTAAATAAGCGGGTTTGTAGAAAACAAACAATTGAAATTGTATTAAGGGGTTTTGTCTGTTTTCTTTTTCAAATTTTACATTTGGCTTTCACGGCTTTCATCTAAAAAAGTTGAAACTAATTCAATTGATTTTTGAACTGGCGCCCGGAAGAAAATTTAGTGGTGAACAATAAAGACAACAGTGTTTATGTCTCTGAACTATCGGTCTGATAGTTGCCCCTTGGAAATTTGATGTTCTTAAAACTAGCATATTTGCCCTCGAAGCTTCGCTTCTCGGGCAAATATTTGTTTTAAGAACATCAAATTTCCGCGGGGCAACTATCAGCCGATGGTTCCTCGACAGAAACACTCCATTGTTTAAATAGATAGTGAGAAGCGTAGCCAATCAGAGGTCGGCATTCGTGATAGAACGCTAGTAGATCTATTGTACTATAAGAAGTGATATCGACGCATCTCATAGTAATCGAGAGCGGCGGAATAATCGAAAACGTATCGTAGAATTCTGATTATTTCGCTTCAAATAGTGACTTCCAATTAATTCTCTACATTTTAACTTGTATTAAACTTCACGCTTTAGCGAAATCGCGCGCGGACTGAAACGTCATTTGACCCTTGCAGCTATGCAAGAACGCTCATGATTTAAACTTGCGTAGCGGTGAATGTCCTTTTTCAGTCGTCTCAGGAATTGAATTACATTAACATTTCTAAACTTCCTTAGAAACTTCGGACAAACGAAAAAATGTTGCCAGTTTATATACGACCTTCAGCCAGTGCACAATGAGAGAAGAGCTGGAAGATATGAGAGACCCTGGGATGATGAGGCTACATCCTCATTAACCATCGCCCCATAGAAATCGAGAGCGAATATTTTTTTAGTAGAATTTAACTCGTTTTTCTTCAAATCGGATGATTTATTCAACTCATTTTTCTTTCTTGGAATGAGAATTTCAACTTGACGCTTAAGCAAAATCATGAGCGGAACTAAATTTACATTGCTAACTTTGATCTGTTTACGCGCATCAGTTCATTCAACAATTTTGGAGTTTCAAACTCGAAAACGCTGAATAGCCATCTTTTATTCTTTTACAGCCCAGAGAGCCAGTTTGTGTATAAGGTAACTGGACTGAAGTCCATGCACAGTTTTCTTCGTAAAATAGTTTGATACGTTACATACTTTACTTTTATACTACACTAGAATCACTTTACAGATTAATATTTTCAGTTTTCTGTGATCTTGTCTCCTGGCCGGTAGGATCTTGAAAATACTACCTGCCAGAGGGACAGCTTGTGTCGATTAATATTCCTAAATGTCTCCTCGAAACTTCAGAGAAACGAAAAAATCTCGCCATTTTGCAGACAGCCTTCAGTCAATGCACACTGATAAATGTAAAACAGTTATTGTGTTCCTTTCGTGCGCTCACGGTGGCAACAAAAGCCATATCTACCTTGAACTGATTTTGTCCTACATGCTTAACTATCGGTTACAGCCACGGGGTCATCGGCGAAAGCTTCCATCTTCCTCAGTCACTTACTTGCATGCTTACATATTACTTAAAAAATAAATATATAAACAACATTTACACCTTCGTCAAAACTAAACAGGGCACCTCTATAATATGTTTGCAGAGAGGCATTAATAGCGTCAGTTTCGATGACTTGCTTTCAGTTTAAACTGCCCAAATAAGTTTACAGTCTTGTTGCAATGGTCTTGATAGTTTGTTACAAAAATGTAATAAAACACGATAACACTACTGAGAGCCTTCCAGGTCTTTTCAGTTAACACCATCTTAGCATGTTCCTTACTCTCACTGAGTGGCGCAAAATCTCGGCGTTTCTAGGCTTTAAATAGGAAAACAAATCCACACCTGACAAGCTTCCTTTAACATCCTTAGCTATGCCATAGTGGTTGTCGCCATCGTCGTCGTGGTCGTCATCGTCGCCATCATCGTCATCATCCCCTTCGGAAAGGTCAGGTTCTGGGATTTCTGAAAAAGATAAGAACTTCGGTGCTAACTTTGCAGTAGCTATTGTGTTGCGAGGTGTCGCCAAGCCTTGGGGAGGCATTAATCCAAATCCCCAAAACTCCTTGACCTCTGGAGATCAAGTTATCTTGAAGTCCCCACAAAGTCCTCACATAAACCCAAGTTCCCAATCCGCACCCGAACGGGGTAGCCGCTAAAACACTCGAGCTCTGGAGATTAAAATATCTTCGAGTCCCCACAAAGTCCCAAAATAAACCTAAGCCACTTACCATTGAGGTCAATTTCTGCCAATGTTTTCCCTGCAAACTTGCTTGTTTCACCTTGATCTACTGTGAGGAGAAGTTTGCTAACTTTAGCAATTTCAATGGTTGATTCGTGAAGCCTGTAGAAGTCCCGATGCACTTTAATATCGTGGCCCAGATGCCTTGCTAGCCAGTCTACCTCTGTTTCTTTTAGGGAAAGTACTTGAGAAATGGTAGCTATGTGTTTCCTCAGCTTGGTACTTGTAATAGCTGCTGGGTTTGACAAAACTGGTTCACACTGTGTTGCAAATTTTCTGAGACAATCACACGCTCGCATGTGATCTAATGATTGTCTGCTTGGTCTGGCAAATACGTACGGATTTTCGTCCGGAATGCCAACATCCTTCCTTTTCTTGATGAGAAGATTGATGCTACTGGTCATCTCTGTGGTCAAAATGACTGGTACTTTTCTGCCTCTCTTGCCACGTATTTCAACCATGTCGAGCCTGTTTACGAAAAAAATAGTCTTACAACTTTAGGGAGTGTCATTCTTAACTTCCAGTTTGCCATGAATTTGTTGCTAAGGAAGATTTGTAACCGACATTTTTTTTTTGTAAACCAGACCTCCTTGACGCTCTTTTTGTACAGGTTTGATCCATCAAAGAGCCCTTGAAAAGTTTAAAATCATGTTAGGTGACAAGAATAAACAAAATCCTTAAAACTTAGAGGGCATATAAATCTGAAAACTTAAATAAGTGCATTTACAATAAAACATTATGATATCTCAAGTCGTATCTAAACAGCTTTCACTGTATTAGTCTACAAAAAGGAGGTATATAATCTGTCAGTTAAAGAGTACGAGGTATCAAGAGGAAAAAGGGGAGAACACCGTTGTCTAAGACATCTACCACCCACTTACGTTTTGGACAACTCTTTTTCAAAACCATTCAGAGATGATAATACTTCGGTACTGTTAACTTGTGACCAGTCCGGTCTCTCGAGGAAGCTTTCAATCAGCAATTTTGAGGCTTCTCCTCCTCTTCTTTTGTTGAATATGACCAGTCTAGCTAGAGTAGCCTGTGCTAAATCACCCCAGACTTCTAGCTGAGGCTCTTGTTCAAGGCGTTCCATGTTGGAAGACATCTTTGCAAGGAGACTTTTTCTGAGCTTATTAAGATCATCCGCGAGTGGCAACAGCTCCACTTTGTTAAACTTCTTCGCGTTGAGAGCATTGAGGGAATGATGAGAAACACGATAACTCCACTCTGAGGCAATAAGTTTTTCAAAATTGTCGGCATCTTCTTCCAAAACTTTATCCTTTGCGCGCAAGGCATGACCCCGAAGGATGTTGACACACTTCTTTAAGGAATGACCAATCTTCAACGACAACGACGGAGTTGCCACATCTTGAACACCTTTCTCAAATTGAAATTTGGAAATCTTTTTTACAGCACTCACAACATCATCAAACCTTCCAGGCTTAATGAAATCAGAAAGGCTAGAATTAGGACTGGCATCCGTTTCACGAAGCTGCAGTAACAGTCGAGATAGTTCTCTCATTTTTTGAGAAATGAGGCTGTTTTGTTTTTCTCCATATTTCTCGACTAACACGACTCCAATCTCCTTGATGAGCCAATCGTTTCTTGCTGCAATAGAAACTTCATCGCTCTTCATGGTTGCCAAGATCTTGCTTAAGCGTGTGGTTCTGCTGTCAGTACTAATGGCTGGATACAGCAAAAGTTTTGATTTCTCCTGCACTTTCTGGTACTTTGAGGTTTCGATTTTTTCTGACTTAAACTTGCACGATTTGACATGCTTCCATAATTCCTGGCGTCTTATAAAACCTAGGCAATGTTCACAGGGAAGGAAATCATTAGGGTTACATCCCTTAGTGGTGGAGGGACGTCTTGATACAATCAGTTCCCCTTTGCCAACTTCTAAAACTGTCAAATTGTGATGATAGTTCCCCAACAGTCGAAGCTTTTCAAGATGTTTTTTGCGATTAGGAGATCCCTTATCAAAGGAAAGGGCAATCGTGACTTCTCTTTCACTCTCGTGCTTCTGTTCGTAATGTCTTGCAATTTTAGTATACAATTTCCCACAATAGTAGCATGCTTGTTTCTTGTCATAAATTCTCGTCTTGTTTTCATTTCTTTGAACGCATCGTAGAGATACTGAAATGATAAATAATGTGGTTTGACCTAAGTTTCCATTCTCTCTTCTATAAAATATAGATTTAGCCAAGCCTAAAGGCGGAGCGCGCGGGCCGGGTTGTTTAAACTTGGAAATTGATACTAACGCTGTTATTTTAAGAGTGGTAATGTAACGACAGTTCGCCTTTAGTTTCACGTGAATAACTCTCTCTTTTTGCTTATTCGCGCGCTATTTCATGTGGCACGCGCGCGAGTATGCAATCAGGCAAGTATACTAATTTTAACGAACTTTTTAACGGTATTTAGTCTCGTACCCTTAAAAAGGCAGCATTGCGGAAACGTCGGTACGTTACCACTCTAAAAATAACAGCGTTAGTATCACAATTTTCAAGGATTTTCTATCTTTGTTACACTGGGTTGTTTAAAGCTCGATTAAGCTCACCCACGATAAGCGAAAATTTCGATTTTAGTTTAATTTTGTGACTTTATTTTGAGGTTTTCTGTTTATGTTGTTTGGCTTGCTGATTTGAGTTTGAATAATCTCCCGGTCCTCAAAACACAAAAAAGCAGTGAAAAGCATTTGTATACAAGAAAAAATTATATTTCGGTTATCTTTTTTAATCCTGGGTTGGCATTAACCAGCTTCCAAACAATTCGGCCCTTATTACAACAATTTAGCCTAACACGAACCCGCGATCTAAACAAAACCTGCACTTAGTCAGCGGTCAACTTCAAAAAACATGTGACCTCGATAAGCTCTAAACTCGAGCCCGCGATATGGTCACGTTAACTGTATTGGCAGGTGTCAATTGACCATAACATTGATGTTCAAAATCAGAGAATTACGGTATAAACCAAGGCTGCATGTCTCTTATCAACCTACTTGCTGGAGTATGGCCGCCATGTTGCGCGACTCCTTCGTCGTTGTGCGTACGCGCCCACGAGCAATACCGCTAGCCATGATAACCATGAGAAACCAATTCATGAGTTTTCTTTAGTTCCCGAAATGGGTATGGAGCTACGCTTGCTGACCCTTCAGGCCGCCGGAGCTCCGCTATTAAGTAATTACAATCGAGTTGCTTATGTAATATCTAGGCTAGGTTTAAGGTCATTCGCCAGTATTACATTGCGCATCCCTACTGCGCATAATTTCACGCGTGATTAGCGGGGGCGCATTAAAAAAAAATCGCGGCTTTTTCTTTGCTGGTGGACCTCCCCATAAAGGTGAATCGTAATTTTTCTCGAAAACGAGTACGCTGACCTATCATTTTTTTTTTGTTGTGTTGAATTGAGTAATAAATTTCTCTGTGTAAAATAAATATGAGCCAATTCTCAGTGTTGAGCGAGAAACAATCGTCGGAAACGTGAATTTAGCTAGCAATCGTGACTAAAATGAACGTGAAAGCACTCGAATGGAAAGAAACATTCGCACTGCCTCTTCTTTTTTCTTTACCTCCTGAGGGTGACGTTGTGGTACCAGTATTCACATTGGGTTTACTATTTTCGGACAGCTCATCCTCACTAGTTAATGAAGCCTCTGCCTCACACGATTCTTCCCTTGTAGGGCTTGTTTTAACTGTAGAACAGTAAAAACAGAGAAATTCTTCAATTGGTGACCGTGGAACGTGGTTTTTGTTACCATTCCTATTTCTTCGATAATATAAGAAGAAAATAATTCCTCAAAATTAACTTTTTAAGCAATAAGATGTTGTAGATAAGTATCTTCCGTCAATACTTTAAATATTACTCTCACTATTCATAGGCTGTGCACTATTCATAGGCTATAGATCGCTGTCACTAAATATATCCTCTTTACCGCCATTAATTTAACTGGTTTCTATCAGGTGCAAATCGACCTTAAAATACAGCCAACTCTACCTGCCAAATTTGATGGACAGTTTTCATCTTCAGAGGAAGAACTGGAAAACAATTTTTTCCTTTTTAAACTTTGCCTCGTGTTACCTGGAATTATGAACAAATTCTTACGGCATGCCGAATACCAAAATGACTAAAAATGCTACAGTACAACAAAAATGGGAAAAATGCATTATTTTACTTATAGTGGAGGTGCAGTTATCATCAAGTAGAGCAACTTTACAGGCACTTCACTTAAACATCATAGAAAGGAAATTAAATGAACCAACTTGAATATGAAAAACCCTCTCAACTGCCAGGAGACAGCCCAAATAGTTTAACTCTCGACTAAAGTTAGTGGTAGGGTGGTACTTAAGTAAAGTATTAAAAATTAACAGCCTAGACAAGTAACTGTGTACATTATCTTTCCCAGCAAAAGCAAATTATTTTAAACTTACTTTGTGACTTTTGAAGTTCAACGCAATCATCAACATAGTTGTCTGGATTAGCACAACCAATACTAGGTTCTACAGAGACAAGAAAAAAATGTCCTAGCATATTTAATATAATTTTCTAAGCCGGTCAAATGCAATAAAAGGAAACCAAACTCTAAAAAGGAAAGGGGAAAGACAACATAGTTATGCATAAACCTGCATCCTTGTGACACTGTAATTTTCAAGTTTTTTGGCAAGATAGTTTGTCAAACACTGATATTATTAATACAGTATTTACCAGAAATCCATGCAGTGGTAGTCAACCTTTGTTTTAATTCTCACAATTTTTGCAGCATCTTTTCATCAACTTTATCTAAAGCTGTCTTTAAACCTGAACGCCATATTGGCACTGGGAAAATGTTGTCATAGGAATTTTGTAATCTCTGACGTACAAATTCCATTTTACACAAATGATAATTATTAACCTCAAGCGGTAAAAGACACACTTACTATCGTAGAGTGCCTGACAGAGACAAAGTTAAGATAAAGAATCGCGTCTTCAGTCCTTTTGGGTCAAATCCACATGAAGCAAAACATGGTTTTTCAAAAAGAGAAAAATGGCTGAATTTTGTTGACGTTAGAGCCGAATTAATGTGGTCATATTCACAGCGTAGGCATAAAGCAGGGTTCCATTGTACACACTATGGATAATGAATTCAAGCAGGTTCTACATCTGCTAGTATTTTATCTGCTTTCATCCATACCTGATGACGTCTCTTTTATGTGGTTAAACTGTTTTCGTACTCGGCAAAACAAAATAGGAGAGAGTATATTTCCATTATTGACTTCGTCACTTTCGGTTCCACTTGCACTGTCTGACACATAATCCTAATAACAATATTCTACATCAGTATCACTTGAGTTTCCTTTAATAATTCAGTTATTAATTTATATTGCCCGAGTATCCAAAAAATGATCAAATGCACATCACATTAAAAATTAAAAGAAACGATTGTTTTAAATTTTTCCTCTTTTTCTGTTTGTTTGTTTGTTTTTTTCCCTGCCTCTTTTAATACGCTGTCAAATGTGCTTTGGAGGACAACCGTGATTAACAAATCATACAATACAATTGCTCTTACCTCATTGTTACCATCTTTTCTTGAAACTTGGATCTTGTAACCCACTTCAACAAAAAACACATACATATATATAACCAATCACAAATGAAGACAACTTAATGTTGTGGCAGGAACAACGCTATTTTGTCTCCATCTGATTTTGCCGTTGATAACAATCCAGGACTGTTTAGTGCATTAGATGTGTGTGAAAGGATATATCAATTTATAAGGTTGTGAGCAAACCACACTGTTAACGTTAATGTACTCCTGAGGAAGGCTGTGAGGCCAAAACGTCAAGAATAAACTGAAGCTGGAGTAACTCACCATAATATTTGAAGAATTTAAACTGCTGTTCAATTCTCGACTAATGCTAGCAAACAGCAGCAAGCTTACAAGCAATAAAAGATATCAAGGAGTAGAGACTTAATTAAATCCATTTTCAAATCACTCATTATCCTTGCAATCTGATTGGCTCAAAAAGACTCCAGAAGACTCAAAAAGTTATGACCTTCCCCCCATTAATTCTGCAACTCCCCTCCCCCTGCTACCTTGTCAAACGTTTTCTTCAAGTACAGTGTACCTGGTAGATTGCTTGTAACATCTTCATCACAGGACAAAGGACTTTCCCTCTGGTAAGCTGCAAAAACAATTAAAGGGCACAAAATGTAAACCTTTTTCTATCTAGACCCACATGACAACAAGGAAGAAGCCTCCACCAGTAACATACAATGTTATGGTGGAGCTCCATGTGTAAAGTGAATCAGCAGAGCACCATATGCATGGGTGACTGGTATTGGTTTAAAAGCCATTAAGCCAAGAAAACTTGGTTGTGACATTACCATACAAGCAAGAGAGCGAGCGTCTGTCTCTACAGACTCTCGGGAAGGAGGTGGGGAGTCTTGAGGTAACCCAAACAGTGGAGCTAAAGAGTGCCATCTTTTCTGAAAATTCCATTTAATAACCAGTTTGAAAGGGAGAACTTTTTAAGTGAAAAGGTTGCTCCCGAAAACAGAAGCTTACAAAAGAAAACTCATTTCTATTATCTCAACAAAAAAAACAACAACAACTTTATTTAAGTGTCTTATGTATTTAGCAGTGTTGTGCTAATTGCGGACACTGTAAATAAATAACGAAATATTGTAACTATAACGTAAACTATTAAGAACCCCAACTGGTGGGAGGCTAACCAGTTGGCTATAAGGCAGTGTTGAACTGACGCAGAACGTGAAAGGGAATGGCAGAGAGCAAGAATTAACAAATGCTCTCTTTCTTGAACCCAATCAAGTTTGCACACATTTTAACTCAATATAAACTTTCTAATTCGAGTTCGCCCCCACCCCAACCCTTTTGAGTTTGCCCCAACAGACTAAAAGATTTTAAGTAAATGTACCTGGCAGCTTTGACACTGTAGTATCAGAAATTGTAATGTCTTCTTCATCAGGGGAAGAGGAACCTCTACTCTGGCTCTCTACACAAAGACAAAAATGCATAAAATCTGATGTCACTTACTGTTTAAATTATAAACAGTCGTGACTGATTCTAGTAAATAAACACTCATTACAGCATTAACTTTATAGACCTGACTACAGGGGACAAGTTTGCACAGTGCATCCGTTGAGCTTTCACCGAGTTAAATCTTTAAATACTGCATAAGTCCAACATGAATAACTCTCCCTTTTTTCGGACCACCTAGTTTTTCATGAGTCATTTTTTTCAGGGGCTTGAAAAGTTATGTCCCTCCCCCCATCAATTCTGACCATTTCCCCTATCCCTTGCTACACTGTACATTCTTGCACTTTCTCGCAAGTTTTCTTCAAGTACATGTACAGTGTACCTGGAAGATTGCTTGTAACATCTTTATCACAGGACAAAGGACTTTCCCTTTGGTAAGCTGCAAAAAGAATTAAAAAGCACAAAACATAAACCTTTTTTTGTTTAGACTTACATGGCAACAAAGAACAAGCCTGCACCAGTGACATATAACATTGAAGTGGAGCGGCAGTGTTGAACTAATGCAGAATGTGAAAGAGAATTGACGAATACTCTTTGTTTGCATCCAATCGAGTTTGCACCTACTGAGTTCACACTAACCTTTTCCAGGTGTTCAGTTAGTTAGGGCACAGCGCACAAAAGAGGAGCGAAAAATAAGGGGAGCAACGCGGCGGGAAAAAGCAAAAGAACACCTGTGGGAAAACTTGACAAAAGTTCCTTCCGCCCACTTAAAGACTGCCTACAGGGGCCTGTAACATGACTGCTGGCCCTGTATTCTGTAGTTGCTCCAAGTATTCTATATAATTATGTGTTTCTTATTTTTATCTAATGGTGATCTATCGAATGGAAAAATTACCAGGCACATGAATGCTGATTGCCTTTAAATTTTAGTGAAACTAAGTAGAATAATGCTAGCAAACAGCAGCAAGCCTACAAGTGATAGAAGATATCAAGGAGTACAGACTGAAGCAAGTTATTTACAATCAACTTAACACACATGCCAGCTAGTTGTAAAAATAACAAGAAATGTAACCATTTTGCATGTGCAGTATGGCGAATTTATATTATATTTTCTACATGTCTATGGTTTCGCCATTCCTGCCATAAAATAATATTAAAACAAAATGAACCTATTATGATTATGGTGCATAAGCTTGTGACCCTTCCCTTTTCCTCGTTGCCTAGTTTTGCATGACCCAACTTTTCAGGGCCTAAAGAAGTTATCACCCTCCTCCCCTCCAACCACTCCCCTCTTACTAAGTACAGTGTACCTGTTGGATTACCTGTAATATTTCCATCACAGGACAAAGGACTTTGACTCTGGTTCGCTGCAAAAACAATTAATTAATCAATCAATATTGATTAATTTATTTATTACAGGTGTAACACACAGAGAGATGAACAGACAGGTCTCAGTATAAAATGTACTCCTGTTGTAACAAACAAAATTCCCCAGTCCCTTGGCATGTTATATCAAGGTTAGCAATTAAAACTGGTTCCTTCTACTGTATGAGGGAACTACAGAAAGTTATATTATCAGTTACTTAATTAAGATGATTTCCAGAGATCATTTGAGCAATAATGGCAAATATAGACCTCATACATGTACCATTTTTGATAGTAATGTTTTGAATAGAGATAGGACGAACTTACCAGGACTTAAGCTTTCAAGCTGACCCCACAAGAGAAAATTGAACTTGAAGTTATCCATATTTCAATTAAAATGGACGTTTTGTGTTAGATGAAAACACAATAACACAAGCCATGCATTAAGCATTCTTATGAGATTTGATATTAACTTTTTCAAGAATGCTTGAGAATTAACCGGTAATCATAGGGTCACTTAGAAGTTAATTGAAGTGAGACATTTCAAATAGTATTCAAAAAAATTACCATGTTGTGACTAGAATTTTACTCAAAAAGTTTTGCACTTATAGCTTGAACTTTGAGTGGAATCTGTCTTAATTAAATAAATGAACACATAAAAAACTATTTTGCTAGTACCAGCTAAGAAGGGCTCTTTAATTTCGGGTAAAACCTTACAGGTACAAACTGTTTGATCCATTTGTCCATTGAAACCCTCTGAATCTTCAGATCTGTTGATTTAATAGTTTTGGTATTGTGAATGTACAGTATATTTTTTCCATAAAAACCATCAGTTATGATTTAATGCAAATAAAATCTGTTTTAAGCTTGACCAACCGTAATTTCATTGCTATGATTTCACTAGCCATTTCCATTCTGAACCTTGGAATATCAACCTATTTAAGAGGAATACATTAACACAGAGCTGACATGTTTTTCTGCAAAGATAATGTAGGTAAATGTATTAATTTAGTACTAAATTTAACTAATGGGGTTCATCAGGGCAAGAATGAAATCCCACAAGTAAAATTTTTAGGATACAAAATATTAAGTTACAGTAGTAGCATAACTGAATAAATATGGTGCCATCAAAATATATTCAACAGAACAGAAATGAAACAAAGAAACCAACAGCACACGATCTGAATCGACTATTGTGACCTAGAGGTATTAGTTTTAATTTACAACTAAAAAGTGGTGTTTTCACCATTTATCAGTCATTACTTTACTGGCGGCTGTCGAGAGATTATTTTCACTTAGCAGTTCGAACGCACTTTAGTGGCCATTACGGTTGTGGAGAGGTAAATATAGGAGTGAATGTTTGGACTGTCCACCAGTACATTACAAAGTTGCCATAAGATTGTAGAGAGGTAGCCAGATTTGACTGTGTTTATTTACCTGACTGAAAGAAAAAGGTTTCCCAGACACTGCAAAGTCCACAAACTATAGAGAGGGAAAGAGAAAGAAACACTTCTTTAACTAAGGCTGAAACTAAAAAGTCAAGTATTGATCTGCAAAAAAGGAACAACAAGAATCAAATTAAAGTTATAATGTAAACACTCTCTGTTGAGCATAATGCAATGTGTGCTGTAGCCAAGATTTCATATACATCCTGACTGAGTAGCCCATCAATATGTAAGTTTACACTTAATATATGTCGTCAACATAAAGTTTGGTTTAAAGTTTGGCTGTAACTATAATTATGTGAAGCCCTAGGATAAAATTAATTGCAAAGCTTGTTCAACTCTGTGCCAATCAGATACAGGTAACATGTGAACCCATCTGATAGTATTTTTGGCTCCATGAAAGCTTGTGGGGACCCATTTTTATAAAAGATGACTAATAGCTGATAACACAGAATAATGTTGTTAAAACCACTTCTGTAAAAGGCAACACTGAAAGGCAAAAATTTTGCTGCAAAGAAATGGACTGGGCTAACAAATGACACTAGAAGTAAAGTACTAGGCACTAATGAAATGAAAAGCAAAATTTGATTGCTTAAGTTTGACTGCTATCAGCCGAAATTTATTGTAATTAATTTTGATTCCCTTGATTTTAGTTGTCTGCATGTAGAGTTTTGTATGATCATCAATAGTATTGCTGATTTTAAGCTAAGCATAAACTCCATGTTAAATAAAGTAAAGTATCATATCGTTATGACGGTGCAATAAATAGAGTGTACAACCAGTGTTAGTGCTGATGCTGAAAATAAGTTCACTTGATTTTTGCAAGTTACATGGCATATGAAATATATATGGGTACATGTACATTATTATTATTACTGACAATTTATTGACATGAATTATCTAAAATATTGTCCACCATGCATTACCTTCAGTGAGAAAATTCCACAATCAAATGAATTACACTGCTTGGGAATATCTTCAGCAATGAACTGCTTCCAATCCACTGAAGTCCATTCTTTTCCAAACCAACTGTGAACTCTTTGAATTAAGTTTCTGTTACATGTAAGTGAGCCAGTGCATAATTATATTAGGAGATGTTCATTTAAAGACAACTGATTAGCAATGTAATATAATATTACATAAAACGGAAAGATAAGCAAGTGTAAATATTGATCTAAACTTGTTGTAAGCTTACTACATGTACAATTATTATCACACTGGAAAAAGCAGCCTCTGCCTTATCCATGGCAAAAGGTAGGTCTTGTTTTAAAAATGATGCAAAGGACTGTGCAAGTGAGGTCTTGGCCTGTGTGGCAGTCCCTACTCACCAGTTAAAGGTGTTAGTGATAAATACACTTAAAAATTACTTGATGTATTCGTGACTATGTAGGAACAGTGCAGTTAAAGTATTATAAATAACATCACCAGTGCAAACCGTGTACCACCAGAGCAAATTTAAAACAAAGATTTCCAAAATTAGTACAAAAAACACTTACAAAGACAAGACTACTGCCAGTTAGTTATCTTTGGTATTCAAAAGGTGGTTGAAGTAAACCCAAAGCCTTCCAAATATCTATACAAACTTTAATTTTATTAGCCTTTTTCCAACACTTCTGAAGGTACATGTATATGTAATTTACAAATATCACCTGAACATTTTCCCAAAACTCTGACAATCACACAAACCTTTCTAACGAGTTCCATAGATTATTCAAAGATTGCCAATTAATGATCACCCAAGGATTAATTGCCAAAGACTTTTGAACATTGTCAGAAGTTTTCCAAAACACAGAATGCTCACGGAGTTCTGGCAGGTGTTAGCACTTTTAATCTTAATGACAGCCCTTGTTTCACTTGAAATATTATTTTTAGATTTCCTTTTTTATGAGCCTCCACTTAAAAACCATAAAATAATTATGTACTGTTATCATTGTCTTCCATAAGTGTATCTTTTATAATACAGCTGTAATTATTATTAGCTTACCTCACTGTCTGGAAATGTCTTATGTCTTTAGTATCACCTTCTTCATGATCAATGGAATCATACAGGCACAAAAACTTGTCAATCAAGTTTACTATCTGGATCAGTGCCAAAAATATAACACTATTAAAAAGGAAGTCCCCACAACATCTACAATATTGAGTTAAGTTAGGATCAATCATTTCTTTCATCACCACCCTCACTAAAAAGAGAAAAGGATGTCTATATGTAGACTGCCTTTAGAAAGAAAAGTAAGGAAGCCCTTTGGACTTTCAAAAAAAAAACAGATTTTAATCAAGCCCAAGCCATATCGAGGGGAGTCTGGACTGGCACATGTCATCACAGGTAATCGCAAAATTTCCCATATTTGGTTTTCACATCTAAGACTGGTCAGTCTCCCTAATCTTCAGTACCAATTTACTCAGTAGAGCTGATAATTAATAAAATAAAATCTTAAATTTGAACATGTTTTATTATAGGCCTTTTATGTAGAAATTCTAGCTAAATAAATCAAGACTTCACTGACTTGGGCTCATCTATATTCTAATTACATTGCAATTTACTACTCCACATAGAGAAATCTGGTCACTGATACTATCAACCTAGGCATCCAAGACTACCAGGTGCCAACTAAGCAATGGCCTTGAAGTTATCTCATGATCAGCCGCCTTGAAGTTCTGCCTGGATAGACAGAAAACACTTCTTTAAGGAGCTTGCATTGCACAGCATTTGATCAGGAGTAGTTGTACAGTATATCTAACTATTTTCTATCAGCCACAGCTTTTTAAGTTACCACAGTGTACTGTACTTCTACTTACTATTACTTTCCAGTGTGCTCCATCATTGATGGGAATAACCCAAGCCTCCTTATTCAACAGATTGGTCTATGAATGAAAAAAGTAACAAAAGATACATGTATTTTTTAAAATCTAATTCTGTGATAGAGAGACAGAGCAAGACTGGAGAAATGAAAAATAAATCCAACCTAGGATGAAAAGAATTAAGAAGAAATTATAAACTTTCGAAAGACAATCAGACTGAGAGAGAGAGAGACAGTATTGAGCAATTCTGGTTTTCTGGCAATTTGTGTCCCTTTTGTTTTACAGTTGATGAGCTGGAAAGTAACAACCGAGAGAACCCAATAAATATCTGCCAAATCATACCCCCAATTTCGATGTTAGGCAAAAAAATATCCTAGTTCATAGTAGCAATAACATACTGACTATCTTCACAGAGCTCCAAGAGAATAGGAACATTAGACACTAGCAGTGCTAAAAAAGACAATAGCAGTGCCAAAATTTTGGTTGTCCTGGGAAAGTTGACAACTTGCCTGAGCTCTTACCAATCGGGCAAGTGCAAATGACAAGTGGGTGTCTCAAAGTTCTACAAGCTAAGATCCAAGGCCTACATGTTAAGACCTACATGTAAGTCGTCCCTCTCCGAATTTAAAAAAACTAAGAACCCAGCTTGCTTTAATTTTAAACTTAAATCAACAACAGGTGTAAATTTTGCAGCCTGCTTAAGCCCAAAAAGTCTTTAAAATTAATGCTGATTGAAGCTGACCTTGTGCACATGACACTGCTGTGTAACATGTACATGCACTGTATGATTGTGGTTTACCTTTGTGTCACCTTTTCTGTGTCATGTTACATTGTTGGTGTTGGTAATTACAGCAAATCCTCTTGAAAAGTTAACCGTTTCATTGTCCAAGCTAGTCCCTGTTACATTATCCTGTGCAGTAACATTGTCACATTTTCGAACAGGAAGTATCAAAGATTGATTGAACAGCAGGAAAATAATTTTGGGCTGCAAAAGTTACACTGTCGTGATGTTCAGGATCTAAGTTTCAAATTAAAGCAAAACAGGTCTTACTGTTTCAATTTCAGTGGGGATCTCATGTTGAAGTGTTTGAGATTTGGAGAGGGCCTTAGATCATAAGTCTTCAAAGGCTTTTCCACACCCATGAAAAGTTTCTTGGTTAGCAGGAAAATTTACTTGCTCTGGCAACCAGACATCCCTTTTTTTAAGCTCTAGCTAGCTACCTTTAGTTACAAATAATAAGAGTCTCAACTGACCAACAAATGCATGCAGTTAACTAATGATATAATTAATTACCTGACAAATAGAAGCAAGAATATTTTCTGGTACGCTGCCTTCAAATCTCTTCAATCGTTGAAAAAAAAATGAGTTGAAGATGTAGACTGCTTTGCCCTTTAAATTTGAAAAAAAAGAAAAAAACAAGGTACATTATTTTGCATCCCCATTATTTTTGTTGAAGTGAAAATATGTAGCGAACAAGTCTCACCATCTTTAGAAACTTCCCGGCAAGAAGTGCATTATATGCATTAATACCCTGTGAAAAAGATAAATAAGCATGGTTATAGTTAGAAATCTTCAAACGTCTGTAAAAATAGGTCCGCAATGCGTACTTGGGGTCTTATGCTTAGTTTTATTCATAAGTCAGCATGCTACTAGTGACGAGAAGGTAATCAAGTCGTTACAGTTTTTAAGTGGGAAAAGTATGTCAGAATGCTGTTTACTTACTTACTATATCCTCTAATAATAAGTATATATTTAGTCTTAGTCCTAAATAATGGGACACAACACATTAACAATCTAGCTATTTAGCCCTACTTTGCACATTGTCTCATGCAAGTTTTAGCACTCTGAACTCAGCAGTGTTTACACATGTCAAGTGAATTTATACATGCAGTGCCAAGAGGTTTTGCTGTTGTGATGACTAAGCCTGTTACAACATCAACAACTAAGTACCGCAGGGAGCTGTAGGGTTGTCAGTTGTTTTGTGAGTAGTGGTTTCCATCCAAAAAGTAAGTGCTAAGGTTTGTGTACAAAACTTGTCACAAAGCGGCTGGGCAAGATGAGCACTGCACATCGTTCGGGGAGTATGGCAGGGGATTGCCCCCTCCAACTGTTTGAAAAGTTATTCCCTGGGATGTAATGTAGGGCTACTTTCAGCAAACATTGTGTTCATGATAATGATTTTCCCACTCTTAATTCCCTGATCCA
>OFEM01000003.1_pt1 | contig 17295 bp, 21 predicted proteins | sample 1521171 | NCBI WGS metagenome assembly OFEM01 (sample SAMN04272335, study PRJEB24112) | coral metagenome | biome: Coral reef; feature: Shallow seawater; material: Coral tissue | host: Coral | place: China: South China Sea | collected 2014
AAAAAAAAAAAAAAAAAAAAAAAAAAAAAAAAAAAAAAAAAAAAAGAAAACTTTAAAAGAAAACCACGAAAGCCCAAACCCACCAAACTTAATATAAAACCACCGAAAAGAAAAATTTCGTTAATTTCTTTTTAATAATTGATTTTCTAAAACACCCAACACAGGCACAAGAACTAAAAAATAAAAAAAATAAAAAAAAGAAAGAACTTGCCCGATTAAAATAAAGGGCTCTTCAACTACTTGCGATCCGATTCAAGTCAAAAGACCAAAATTAACTATCAAAAACCAAAACGCCATTCGTCCCAAAGGGCGGAAAGACAGTCCTTTTAAAACACTTTTGTGTAAAATGGGTAAAAAAAATAAAATTAAAATACTACAAAACATAGCAACAACCCCCCCCAATTTATTTGGTATTGAACGCAAAATGGCATAAGCAAATAAAAAGTACCACTCGGGTTGAATGTGAACAGGAGTAACTAAAGAATTCGCCTGAATAAAATTCTCTGCGTCTCCTAAGAAATTAGGCCAAAAAAAAACAAAAAAAAAAAATAAAAAAAATAAAAAAAAGAAACCAAAAAGATCTTTCGAAGTATAAAAAGTATGAAAAGAAACACTGTCCATCGAAGAGTTTAAGCCGACAGGATTATTTGACCCATCAACATGTAAATAAACTAAATGAATAATAGCAAGAAAGGCTAAAATAAAAGGGAGCAAGAAATGCAAACTAAAAAACCGATTTAATGTAGCCCCAGAAACACTAAAACCCCCTCAAACCCATTGAACAATATCCACCCCAAAATAGGGTATTGCAGATAATAAATTCGTAATAACAGTCGCGCCCCAAAAAGACATTTGGCCCCAGGGCAAAACATAACCCATAAAAGCGGTCGCCATAGTCAATAAAAAAAGCAAAACTCCAACACTCCAAACATGAAATTTCAAATACCCCCCGTAATATAACCCTCGTCCAATATGAATATAAAGACAAAAAAAAAACAAAGAAGCACCATTTGCATGTAAATATCTTAATAAAAACCCATAGTTAACATCGCGCATTATGTGCCCAATAGAGGCAAACGCAAGACCCGCATCTGAACAATAATGCATCGATAAAAAACACCCTGTTATAATTTGTAAAACTAAACACAGTCCTAATAAAGACCCAAAGTTTCAAAAATAACTTATATTTGAAGGAGAGGGCAAGTCTACGAGAAACCCATTAACTGGAGATAAAATAGGATTGTCCTTTCGTAATGGCATTCCTATATTGGAGAAGGACCATTAAATCCTAACAAAACACTAGCAACAAAAAGAACAACCCCCAAACTAAAAGGCAAATACCCCTTTCATAATAGGGCCATTAATTGGTCATATCGAATCCTTGGAAAAGACGCTCGTGCCCATAAAAAAAAACAAACAATAAAAACAACTTTCAAACCAAAAGGTAGGCCCAACCACCCTCCAAAAAATAAAAGAATAGTCAAACAACTCATAAAAATAATATGTGCATACTCTGCTAAAAAAAATAATGCGAAAGACATAGAGGCATATTCAACATTATAACCCGAAACAAGCTCCGATTCTCCTTCCGTTAAATCAAATGGGGCACGATTCGTTTCTGCTAAAATAGAAACCAAAAACATTACAACAATAGGAAAAAAAGGAATAAAGAATCAAATAAAATTTTGTGCCAAAACAATTTTATTAAAAGCCAAAGAGCCAACACATAAAAGAACAGAAATCAAGATCAACCCAATCGAAACCTCATAACTTATCATTTGCGCAGCCGCGCGAATAGCCCCTAAAAAAGCATATTTTGAACGACTCCCCCACCCAGACATTAAAACAGCATAAACACTTATAGAAGAAATGGCCAAAACCCACAAAAGACCAATATTAAAATCACTTATACCAATTCCTCTTCCATAAGGAAGAATTCCCCAAACAATAAATGCTAATGTAAAAGAAGCAACTGGGGCAAAAAAGTAAACAAAAGCACTTGCCTGATGAGGGATGATCATTTCTTTAAGAAATAATTTTATCCCATCTGCAAAAGGCTGAAGTAACCCGCCCCCTACAACATTTGGCCCTTTTCTCATTTGCATATATCCTAAGATTTTTCGTTCTGCTAAAGTTAAAAAGGCCACAGCAATAAGTAAAGGAACAATAACAAAAACAGCTTTAATCAAATAAAAAAAAGTAGACCACATAAAGTCTCTTAGGCATTAAAACAAACATTTTATTGCCCACTGGTGAACAATTGTCTTTCCTGTGCATAGTGGTTTGTTTTAATCAATTTTTTAATTAAGAGGCCCAACAACCCTCCATGGCATCCGGCAGCCAAGTATGTAACCCTAATTGAGCTGACTTACCCATTACCCCAAAAAATAAAAATAAACAAATAAAAAAAACTTCCTTAGAAGGAGAAACTAAATTAAAAACAGAAGAAAAATCTAAAGACCCAAAAGTTTTTCAAAGAAGGAACATTGCTAAAAGCAAGCCTATGTCACCAACTTTATTAACCAACATGGCTTTAATTGCTGCTCGATTTGCCTCAAGTCTTGTTAATCAAAAATTAATTAATAAATAAGAACAAAGACCAACTCCTTCTCATCCAATAAACAATTGAAGAAAATTAGCGCTAGTGACTAAGAAAACCATTAAAAAAGTAAACAAAGAAAGGTATGCCATAAACCGAGGCACATGAGGGTCCCCTCGCATATAAGCAATAGAAAAAACATGAACCAAAGTAGAAACAAGAAAAACCACAAACAACATAACTGCAACTAAACCATCAAACTGCAAATCAAAAAAAACAAGAAAAAACCCAGAGTCAAACCACTTTCATAGTCTAAGAAATGTTGCCGTTGAATTAAATAAAATTTCTATTCCAACTAAAACAGAATAAGACAAACCGATAATTAAACAACATGAAGTCAAAATCCCTGCTCCCTTTTCTCCTATATGCCTTCCAAAACAACCAGTTAAAATTGATCCAACTAAAGGGAAAAATAAAATTAAAAGATACATAAATAAAACCAAACAAAAATTATTTCTTTTTTTTTTCTAAAATAAAACCAAACAAAAAATATTTCTTTTTTTTTTTAGAAGCAATCCTAATTTAAAGAATAGTTGTCTTTAGAGAACTATTAATTTTTGATCCTTTCGTACTAAAAAACAAAATATCTGTGTTTATCATTGTAGATAGAAACTAAGCTGTGTTACCACGCTTTTAACTCAAATCATGTACAGCTTTAATGGGTGAACAAACCAACCCTTAGGAGTGACTACTTCCTAGGACGCTGCAATTCAACATCGAGGTCGCAAACACCGTCGTTGATTAACTCTCAAACGTTATTGCGCTGTTATCCCCAGGGTAACTTTTATTTGTTTTCGTTGTTTTTTTCATTCCAAACAACGGATCATAAAACACACCAAAAATGTCCCTTAAAAAATTTTTCAGGGTGAAGCTAAGCCATAGTTCGTTTTTGTTACTTTTTAAAAAACTGTCGCCCCAACAAAACTGTCCCGCTTATATAAAATTCTAAGCCCTCAGTAAAGCTCCATGGGGACTTCTCGTCTTACAATTTTAATGTAGCATCTTCACTACAAATTCAATTTCATTAAGTATTTTTTTAAGACAGAGAAACTTTCGTGACACCATTCATACCGGTCAACAATTAATTAACAATTGATTACGCTACATTTTCACAGTTAGTGTTACCGCGGCCATTTAGCTGTCTTTATTAATAAGCAAAACAAACTTTTTTAGATCCAACCATAGGGCAGGTCTCACCTTTTATAAAAAGCAAAAAGCTATGTTTTTGGTAAACAGTCGAAGTTCTCTTTTGCCGAGTTCCTTAAAAAAATGTGTCTCTCTTTTTTTTCTTTCTTTAGTTAGAAAAACAGCTCCTCTTCTTGGTTTTTCCTGATATAATATATAAAAAAAAAATTCCCATAAAAAAACTCTAAGGGTCTGTATAACCCAAAAATGGTAATATAAAGAAAAAAAATAATAAATTTAGATTACTCATGTAAAAATTGTTTCTACTGAAAAACGGTATATTTTGCTATTAAAAAGTTCTATTTGCAGAGTTTTGGTTTGATTTTAGCCACCAAAATTAAAAAAAAAATTAAATTATTAAATAAACAACTACGCACTTTTTAAAAGATGGCTGGCTCTAAGCCTACTTTTTTATTGTCTAGGCCTTGTTTTTTTTTTACACTAAAAAGAAACAAATGACTTTAACTTCTGCTTTGAGCTTTCTCTTTTAACAAAAAATCTTTTCACTTTTTGTTTGTCTACTTTTTTTTTATTTGATTTTTTATTTTATTACAAAAAAAATAAAACAAAAAGGGCACTACTTAAATAGTTTTCGCAAAAAACCAGCTATATCCAAGTTCGATTGGTCTTTCGCCCCTAATCACAAATCTTCTGAGGGTTTTGCCACAACCACCAGTTCGTTCTTGTGTACTATTCATGATTAAATCACTTGGTTTCGGGTATTTTGACTAAAAAAAACTTCTTTTAATTTTCCGTTTTTAAATATGCCAAATTAATCTCTTTTACCCATTATACAAAAGGTACGCTGTTTTAAAGCTGCTTAAAAAAAAAAGATTCCAGCTCTTTTCAACTCTCTTTCAACTTTCCTTTACAGTACTCTTACTATCAGTATAAACTAACGTTTAGTCTAGGTTTATGACCCCTTTTTACACAACTCCAACTTCGCTCGCCACTACTCTCGGAATCTCGTTTGATTTTTACTCGGTATTAAGATGTTTCAATTCAAACCGCAGGCTCGCTTTTCCGCAGAAGCAACAACTAATGCGTCTTTTCGCCGTTTCGAAGGGTCTGTCGTCTGATTTTAGTTTATCTTAGCCATCTTCTTTTTTTTTAGTTTTCTTTTTTAACCTTCACCCCCTCAAAAAACAAAAATCTTCAACAAGAAGAGAAACCAAAATTGAGGGGGACATAGTTTTGTAAGAGTGAGACTCGAACTCACTTTTCTCGGGGTATGAGCCCGAAGACTATCCCTTAGTCTTTCTTACAAAACATGACCTTGAATTTTCCCTCGGGTCACCGCCTAATATAAAAAGCCCCAATCGCATAAGCATACTAAAAACATCCCAAATTGTCAATATGGCCACTTATGGTCTGACTGCGATCATCCTTAACTCCCTTATATCTGGAATGTTAATAGAACATTTCCGGGATCAACATTCAATTCCATCCACTAATCCCTGCCGGACATAGGGCTCCAGAACATCCGCCCCATTATAGTCAAAGTGATGTAATAACTGCGCCCCTCGCAGGCAATTTGCATTTCTATTTATAAAAGTAGTCAAATTCTCATAATCAACAGGAAAAACGTCAAAAGGTGCCGCATGAGCTGCGATATGATTTACCAAAGAATCCACTAAAAAATATTGATCTAAAAAGATGACTTCCATATCCCCAAGGTTCGAGTTAAAAGAAACGTACATTAAGTACTCCATTAATAAATATATAAAAAGGGTCTTGTCATAGAAAGGATTTTATCGCCGCCAAAAACGACATCCTACCATGAAAAAAAATAATTTTTTTAGCCACTGGGCCCGCCTTGCTCCGTCTTAAAACAATTTTAAGAATGTCATTATTTGGTTTTAACAAAACAATTATAAATGTGACGTGCTACTTTGATGTCCACTATTTGTTTGTATTTCTATAACAAAAGGCAGCTCCTCATAAGTATGGAATAAAGGAGGAGAAAGATGGACCCACTCTAAAGAGCTCTGATTCGTTCAACCTAAGAACTTTTCTTCTTTAACAAAAAGATCAAATACAATATATAGAAACCAAATAACGCCCAAAATTGAAACAACAGAACCTAAGGAACTTATTAAATTTCAACCCGCAAAAGCATCTGCAAAATCAGAATATCGTCTTGGAAAACCTGTCAAACCCAAAAAGTGTTGGGGGAAAAACGTCAAATTAACCCCTATAAACATCAACCAAAAATGGATCTTACCATAGAATTCGTTATAACAATACCCACTAATCTTCCCAATTCAATAATAAAACCCCCCAAAAATAGCAAAGACAGCCCCCATAGAAAGAACATAATGAAAATGTGCAACTACATAATATGTGTCATGTAGAACAATATCAAGAGAACTATTTGCTAATATAACCCCTGTTAAACCGCCTATTGTAAATAAAAAAACAAAACCCATAGCCCAAAGCATAGGAGTGTCTAATCTTAAAGTTCCCCCATAAATAGTGGCCAACCAACTAAACACTTTTATTCCAGTTGGCACGGCAATAATCATAGTTGCCGCAGTAAAATAGGCTCTTGTGTCCACATCCATCCCAACTGTAAACATATGATGGGCTCAAACAATAAACCCAAGAAGACCAATTGAAAGCATCGCATAAACCATCCCTAAATACCCAAAAATTTGTTTTTTAGCAACAAAAGTAGGTATTATTTGAGAAATCATACCAAAACCAGGCAAAATTAAAATATAAACTTCAGGATGCCCAAAAAACCAAAATAAATGTTGGAACAAAATAGGATCTCCACCTCCAGAAGGATCAAAAAAAGTTGTATTAAAATTTCGATCTGTTAATAACATAGTAATTGCACCCGCTAACACAGGCAAAGATAAAAGTAATAAAAAAGCAGTTATTAAAATAGACCAAACAAACAAAGGCATTCTATTAAAAGAAACACCAGGGGCTCGCATGTTGAAAATCGTTGTAATAAAGTTTATTGCTCCTAAGATAGAAGAAACCCCAGCCAAATGAAGACTAAAAATAACCATGTCAACAGAACCCCCAGAGTGCGCATAAATATCAGAAAGAGGAGGATAAACCGTTCATCCCGTTCCTGCGCCTTGTTCAACAAAAGCAGAGCCTAACAATAAAAACAAAGCAGGTGGTAATAACCAAAAACTAATATTATTTAATCGGGGGAACGCCATATCCGGTGCCCCAATATATAATGGCACTAGCCAGTTTCCAAACCCCCCAATCATAACCGGCATTACTAAAAAAAAAATCATAATAAAAGCATGTGCTGTTACAATTACATTATAAAGATGATCATCACCTAACATAGCGCCTGGCGCAGAAAGCTCCAATCGTATAAGCATACTAAAAGCCGTCCCAATTAGACCGGCCCCAATACCAAAAACTAAATATAAAGTACCTATGTCTTTATGGTTTGTAGAAAAAACCCAACGAATAAAATAATTATTTTTCATTATAATCAAATAAAAACAACTTCTTTTATTAAAAGAGACTCTTTTGAAAATCCCTTTGTACTTATTTTTTTTCTAAAAAAAAAGTTTTTTTTTACTTGGGGCAAAAGAATAAACAAAAAAAAAAATAAAAGAACAAAAAACAAAAAAAAAGTACACCCGTATTGATTTAAAAACATTATTGTGTTTAACTGTGGCATTTTCAGAGAAAGTAGGACTTGCACCTACATTTTTAGCTTTGAAGGCCAATGGCTTACTTTAACCGAATTCTCTACAATAAAACCATAAAAACAACAACTCCAATAAAGAAAACCAAAGCATAATTAAAAACAAGCCCAGACTGAAAACTACTTAATCTTTGTACTTGTATAATCAAAAAATTAACAATTCCCTTTGGTCCAATAAGCTCTAAGACCCCCTTATCAAGAGTTAAATTTGTAATTATATGTCCGATTTTATATATTTTTTTTATAAAAAAAAAATTAAAAAAATAATTAATTTGTCAAGCAGAGCCTAAAAAACAATAAATAGAAAAAAAGAAAAACAAAGTTTTAGATAAAAAAAAATAAAAAAAAAAAAGCACTCCAAAAACCCCAACTAAACTTAAAAAAACAGGAAGAAGTTTAATATTTAAAAAAAGCACAGGGAAAGTCCCCATTTGAAAACACCAAATCATTTCTTTACAAAAATAACCCCAAAAAATACTTCCCAAAGCCAATATCCCCAAGGGGGCTAAAAGCAGTCCCTCCCCTTCCTTAAGAAAAAAAAAGACTCCCCGTTTTAAGTTTGTATTGGATAAAAAAGATAAAAAAATTAGACGAATAGAATATATTGCAGTTAATAAAACCGAGAAACACCCGAGTAAATAAACAAAAATTAAATAAAATTGCCCAAAAGCAAACTCTAAAATCAAATCTTTTGAATAAAACCCGGTTAAAAAAGGAAACCCCATTAAAGAAAAAGATCCTATAATAAAAAAAATATAAGTTAGAGGAAGAAAAGAGGACAGCCCCCCCATTTTCCTTACATCTTGTTCATCAACCACCGCATGGATTAAAGAGCCCGCACTCAAAAATAACAAAGCTTTAAAAAAAGCATGGTTCATTAAATGAAACAAACCAGTAGAGAAATGAGAAAGCCCACAAGCAACAACCATATATCCTAGTTGACTACAAGTAGAATAAGCAATTATTTTTTTCAAATCATTTTGAACCAAACCAATTGTACCAGCAAAAAACACCGTTAAAACCCCAATCGTTGTTATAATAATTAACATAAGAGGAACGACATCAAACAAAGGAGATGCTCGAATTAATAAAAACACACCCGCCGTAACCATTGTTGCCGCATGGATTAAAGCAGAAACCGGAGTTGGGATACTTATAACTACTACTCCCATAATAGATAGGACTTTTTCTTTTACTCTTTTTTTTATTCTCACTCTAAACCCCCCTTTAACCACTCATAAACCAAACCTAAAGTTAATATAAAGAAAAACCCAACCATAGTTCAAAACCCAAAAGGGGCAATTGAATTATATAAAACACACCAAGGAAAAAAAAAACTAATCTCTAAATCAAAAATTAAAAATAAAATGCCAATTAAAAAAAATCGTATTGAAAAAGGACGGCCCAAAAAACTAAATGGCACAAAACCACACTCATAAGCAGAAACCTTTTCTCGATCTGGTACTTTCTCTCCTAGAAAAAAAGAAACAATAGAAAACAACCCCGCCAAAACAATTGTCAAAAAACAAAAAACAAAAAAACGCATCCTTAACCTCGTAAAGAACTAAAAGATTTTAAAACTATTGTCCCTCGAATACGATAATAAGCAACCAAAATAGCTAGACCAATTGAAGACTCCGCTGCCGCAATTGTTAAACCCATTATCATATACACTTGTTCTATTAAAACATCAATTTCTTTAGAATTTATTAAAAAGAAAAAAAAAGTAGATAATAAAACCAGCTCAATGGAAACAATCATAATAATAAAATGTCCTCGGTTTAAAATTATACCCCAGCTCCCCAATAAAAACAAAAGAACTACCAGAATTAGGTATTTATAATACATTTCAAAGAATGAAGGTATTCTTCAATACAAACTCCTTTTATAACAATTGGCATAAAAGAATGATTTGCACCACAAATCTCAGAACATTGTCCATAAAAAACCCCCGGCCTTTTAATAAAAACCCCCGTTTGGTTAAGACGACCTGGGACAGCATCTATTTTTAACCCTAAAGAAGGAACCGCAAAAGAATGCAAAACATCCGCTCCTGTAACCAAAAGCCTTATATGAGTTAAAATTGGAAGAATAAGTTTGTTGTCAACTTCCAACAAACGATTCTCCCCTGAAGTTAAATCCGATGTAGAAAGCATATAAGAATCAAACCCCAATGTCTCCCCCTCATAATCGGAATACTCATAAGACCAATATCATTGATGTCCAACCGCCTTTATGGTTAAAGCAGGAGAGACCACTTCATCCATCAAATACAATAATTTAAGAGAAGGTAATGCAATAAAAACTAAAATAACTGCCGGTATTATTGTTCAAATAATTTCTAAAAAAGTACCATCAACTAAAAAACGATCATAAAATTTATTTTTTAAAGCCTCACCAATAAGTCACAAAACAACAGTTACAATAATAACCAACAAAAACATCACCCTATCATGAAAAAAAATAATTTCTTCAGCCACTGGGTCTGCCATATCTTGAAAACCCAAACACCAAGCCTCTGCCCCGTCTTGAAACATTTTTAAAAACCTCATTAGTAAATACAAAGATATAAAAAAAAAAACAAACCCACATTTTAGCCTCTACGGGGCTAGTGTAAACACCCTCAACCATTAAATATAATAGGTAAAAAGAAGGCGATATAATAAAACATAGCCTTATTATCAGTATTATAATCAAAAAAACACCTAAAAAAGTGCCACCCACAAAACAATGGTCCTTAAATAAATTTTTTAAGAACCTCATCAATAAATACATAGGTATAAAAACAGCCATACCACATCAACAAAATGTCAGTACCAACTCGCTGCCTCAAAACCCACATGTTGACGGCGAGTAAATTGATTAGATAACAAACGAAAAAAACAAACAAATAAAAAAGTCGTTCCAATTAAAACATGTAATCCATGAAACCCAGTTGCAACAAAAAAAGTTGAGCCATAAACAGAGTCTGACAAAGCAAACGGAGCCTCATAATACTCAATTGCCTGTAAACTGGTAAAGACCATTCCCAATAAAAGTGTTAAAAACAAGCCCAACTGCGCTTCTTTTTTAGCCCCACAAACAATGGCATGATGAGCCCATGTCACTGTTGCCCCGGAACTTAATAACACAGCAGTATTTAATAAGGGAACAGAGAAAGGATTTAGTGCAGATACACCTTGTGGGGGTCATACTACTCCCAATTCCACCGCAGGGGCCAAACTACTATGAAAAAAAGCCCAAAAAAAAGAAAAAAAAAAAAGAACTTCTGAAAGAATAAATAAAAGCATCCCATATTTAAGTCCTTGTTTTACAATTAAAGAATGATGCCCTTGAAAGGTAGACTCTCGTATTACATCTTGTCATCAAACAAACATAACTCCAACCATAACTAAAATCCCTAATCATAAAAAAAAACGTTGCCCATAATGGAAAAAAGACACTAAGCCGATAGTCAAAAAAAACGCGGCCGTAGCCCCCAAAAAAGGTCATGGAGAGGGTTCCGCTAAATGATATGGATGATATCGCACCTTACTATATTCTTTTATTAATTTTTTAACTTCAAGGTAATAATTGATATTATTAACCTTTGGGCATCAAGGGCCAGTTCCCTCACCCTTACTATGTTACGACTTACTCTACTTTGTTTACCTCAGTAGAGGCGACGGGCAATTTGTACTAACATTGCGGCAAATTCATTGAAACGCTCTACTTTTCAATTACTATTAAATTCAACTTAATCATCCTCTTTTAAAGACAATCCGAACTCTTTTTTTTTATTAAAAAAAAAATGTAGCGCATTTAACCCCAAAACATAAGGGCAATTTTACCTGACTTCAACCTTTCTAGGATTTAATTTATTGTATCAAACATAAATTGACGACGGCCATGCAACACCTGAAAAAGCCAGTTTTGGTAAGGTAACTCGCGGATTATCGAATTAAGCAACACGCTCCTCTAAATAACAATGAACAGCCAAGTTTTTTGAATTTTAATCTTGCGACCGTACTACTCAAGCGACTTTCTTTTACTGTATCGACTACCAGGGTCTCTAATCCTGTTCGCTCCCAGAACCTTCGTGTTAAAGAAAAAAATAAATTGTCTTCACATAAAAAATTCTTTTTCTTCTTTTAATATTGCACTATTACTAAAAAAATTCTATTTATTTTAAATGTTTTACCTTTACACGCTTTCTGCTTTTTTCTAAAAAACAAACCCTTAAGTTTCACCGCGTCTGCTGGCACTTAATTTGACAGGTTAAAAGGTTCTGCCTATGTCTTACTTTCGTATATTGCATAAAATTCTTTACTGCTGCCAATGTTTTCCCTTGTTTCAGTGAAAATGTGGTTAAACCATGCATCTTTGGAAAGAAGAAAAAAACCTCTTCTTTTCCTAATACAATAAAAAAAAATAAGCTTTTTCTTTCACCCTCACCTGTTCGCATACACTAGCATGTATTACTCAGACCAAAAGCTTTTTACTCCCCAAAACCAAAGGACCCCCTCTACTTATTTTTAAATATTGTTCTGCCGACTTCAAACTATCTTCTTTTAAACAGTCCTATTATAACTCAAAAAGCTAATTGAAGAGGCCAATTAAGAAAGAGAGTTATAGACTATCCTTTCAAAAATCAAAGGGCTAACCAATTGGGCTAAAAACAAGACTGTTTTTAACCAGGTTAATAACAAAAAAAGGTACAACCCCTCCAAGAAAAATTATTATAAGAAAAGGAAATATTGTAAAGCCCTCTTGTCGACTTAAGTCTCTATTAAAAAGAAGATAGTTAGACCCTCCCCCAAAAGAAATACGGTTAAACAAACTAAGAGAATAAATAGCAGAAAAAAGAACCCCAAAAACAACAAGCGCCCCAACCCCATAATAATATTTAAACGCCGCAAGTAAAGAAAAGAACTCCCCAACAAAATTGCAACTTAAAGGTAGCCCCATATTTGATAAAGACAAAACAAGCATGGAGACAGCAAAAAATGGCATAGTTAAAGTTAGACCCCTATAATATTTTATTAAACGCGTGTGATGACGATCATACAAAAAAGTCACTCCAATAAAAAGAGCCGAACTAACAAAACCATGTGCTAACATTAAAAAAACAGCCCCGACCAACCCCTCCATAATATGTGTAAAAATACCCAAAGGGACTAACCCCATGTGTGCAACAGAAGAATAAGCAACAAGTCGTTTAAAATCAATTTGACGACATGTCATCAGCCCCCCATAAACAACTGCAATAACACTAAAACAAACAATAACTGGAGATCAATAAAAAGAAGCCTCTGGAAAAAGAGGCCAAGAAAAACGCAAAAGACCATAACCTCCTAGTTTTAATAAAATCCCCGCTAAAATAACAGAGCCTGCAACAGGTGCTTCTACATGCGCTTGTGGAAGCCAAATATGAAAAGGAACAAGCGGTAGTTTGACAGCAAAACTAAGAAAAACACCAACCAACGCTCATTTTTGAACACTCAAAGACAACTTCGTATTAAGTAAAAGAAAATAATTGGTTGTCCCAGTTGACTGATATAAAAAAAGTATTACAAAAAAAAAGAAAACCGACCCTGCAAAAGTAAAAAAAAAAAAATAAAAAGAAGCACGAACTTTTTCTTCTCGAGAGCCTCAAATACCAATTAAAAAAAACATTGGTATTAAAACACCCTCAAAAAAAATATAAAATAAAAAAAGGTCAAAAACTAAAAACACACCAACCAATAAAATCTCTAGAAAGAATAGACATAATAAAAACTCTTTAAATAAAAACTTTGTCGATTTCTGACTTATTAAAATACAAATCGGAATTAAAAAAGTTGTTAAAAGCAAAAAGAACAAAGAGACACCATCTAAAGCAAAAAGGAGAGGGCCCCAGGCTAAAAAAGAACCCCATTCAACGAGTTCTATAAATTGAAAATGTCCTTCTCCATCAAATCCTCCCCATGAAACCAAAGCACTAAACAAAATAGCCAAAGACCACTCTAGGGCTCGTTTTTTTAAAAGACTTTTTTTTTCTCTCGAAACCCCCATCACACCAATTGTTCCAACTAAAAGAATCAACCAAAAAAGACCCATTAGTGTAAAACAAGTGTGTCCGCCAAATAGATAGTTGTCAATAAACAAAAAACATAAGCTTGAATAATCGCAACAGCAATTTCTAATAATGTAATAAAAACCATTATTACAATTGCCGATTTAAAAATAACACCAAAACCGGCTAAGATGGCAAACAAAAGATGTCCAGCAGAAAGGTTTGCGGCCAAACGAACCCCCAAAGAAATAGCCCGAGAAAAATAACTAACCGTTTCTATTAAAACCAAAAGAGGAGCTAAAACTAAAGGGGCCCCACTGGGCATTAAAATACTAAAAAAATCTTTTTTAAACCTTAAAAGCCCAGAGAGAATAACCCCGATAATAATCGAAAAAGAAAACCCAAGAGTTACAATTATATGCGTTGTGGGGGTAAATACATAAGGACATAAACCAAAGACATTTAAAAAGACTAAAAAAAAAAAGAGAGAAAGAATAAAAGGAAAAAATTTTAAACCCTCAACACCTAAGTTCTCTTTTGCCACATAATAAAAATGAAAGCACACTAATTCAAAAAAAGATTGCCATCTTTTAGGAATCAAATCAATTCCTTTTAAAAACAACAAAACCACAAAAATGACAAGAAGCATCATTATAGCAGAGTTCGTCAAACCAAATAGCCACACAACATTAAACTGTTCAAAATAAGAAGAGCCACTCATTATCTATTTATTTGAATAAAAAGATCTTGTTTTTTAGTTAAAGGTTCTAGTTCTTGAGTTAAAACAATAACACCAACCATAGCAACTAACAAAGCAAAGCCTGCTAAAAAAAATAAACAAAAACAAGGTATATACAAAACCTGCCCTAATGCCTCAATATTATGATAAGAAACAAGAAACCAAGGAAAAGACAAATCTCAACTTTCAACTCGAGGAAAGATAATTGATCAACTGGAAGCAATTTCTGAAAAAAAAAACCCTCCAATTAGAAGCCCGACTGGCATATAGTTTGTCATATCAACTTCTTCTCTAAAAACAGGAGGATAGTCTGTTAAATTTAATAACATCACTACAAACAAAAACAAAACAGCAATGGCCCCCACATAAACAAGTAAAAACATCAAGGCAAGAAAGTCGACCTCTAATCAGAGAAAAAAAACTGCAGAGTTAACAAAAACAAGAACCAACCAAAAAATAGAAAGCACAGGGTTTAGGGCAGAAACAACCATTATTCCGGAAACAATTGTACTTAAAAAAAAACAAAAAATAAGAGCTTCCATTTTAAAACAACCCCATAACCACTTGGGAAGTGAAACAAAACCCAAAATGTGGAGAAAAAAAAAGAAAAAAAATAAAATAAAAACAAAGGCCAATTAAAAAAACCCTCTTAAAATTTAATTTGAGCTCTTTTTTTAAAGCTTTTGTTGAGATTAAAAAAAAAGAGTTTTTTTGAAAAAAAAGAATTTTTACAATTCTAACATAATAAACCCCCGCTATCACAGAACAAAAAACGGCAAAAAAAAAAATAAAAAAAGATTTAGAAAGAACCCCAGATAATAAAACCACCCATTTTCCTAAAAACCCTGCAAAAGGAGGGATCCCAGCAATAGAAAAAAAAACAACTCCAAAAGTAATAGAAAGAAGGGGTAAAAGCCGGGAGAGCCCACTAAATTCAATAAGTAAATTTTTATACACATTAAAACTCAAAACAATAGAAAAAACACAAATCGTCATAATGATGTATATAAAAAGATAGACCAAACTTGCTTGTAAGCTCTCAAAAGAACCATTTACTAAACCCCATAAAAGAAACCCCATGTGACCAATCCCACTATAAGCCAAAAGTCGTTTGACTCTTGTTTGATTTAAAGCACCTAAGGCCCCAACAAAAAGAGAAAAAACAACTCCAATTAAGAAAAGGCTTATGGGCAATCCAATGGAAAACAAAAGAGAAAAAATGCCTGTTTTAGGCACGATAGCTAATAACACAACCGTTTTTGTTGGTGCCCCTTCATAGACATCTGGAACCCACATGTGAAAAGGAGCAACAGACAATTTAAAAAAAAGAGCCGCAATAATTAAAAGGTACCCAATCGGCACACAAACGTCAGAAAAACTTTGTTTTGAATTAAAAAGCAATTCTATATAATAAAAATATACACTGCCCCCAGCTCCACACAACAAAGCACAACCAAATAAAAATAAACCAGAAGAAAGAGCCCCCAAAACAAAGTATTTTAACCCTGCCTCTGCACTATAGCCCGACCCCCTTGCAATCAAAACAAAAAAACAAAGTGTAGAGAGCTCTATTGCTAAATAAACAGAAAGTCAATTTTTAGAAGAAATTAAACAAAAAACCCCTAAAACAACAAGTAAATTTAAAATAGGAAGGTCTGTTTGTTCTTCTTTTTTTGGTCCTAATAAGAGTAAAACCGCGAAACCCCCAACTAAAACAAAAATTTTTGCTCACTCTAACTCAAAAAACCAAAAATAAAAAAAAACCAAAAAAAAAAAAAAAAAAACTTTAAAAAAAAAAAAAAAAAACAAAAAACAAAAACAAAAAAAAGCTGGACGAATTGGCAAATATCTGGCAATTCTTGGGTTGCACCGTTACGCAATTAAAAAAATAATTCGAAAACTATTCAGTGAATAAACTCAAGGAATTACATTGTTATAGGAGATAAATATTTGCTTCTCCAAGTTTTAGGTCTGTACGTTTTCCCGATCTTCAAATATTTGTCAAAATATTTTGCACTAATTTACAGAGCCCAGTATGGAGCCACCATGTTGGTGTACCTCCAAAGGACACCAACATGGCGGCCGGAAAATAGTGCAAACATCTGGAACTTACTTTGGCCATATAGGCCTGGCCTCTTATTATGTGAACTGATCAAGCAAACATTTAGATAAGCACTTTTCCTAATACTTTAACCTCTAAAAAGGCTAAAAATCCCAAGATAAGTATGTATTTTTCGAAAGACACATTGCATAGCTGTATGTCTCGCACCTCCATAACTCTAAAATTTAAAAGGTTACTGTTTCTTGACGACGCATGTTCTTGGGCTGAAAAGTTGTTCACAGATATAAAGTTACCCCCTCTCATGCCTGATGAAGATAATAACTTTGGTGGCTCTTTAGTTTTGGATTTTAGAAAATGATGACGTCACGTGCAACCCAAGAATAACAATGCAGTATTATAAATAGCCACGAGTGGGAACAGTTTATCGCGTTTTTCCGGCAATAGTCCATATTAAGCATAGTAAGCAAACTGCCTAATTGTTTGCATATCGCAATCATACTTTTCACGCGTTAGCCTACGTCACGGAACTAATTTTGACTTAACTTTAGATATTGAAACCGCAGCCCGTTGGACTAATACATTGTATCTTGCAATTCTTTTAGCCTCCTTATTTTTAACGCTTTAGCCTGCGTCACGAAACTATATTTGGCTTAACTTTAGACCCTGAAGGCAATTTATATGTCTTAATTACTACAACCCAGTAATAAATCAGATAAACTTATGCAGTCGTCCCCGGCGCCAACACACAGTACAACAATTTTGTTTTTCTCACGCACTTGTCACCTAACTCACTTTGTAACCTGCACCAGTACGTCTGCAGTCTTCGTGGAGATGCCCATAAAAGTTTGATAGTTTGAGTAATGATTAAGCAATATTTGTTTTCGTTGTAATTTTAAAGTGTTCTGAGGTCTCATGAAGTTTTTAGAGTGGATCTGAGTATATGATAATTAATCTTATATATCAACTTCAACTCGATAAAATCAGTGTGCTT
>OFEM01000004.1_pt1 | contig 16556 bp, 5 predicted proteins | sample 1521171 | NCBI WGS metagenome assembly OFEM01 (sample SAMN04272335, study PRJEB24112) | coral metagenome | biome: Coral reef; feature: Shallow seawater; material: Coral tissue | host: Coral | place: China: South China Sea | collected 2014
CTAGGGAAAGGTGTGAGTGAAGGCGTTCAGGCAGAGTCTGTTCCATTTGATGATCCTAACAAAAGAAACCTGGTGGAAGAGGTTTCATCAAAGGTGTGTGTTTACTTTTCTTGTGAACTCTAGTGTTCAGTATATGTTGTGGTACAAATAGTTTTTGCTTTTTAATTTTTTCAAGGAGCTTGATTTTATTTTCCCATTTTCATTAAATTACCGGTAAACCAAAATGTGTTTAAAAGATCTTTAAGGTTAAATGATAGAAAACTGAAATATAACTTCTTAAATTGGGACAATTCCTAAACTTAGTTAAAACAAAGTTAAACTTTTGGAAGGAAATTGCATTATTGGTGGTTAGGTCTTGTACTGTAACCATAGAGGGGGACAGCAATCTCAGTAGACAGCAGTAAAGAAATCACCGTGGGAATTGGTGACGAGTGACTGCCTTAACATAACCTTAAGTTTCTTCTGAATTTATTTGCAGTCACCAGTGGTATATAATCCCAGTGGGGAGTTCAAGATCATTGCTGTGGATTGTGGAATAAAGTACAACCAAATAAGGTGTCTGATTGCTAGAGGGGCTGCTGTCAAAGTTGTTCCATGGAATTACGACTTTAATAATGATGTGGAAAAAGGAGGTAACCAATCATGACTCATTAAAGGGTGGTACATTTTATGTGTGTTTACTTTAATTTTCCTTTTTTTTATTGTCTTGTGAAATGTGATTGGGTAATTGTTGATGCTTCAGTTTTGGTTTCACGGACCTGGATAGAATGCTACTTAGCGCTCTTACTCACAATATGACTGGATATTTCAGAGTGTGATGGCGTTTTTGTGAGCAATGGCCCTGGAGACCCCACATTTACAACTGAGACTATAAAGAACATCAAGAAGTTTATTGAACGTGCCAGTCCCAAGCCGCTGTTTGGAATTTGCTTCGGACATCAGCTTCTAGCCTTGGCTGCTGGATGTACCAGCTTTAAAATGAAGTAAGCACTTGACTTGAACTTTAAACAATTTATTTTACATGTAGAGTAAGTAGTAGTGACCCTATGATTGAATTCTTGATATCCATTTTTTCATTTTTGTACAAATTAGTCGAAGGGACCAACTTTGGTCCCTGAGACTAGTCCCACGAATTTAATTAAACCAGTTTGAATTTTTGGGGCAAGTCCCTAGGACTTTTCCTCAAAATGCTTCATGTGAACTGTTTGTGGGACAAGTCCCTGCGACCAGTCCCTTCATGTATTAAACTCTTCAGGAGACAAGGTGCAGGGACTAGTCCCCTTGTGTGTGTCGACCTTAAAGCAACTACTAAATGTCAGAGTATTTTGCCCCCTCCCCTCCCCCCCTGGATGGGATACTTGAACATTTCTTCCCAGCATTCTGTCAGGTTGCCCCAACAATTAGCCTGTACCCATTTATACTCCTGGAAAGCGGCACAGTAAGGGTAAAGTATCTTGCCCAAGAACACAATAACTCATGCCATTACTTGAACCCAGACTACTTGATCTGGAATCCATTGCACACAATTTAAGGCCACAAGGTTTTAACTCTGATAAGAGTTACTTTACATCTGCTATTTTGTTCACTTGTAAATGTTGTTTCCTTTTGTAGATATGGAAACAGAGGCCACAATATTCCATGCATCCATCATGGAACAAATCGCTGTTTCATCACAACACAGAACCATGGCTTTGCAATTGACACAAACTCGCTGCCATCTGATTGGTCAATTCTATTCACAAATGCTAATGACCAGACAAATGAAGGCATAATACACAACAGCAAACCGTTCTACAGTGTTCAGTTTCACCCAGAACACATGGCTGGACCACGGGACTTGGAAATGTTATTTGATATCTTTTTGTCCACAGTGAGACAACACAAGCATATAGAACCCTTGATGTCGGTCAAGGAACAGATTCAGCAAGCAATTAAGTTTGAGCCACTAGTGCCTCCAATTGAAAAGAAACCCAAGAAAGTGATGATTTTAGGTTCTGGAGGTTTGTCCATCGGGCAGGCTGGGGAGTTTGATTATTCTGGGTCACAGGTGAGAAACTATGTAGACTACACAAGTCATAGTGGTGCAGTTATTTAATTTTAGTGTCTGTGTAACTGACTCCAGGCGCGATTACCGCAAGTTCAGAATTAGATAAAGGACGTCGAAGTACTGATCAAGAGCACTGGACTTCGTGTTGATTTCCAATGATTTATCTTTAATAATACACCAATGCTCAAAACCGTCAAACTAAAATACAAGCAAAATATCTAGTCTAAGCGACACGAAAGGACAAAGTCGCACAATAATCGGATATGATAACAACACGGCCGCAGGAAACGGTAAAATAACTAAACTACAAATAAAACCAACGAAATGAAACTAGGAAAGGTAAAACGTGCTTACCGATTGTCCTCTCTGTACGCCTGAGTAGTTATTATCGCAGAATCCAAATTAAATATACGCAATAAACGCAACAAACTTCGCAAAACGCAGAACACAGCCCACGCACACAGACGAATACTAAAAGCACGAGGTTCTGAAATATGATCTGACAGAAACGTCACTAATATCTAACCTAGACAGTTACATGGCTCCCCTAAATTGAGCTAATCAATTTAATCACAACTTAGACAATCACTCAGTCAATGTTCAATTAAAGTCTCGATATAATGTCACATCCGGTTAAAGCTGTTGGTTCCTCGGTGGGGATCCCTGGTCCTCTAACTGGACTCACACGCAACAAGTAAGATCAATTTCTGGATTGGCCGCTCCAGTATACTGGCGGGCTTGACTCTTTGACCTGATTGGTCAAGGCTACGGTCGGCAACCGTGATCTTCACCTTTCGTACCAGACCATCTGAGTCTGGTTCGGCTTCCACAACGCGTGCGAGCTGCCATTGATTACGGGGAAGGTTGTCGTCCTTGAGCAGCACAATGTCGTTGGTCTGTATGTTGGGACGGACACGGTTCCATTTCTTACGTTCTTGCAAGGACTGAAGGAAGTCCTTCTTCCAGCGGTTCCAAAATTCGTTTGCCAAATGTTGAACTCTACGCCATCTCTTGCGAGAATAAAGGTCTGCACGCTTGAAATCCCCTGGTGGTGGCAAGAGAACGTTTGCTTTCATCGTCAGAAGGTGATTCGGTGTGAGGGGTTCTGGTGAAGACGGTGTAGTCAATCCATCTGTAGTCAGTGGTCTACTATTCACTATCGCTTCTGCCTCGCACATGAAGATTCGAAGCGATTCATCATCTAACTGTTGGCCAGAACTTTGCAGAAGCGCACAAAGGATAGCACGATCGGAACGAATCTGCCTCTCCCAGACACCACCCATATGACTGGCAGATGGTGGATTCATCTTGAACTCGAACCAATCGCAACCTTGGTCAAGAAGGAAGTTATGAATTCTGGCTTCATCCATTTCTGCTACTGCGTTTTCTAACTCGGACTTGGCGCCCACAAAATTGGTGCCTCGATCAGATCGGATGAGCCTGGTTGGACCACGGCGGCTAAGAAATCGTCGCAAGGCATTAATAAACGCATCCGTGGTTAGGGCGTTGGCTGTTTCGAGATGTATCGCACGTGAGGCCAAGCAGGTAAATAGTACACCATATCTTTTCAGCTCTCGTCGACCCTCTTTAATCAGCCAAGGACCAAAGTAATCCACCGCACAATACGTGAAAGGGGGAGATGGTTCTAATCTGTCATCAGGCAGGTCAGCCATCTTCTGTTCTGACACTGGTCCACGAAGCTTCCGGCAGACAACGCATCTTGAAATGAGGTTTCCAACAACAGAGGTGCCTCCAATGACCCAGTATCCACTCGATCGTAAACTGTTAAGTGTAATTCCTCGACCTTGATGCTCAACTTGATGGTGATAGTGTCTGATGATTAATTCGGTTATGTGACTCTTCTTGGGGAGGATGACCGGATGCTTAAGGTCATAAGGAACATCTGCACGTTTTATTCTTCCTCCAAGGCGTAGGATGCCATGACTGTCCAGAAAGGGGTCCAGTCGGTACAGGGAACTCGTTGTTTTCATTGAGGAGTTTCTTTGTTTTGCTAAGCCTCGGTCCGCCGCACTTCCGTCCATCGCAAAGCTTCGAAGTATCTTCATTTCCTTCTGGAAAGCCTCACTTTGTAATAATCTGAGGATAACAATTTCTGCCTGGCGCACTTCATCAACTGTAATGGCTGGGACCATAGATGGACTCTTCTCTACTTTGGTAGTCTTGCTTGCTGGTGACTTCTCACTTGAAATTGATCTGGTACGATGCTTCAATCTTAAGCAAATTGCTATCGCCTTCCTTGCGCGATTCCAGTCTGAAAAGTACTCTAGACGTTTCAGGATCGAAGCCATTTCTTCTCTTTGGGTTCCACTTGTAGCTAAGACCTGGGTCTTCTTTAGTTCTGGATCATCAGGAGAGAGAGCGAATGTACCTTGTTCTTCATCTTGATAGGTTATGGTCTGCTCCCACAAAAATGGTGGTCCCTTCAACCAATGGGAGTTGTTCACTAGATTTCGAGGAGACACTCCCCTGGAAGCTTCGTCAGCGGGGTTTTCTTCTGTTCTCACATACTGCCACTGACTAGGAGAGCTGGAGTCTCTTATCTGTTGTACTCTGTTGGCCACGAACACATGGAAGCGTCTGGCGTCGTTCCTTATGTAGCCCAAGACCACTTGACTGTCAGTCCAGAACACTTCCTTTACGTTCTTGTAGTCCAGTTCTTGTCGCAGGACTGAACTGACTTTGGTGGACACTAGAGCAGCTGTCAACTCTAATCGGGGAACTGTTACGTTCTTCAGAGGGGTGACGCGCGACTTTCCCATTGCAAGTGAGCAGTGAACTTGGTTGCTTTTGTTGACCAGTCGCAGATATGAGCACTGACCGTAACCATCAACACTTGCGTCTGAGAAGTGATGTAGCTCAATCGAGCTTGGCTCTCCAAACCCGTTTGGGACGAAGCATCGAGGGATCTTCAGTTCTTCTAAATCTAGCAATTCCCTTCTCCACTTCTCCCACTTCACTCGAACTTGGTCTGGAATAGGTTCGTCCCAGTCAGCCTTGTCACGGCATAGCTGTTGAAGAATTTGCTTTCCAATTAGAATAAAGGGAGCTAAGAAGCCCAGGGGATCATAGACAGAACTCACAGTGGACAGGATTCCACGCCTTGTCAATGGTTTGTCTTGAAGAGTTATCCGAAACTGGAACGAGTCGGTTTCCACGCACCATTGGACACCCAGGGCTCTTTCCATAGGCAGAGAGTTCTGATGAAGATCCAAATTCTTCAAGCCCTTTGCGCGATCGTCTTCAGGGATCGTTTCTAGGACTTCCCTTGAATTGGAAGTGAACTTGTGAAGGCGTAATCCACCCTTTGCGCACAACTTCCTTGTACTTTCAATTAGCTTGATTGCCTCAGCCACCGTCGGCACCGATTTTAGGCCATCATCAACATAAAAATTGTCTCTCACAAAGTTAGCTGCGTCGTGTCCAAACTCTTCTTCATGGTCGGTGGCAATTCTCTTTAATGCGAAGTTCGCACATCCAGGAGAGGAACCTGCTCCGAATAGGTGAACTGTCATTCTGTATTCCACCGGCGCTGCCTTGATGTCGCCATCTGGCCACCACAGGAATCGTAGCAAGTTTCTGTGCCTCTTATCAACCTTGAATTGATGAAACATGGCTTCCAGGTCGCACATAAAGGCCACTGGATCCCTTCTGAACCGGCATAATACACCCACAAGTCCGTTTGTCAAATCAGGGCCTGTCAGGAGGTGCTTGTTTAAAGACTCTCTCTTATAGTCCGCACTGCAGTCAAACACGACGCGAATTTTGCCAGGCTTCTTGGGGTGGTACACCCCGTGATGAGGGATGTACCAAACATTACCATGGTTGTAGGAAACTTCTTCTTCCGGAACCTTTTCTGCATAGCCCTTGGCAATGATCTCATTCATAAAGGTCGTGTAGTCGTCTTGATACTTCATGTCAGCTTCAAACCTTTGACCAAGTTTGTACAACCGACGCAGGGCAAGAGACTTGTTGTTTGGTAAGCTTAGCATGTCGTCACGGAGGGGAAGAGGCATTTCGTAATGGCCGTCGCTTCCCTGATGGATACCTTCTTCTAGCCTTTTAAGGAATGTTTTGTCCTCTTGCGAGAGTGTGCGAGTGCCAGTCAATCTTTCAGAGAAGTCCAGTTCAAACATTTCGTTAATCTGAAAAGGATTGAGGACTTCCTTGGTCCTGGTTCCGAGAGTGAACAGGCATGTTCTGTTCCCTGGCTGTACAACGGGAGGAACACCACTCTCTGATACTTCACGGGCAATGATCCGGTTTGTGACACCAAATACGTCTCCATCGTAATCTGGACACCAGCTGACTCTTCCAACTATGCCCCAACCCAGATCCGTTCGAAGCGCATAAGGTTCATCAAGGATGCCAGGAATCACTTCTCTGGGCACAATGGCGCGTGTACAATTGGAGCCTATAAGGAGACCAACCTCGACATCATCACGATAGGGCATCAACTGGCCAGCAATCTTCTTCATATGGGCCCAATTCAAGGCTGCTTCAGGCCTAGGAATTTGCTCTCTTCTAGCCGGTATTGTGTGGGCCGAAAATGTGCTAGGCAGGGCAATCGTGACTTGACACTTGTAATCTTGGACGAGCAAACCATTGACCTTCTCACTTGAAATAGCTGCGTCCTTTCCGTGCATAGTGGAGAGCAGGAGCTGAGTCTGATGACCTCGTACACCAAGCTGACAAAGTGTTTCCTTCGCAATAAAGGTCGTATCGGACTGATCATCTAGTAATGCGTACACCAGAAGCTTGTGGCTTGGGTCTTCCTTGCGGGATAACCATACAGGAACGATTAGAGAACTTATTTGATCCTTGCCTTGACCAGTCATGAAGCAAGTTGTCGAACCACCTTGTGTTAGCTGTCTAGAATCGTTGCCAGAGTCACTGTTGCCGCCTCCGCTTCCTTCATTTCCTTCTTGCCTTTTGGAATCCCCGTGAAAGGATGTTGGATGTAATCTCTTACAAATCTCACAAACTTTCCTTTTGGTACACGCCTTTGACAAGTGTCCAGGCTCAAGACAGCCAAAACACAATCCATTAGCCGATGCGTATTCCTTTCTGGATGGGATATCTTTCTTCTTGAATTCTTCACACTTATCCAAGTCGTGACGCCCCTTACAGAGTCGACAAGTCCTTCCAGCAGTTTTGTTTCCCTTGTTTGTGAAGAAGCTTGAACCAAACGCTCTTCTTCGATATCCAAACTTAGTCTTGCTACGCCCATCATCATCGTTTGGCCTTTTACTGTCATCTTCTTTCAAGGACTGGGATGAGATAACAGGATCGCATGCAATATCAGCTTCTCTGGTAAGGAACTTCACAAACTCGTAAAATGGTGGGAATGTACCCTTTTCTGTCTTAGACTGATGAACGACACGACTCCAACGATCAATTGCCCACTTGGGAAGTTTGGAAACCAGTTTGCGATTCTCTTGATCGTCGTTAAGTACCTTGAGGCTGCCAATCTTGTTCATTGCCTTTTCGCATTGCACGAGAAAGTCTGAAAACCTCCTCAGACCAGATCCATCGTTGGCAGGTATTTTTGGCCAGGACTCTATTTTTTGGCGATAAGCTGCCGCTACTGCATAGGGGTCACCAAACCGCTTCGCAAGCATGTCCTTGGCCTTCTGATAGGCGTCTTCTGAGTCCAGAAGCAGGAAGCCATCGACTACTTCTTTAGCATTTCCTGTCACGTACTTTCCAAGGAAATGTAGCCTCTCATTGGGCTTTATGGCTCGACTTTCAATGAGAGTTTCAAAAGCTTTAATTCATACAGGATACTGGAGCAAATCTCCGCTAAAGATACCTGGTTCAGGAAGATGCAATCGGCTGTGGCTGTGGTTTTCAGCCAAGAGTCTGGCAATTTCCAGTAGCTGATCCTGAACAGAGTTCCCGCCCTTTGGAGGATCTGCGCCCTCTTGTTTTGAAGAGATTATAGGAGAGCACGACCAGGTCACTTGAGCAGGCGCATTTACCGATGCAGGGACACCAATTGGGACAAAGGCAGGCGACGAAGGGTCTAATGAACTTAGCTTGGAAGCAGACGTGATAGGTAACGGCAAAGGAGGTGCCGGAGGCTTGAGCTCAGGTAAGTCACGGAGAAATCTCTCCATTTGTTCGCTTCTGCCATCTTCCACAGGGAGGTCCGACGGTTCTTCTGCCAGGAGGGAAGCGCGCTCTTCCCTTTCTATTTTCACGTACGCATTAACCATTGCTTCTTTCTGAGCTAGTTCTTCTCTTAACTTGAAACTGCCTTGGAGTTTTCGGATCTCTTCTAAAGCTCTTTCTTCTTCCTTTAAGACTTCTATCTTCCGCCGCTCAACCTCCTCAAGCATCTTTCTGCTCTGCATTTCCATGGCTTGTCTTTCCTGAGATAGGGCGATCGTTGCCTTTAAGGTTGCAATATCTTCTTCAAGACCAATTCGTCGGTGTGCCAAAGAAATGTTACTTTTTCCCGATTTATGGGATGAATTGCTTCTTTTAGACTTGTTTGATTTACGCGTCGAAGTTGAGCGTGTCGAATTACGTTCCACGAGCACCGCCTCCAAATCCTTAATTCTATCTCCGACCTGCCGTAGAATGGCATTATTTTCTCTCGCTAATTCCTCTAGGTTCTGATCAAGTTTTCCTATTTCGTCCTCGGACTCAACTACCTCTTCTAATGCTTCTTGAGCCTTAAACAATTCTCGCATTCGCTCCTCAAGGACTTCGCAATCACGTTGCAACGCAGGAATGTCCTGTTGCGTAATAACTTGACATTGTAAATGGTTCAATTGCCGTCGCCACGATCGTTTCGCCGAAATGAAGGCGTTCGTTAGCCGGAGAATGCTATATTCCTTTCCCTTTTCCGTTTGAACTCTAACTCTAGTTCCCATTGCGCCTTTATTTTCCGCGTGAAATAATTCTTCATGCCGATCAGCGGGAGGCGAAGATCCAACAGTAAACAAAGGATCGATCGCATTGACCTCTTCGTCTTTCGATGAATTAGCCATAAAATTTGCTGTGAACGACGTCGAACATTAATTTCATGTCTCCAAGAAAGTCTTAAACTTGAAATGCATCAAATTCAGGGCTCACAATTTCTTCGCACAAAGTAACACCGTTCAGAGTAATCGTTTGACTGTAACTGACTCCAGGCGCGATTACCGCAAGTTCAGAAATATTAAATAAAGGACGTCGAAGTACTGATTTCGAACACCAAAGACAACGTATGATTCCAACGTGATTTATTCGACTTAATCGTGATTTGATGTCCAAAACCGTCAAACTAAAATACAATCAAAAACCTAGTCTAAGCGACACTAAAGACTTAAAATAAAATAACCATTACATAACACGAAAATATCTTAAAACACACAAGCGCAAGGAAATCTATTAATTCAACAATTGACCTAAAAACGCAATAACAAGGACAAGGAAATAAATACACGCTTACCGATTGTCCTCTCTGTAACGCCTGAATACACGAGTCGCAAGATAAACGCAGAAACCTTCGCAATGAGCTCTCTTGTCTGAAACAACTATCGCAAAACGATAACGCACGAGGTCTGACATATGATATCGAAGCGTTCCTAATACGTAACAAAGACTAATACTTAACAGAAAATAATACTTAACTGCGAATAATATCTAACTCGACAACAATTACATGGCTCCCCTAAATTGGGCTAATCAATTTAATAACAACTTAGGTAATCAGTCAATCAAGTGTTCAATCAAATTATAAGACAAATCCATTTCATAGGTTTACAAACGTTCGTTGAATCCTTGGGTCAAATCCAAATGTACGATATCTCTAAGGCTCCTTGGTGGGGACTCCCCGGTTCGAATCCTCCGCGTCACTGTTTGGTACGAGAAGTACCAACTTCTGCACTGGTCGTTCAAGGTAGCTGATGTGCTTGACTCTACGTCCCTTGTCATCTAGAGAAGCATCTCCCACTGCTAGCTTTACCTTTCGCACGTAGCCATCAGGATCACTATAAGCTTCTTCCACACGGGCAATCTGCCACATGTTCCGAGGAAGGTTGTCGTTGCTAATTATCACAACGTCTCCTTGCTGGAGGTTACGTCTCGGTCTCATCCACTTCTGTCGCAATTGAAGGGTATGAAGGAACTCCTTTTTCCAACGCATCCAAAACTCATTAGTCAAATGTTGGACTCGTCTCCATCTCTTTCGAAGGTATAAATCAGCACGTTGAAATTCCCCCGGTGGTGGTAGGACGACTCTTGACTTTCCTGTAAGCAAGTGATTGGGAGTGAGTGGTTCTAATGCGTCTGGTGACGTTAAATTCTCAACTGTTAAGGGGCGGCTATTGACCACAGCTTCTACTTCCGTCATGAAGGTTTGAAGAGATTCCTCATTCAGCTGGCTGCCAGATTGGTCTAGAAGGACAGAAAGTACGTTACGTGCCGTTCTGATTTGTCGTTCCCAAACGCCACCCATGTGGCTAGCTGATGGGACGTTTAGCTGAAATTCAATCCAATCGCAGTTGCGTTCCAAAAGGAAATGACGAACGCGGGTCTGGTCCATTGAAGACAACGCCTTCTGTAACTCGTTCCTGGCACCCACAAGGTTACTTCCCTGGTCGCATCTGATCGTTCGTACGGGGCCTCGGCGATTAATGAATCGGCGCAAAGCGTTTATGAACGAGTCAGTTTCTAGGCTTGCGGATACTTCAAGATGGATTGCTCGGCTTGACAAACATGTGAACAACACTCCATAGCGCTTCAATTCTTTACGGCCTTCCTTAATGAGCCATGGACCAAAATAGTCGACTCCGCAGTGAGTGAAGGGCGGTGCTGGTTCCAGTCTGTCTTCGGGCAAGTTTGCCATCTTCTGCTCTTGTAGCGCTCTACGGAGTCTTCGGCAAATCACGCATTTAGAGATACAGCGGGACACAGATGAGCTCCCTCCAATTACCCAGTATCCATGTGATCGCAGATCATTTAGCGTCATCCCTCGGCCTTGATGGCGTATCCTCTCGTGGTGGTATCTCACCAACAAGGCTGTAACGTGGCCCTTACTTGGGAGGATGACTGGATGCTTGATTTCGTAAGATACTAGGGCGTTCCGTATCCGGCCACCAACTCGTAAAACACCATCTTCGTCTAAGAAGGGATCTAGTCGATAGAGTGAACTTGCCTTCTTCATGGACAAATTACGTTTCTTCGCAAATTCTCTACTTGCATCGTCGTTTTGTACTCTTAAGGACTTGAGAATCTTAATTTCTTCGGGAAAGGATTCTTCTTGGAGTGACTTTAATATTGCCTGTTCGGCTTTACGCATTTCATCCACCGACGGCGTTCTGTAGGTCGATGTGTCTTTCTCTTTGCTTGTTTTCTTTGCTGCATGTAGCGGTTTCTTAGGACTTTGTTGAAGTGATACTTTGAACTTCATACATATAGCAACAGCTCTCTTGGCCCTGTGCCAATCTGAGAAGTACTCTAGACGTTCGGAAATGGTTGCTATCCTTTCATGTTGAGCTCCAGTGGCGAAAACTTGAACTTTCTTGACCTCTGGATCGTCTGGAGAGATGTCAAGACTTACATCATCATTCCTGTTCGGAAGCTCTTGCTGCCACAAGAAAGGTGGCCCGTTGAGCCATCGGGAGTCGTTCAAGTCTTGAGGAGAAAGACCACGCGACGATTCATCTGCTGGATTTTCATTGCTCTGGATGTATTTCCACTGATCGGGGGTGCTGTTGTCTCGAATTTGCTGCACGCGGTTGGCCACGAAAACGTGAAAGCGTCGGGCGTCGTTCTTGATATAGCCGAGGACGACTTGGCTGTCTGTGTAAAACACCTCTGTAATCTGGTCGTACTCAAGCTCTTCTCGCAATGTGGCGCTGATCTTTACGGAGAGCAGAGCTGCCGTCAGTTCGAGTCGAGGAATCGTAACAGGTTTAAGAGGCGTTACTCGAGCCTTGCCCATAACGAAGCTGCAGTGGATGTGCCCAGTGTCATCTGTAAGACGCAAGTAAGAACACTGGCCGTATCCATGGTCGCTCGCATCTGAAAAGTGATGGAGTTGTACGGACGTGAGTTTTCCGAATGTGTCTGGTTTGTAGCACCTCTGGATCTTCAGTTTCTCTAGGTGATGTAGACTGCTTCTCCATCTTTCCCAACTATGGCGCAATGGCTCAGGCACTGGATCGTCCCAGTCAGATTTATCTCGGCAGAGGCCCTGAAGAATTTGTCTTCCAGTCAGGATCACTGGCGCTAGGAATCCCAGGGGGTCGTATACGGAACTGACGGTTGACAAGATTCCACGTCGGGTCAAGGGTTTGTCTTGAAGGACAATTCGAAATTGAAAGGTGTCTGACTCCACGCACCACTGAACGCCCAGCGCGCGCTCTATTGGGAGGACATCACTGTGAAGGTCGAGATCTTTAACACCTTTCGCTCTATCTTCTGGGGCAATCTTCGCAATTACTTCTTTGGAATTAGAGATGAATTTATGAAGCCGCATTCCCCCTTTGGCGCAGATACTCTTGGTGTTCTCTATTAACGATGTAGCTTCGGAAACTGTAGCAACCGACTTAAGGCCATCGTCTACATAAAAATCATTTCTGATGAAGTTAGCTGCGTCGGGGCCAAACTCGCACTCATTGTCGGTAGCAGTTTTCTTGAGCCCAAAGTTCGAGCATCCAGGAGAGGATGCAGCTCCGAATAGATGAACGGTCATGCGATACTGCACAGGCGTTTTCGTAATGTCGCCATTCTCCCACCAGTAGAATCTTAAGTAGTCGCGATCTTCTTCTTTTACCTTGAACTGGTGGAACATAGCTTCCAGGTCGCACATGAATGCTATCAATTCCTTTCTGAATCGACAGAGGACGCCAACCAAGGAGTTGGTTAAGTCTGGACCTTGAAGGAGGTACTTGTTTAATGAATGGCCCATGAAGGTTGCACTGCAATCGAAGACAATTCTGATCTTGTCAGGTTTTTGGGGGTGGTACACTCCGTGATGGGGGATGTACCACAACTTTCCATCGTCATCGAGTCGTTGTTCGTGTGGCACCCTTTCAGCAAAACCCTTTTCAATGATGTCTTGCATGAATGCCATGTAATCTTGACGATACTTTGTGTCATTTTCCATTCGCGTCTTCAGCTTGTTCAGTCGACGTAAGGCTTGTGACTTGTTGTCTGGCAGTTTCGGCATATTACCTCGAAAGGGGAGTGGCATCTCATAATGCCCATCAGCGGTTTGTCGGATTCCTTCTTCCAGCTTCTTAAGAAACTGTAAGTCTTCCTGGGACAGAGTTGCTTGTCTGTCAGTCCTTTTTTCGGAGAAGTCCATCTCAAACATCTTCATGACTTGGAAGGGATTGATCACTTCCTTTACATCTGTTTTCACTGAGAAATTGCAGCTTCTCTTGTTGAGTCCTGCATCTGCTTGAGGGTCAAGTGGTTCGCATGCTTCCATCGTGTAAACTCGGTGAGAAACGCCAATCTCATCTTCTTCACCATCTTCTCCGCTAAGGGGTTGGGAAATCTTTCCAATGATTCCCCAGCCAAGGTCAGATCTCAAGGCGTAAGGGCTGTCATCTTCACCATGAATGATTTCTCTAGGCATTATTGCGCGTGGGCAATCTGATCCTATCAGAATTCCTATCTCCACATCGTTCTGATAGGGTGCAATCTGTGCTGCAATCTTTTCCAAATGAGGCCATTGGAGTGCTGACTCAGGTCTTGGAATGTGAGATCTCCTCGCTGGAATGATTTCACGTGAAAAGGCTTTAGGTAGCTGCAGAGTGACTTGTCGCTTGAAGTCTTGCACGCTGAGACCTCCTATTTTTCTACTCTTAATCAGCTCATCGGTGGCATGCATTGTCGACAGCAGCAAGTTTGTCTCAGGCCCTGAAACACCAAGATGATTGAGGACGGTATCTGCAACGAATGTTGTGTCTGATTGATCATCTAAGAGAGCGTATACTAGTCGCTCAGTCCGTGGATTGCTGGAGTGGCTCAACCAAACCGGGACAATCATTGAGCTCGCCTGACTTTTACTCTGACCATTCATGAAGCAAGCTGCAGAGTTCGTCATCTGATTAGGATTCTCTTTATCGCAGGTGGTTTCTTCGCGCCTTCTGTAGTCACCATGAAAGGGCGTCGGATGCTGTCGTTTGCAAACCCTGCACCTTTTTCTCTCCTTGCAGTCTTTGGACAAATGACCATGTTGTAAGCAGCCGAAGCAGAGTCCTTTCGCCGAAGCAAACTCCTTTCTTTCACTGATTGTTTTCTTAACGAATTCTGGGCATGTGTCTAGATCGTGAGGTTTCTTGCAGTAGAAGCAAGGCGGCCTGCTTTCTGCTGTTCCATTTTTCTCTTCATGACTTGTCGCAAACGCAGTGGCATCACGAAGTCTTCTGGGAAACCTTGGCTTCTTGTCCTTATTTCTTTCGCTTATTGTTCTGCCACTATCTTCTTCATTGGGGGATGGCGAGGACAGTACAGGGTCACATACGATATCTGCTTCCTTTACCACGAATTTCACAAACTCCGAGAAGGGAGGGAAGACTTTGTTTTCCTCTTTCCAGTTAAATGCAAGACGGCTCCAGCGATTACTAGCCCATTTTGGTAGCTTTGAAACGAGTTTCCGGTTTTCATGGTCATCGTTTAGAACACGAAGGCTTCCTATCTTCTCCATTAACTTCTGACACTGCACTAAGAAGTCTGAATATTTTCTTAGGGCAGTACTGTCGTTTGGATGAATCCTTGGCCACGATTCGAGTTTCTTGCGACAGGCTGCTGCTACAGCAAAGGGATCTCCAAAGCGTTTCTTGAGCATCTCTTTGGCTTTGTCGTACGCATCTTCTGAGTCCAGGAGCAGAAAGCTATCAACAACTTCTTTAGCTTCACCCTTGACATAATTTCCAAGAAAATGAAGTCTTTCAGATGGTCTAACAGCTCGTCCTTCTATGAGAGTTTCGAAAGCCTTCAACCAGACTGGATACTGTAACAGATCTCCATCGAATATTCCTGGTTCGGGGAGTGGAAGACGGCTTTGGTTTTGGGTTTCCGCCAATAGCTTCGCAACCTCAATTAGTTTTGATTGAACCTGACTTTCTGAATTTCTGTCTGTTGGTGAAGGGTATCCGTACTCATCTTTCCCTATGTTAGCGTGGGACGGATAGGTCATTATTGAATCTTCTAGGAAGGGGTTGACACGAGGAGTCTGTGCTGAAGTGTAGATTGGTCCGGGGAGTGGAGTGTAAGGATTCAGTGAACTCAAGGCTGGCGTTGCTGATTCAGTAATGCTTTCTTTAGGTTTGCAAACTGGTGTCCATGGAGCCGGGATGAAAGGCAGCTGGCCTGACACGGATACTTTTACATTAGAAACCGACGCTGACTGGTCATCAAGAAACTTCTCTAAAAGCGCTTTCGAGTCCATCTCTGTGGGAGGACTAACAGGGAATTCGTCTCGGAAAAGATGACGGTCTTGCTCTTCATGTTTAATGGATGCAATCATCTGGGCTTCTTTTTTAACTAATTTTTCTTGGATTCGAAAGTTCTCCTCTAAAGCCTTTAATTCTTCTTTGGCGCGTTCTTCTTCTCGCGCGATTTCCATCTTCTTCCTTTGCACCTCGTCCATTTTCGCTCGGTGTTCTATTTCTTTTTCTTGCCTCTCCTTGGCGAGCGCCATTGTAGCTCTTAGAGAGGCGATGTCTCCCTCAAGTTGCACTCTCTTCTGTCGCAAAGATAGTGATGAGTAGCGAGAGGACGAACTAGAAGATTTACGGCTTGACTTATCAGAAATTTTGCTTGTCTTGGTTGATTGTGAAATCGTTGACCTCTTAGAGTCATGTTCTTGTTGCAAAAAATTGATTCGTTCGCTAATCATTCTCAGGGCTTCATTGTTTTCGCGAGAAGCAGCTTCAAATTCCTCGTATAAGCGGTTTATTTCTGCCTCGTCTTCCATTACGGCCTCTAATGCCTCGTGTGACAAAGACAATTGCGTCATTTTCCTCTCAAGATCTTCGCACCCTACCGTGAGGGACGTGATGTCCTTTCGAGCCACGAGAATCGAATGAATGGAATTAATTTGTTTTCTCCAAGACCTTTTAGCCGTTAAAAATGCTTGGAGGCGAAGATTTCGTAAATATTCGGACATCCTCTCGGTCGAATGTTTTTCTCTCGCGCTTCGACGCGGCACTTCATGCTCATCGTCTGAATCTTGAAATTCCGCGTGGTCTACGAGAAATTCTAGACCTTCCGCTGCGCTGTCGGCCATAAGTTCTTACTCCCTTTGATTTAATGGCATGTTTCTTTCGGTAGTTATTGTCTAAATAATGATACTTGTACGATCCGACAAACGAAGATCCAATGCACTCTTAATCGTTCCTGAGAAATCGTTTGACTGTAGCTCCAGGCGTCGTAACAACGTCGGAATGTCGCAAAGATACACGCAGATTATTACGAGGACTTCGCTCGAAGTACTGATTTCGAACACCAAAGACAACGTATGATTCCAACGTGATTTATT
>OFEM01000006.1_pt1 | contig 15583 bp, 2 predicted proteins | sample 1521171 | NCBI WGS metagenome assembly OFEM01 (sample SAMN04272335, study PRJEB24112) | coral metagenome | biome: Coral reef; feature: Shallow seawater; material: Coral tissue | host: Coral | place: China: South China Sea | collected 2014
CTTAGTCAGGCAACTCAAACCAGAGCACAGACAGATCCTCCATGATATTACACTCCAAGGCCAAACAATCCTCACAGAAGATGATCTTGAAGGAAGTCGACCCCTTGAACGTGGTGACATAAGCTTCTTCTCATTATGGTTGATGATGTCGGCATTATCAGATGCTTCTTTTTCAACATTTATGGAGCAGTATGCACCTATGATGGGTTATGAGATCTCTTACGACAAGTACTATGAGTTCAAACTGGATATTGACCAAGTTCTCAAGGACAATGAACACCTTGGCGCAGAAAATTTCTTTGGAGCAGAGGATCCTCATATGGTGGACGATGATCCAGACACTCCACTTCCAGATCTTCAAAGACCAGGCGCAGGTGATCCTGAGTACAAACATACTATTGAAAGTTTGAACATTGAGGACAAGCATATCATTTTGGAAACTGATGATGACAAATTGGTTGAGTGTACATTGAAATGGATCAGTATGTGCAATCAGAATGTTCAACGAAAGATCAAGGAAAGTTTTGTCAAACCAGAAGAAGGACAAGAGAAAGAAAAGGATGAAGAAGAGAAGATTGCTGACGAAGAAAAAGAAGAAGAAAAAGACACACAGGAGCCACATGTCCCAGCTGAAGGCTCTTCAGAGAAAGAGGAATCAGCTCCACCTGAACGCTCCTCAGAAAAGGAGGAATCAGGGGAGAAGAAGACAGACATTCAAGATGATGAGACAGCTCCTGAAGTGAAACCTGCAGTTCGACTTTACTATGGTCAAGATATCACTGGAAACGAAGATGATTCAGTTTTTCGAAAATTGAAGGATTGTTTTTCAGATGGTTACCATGGTGAATGGGCAGGATTTTACAACAAAGGTTATCCAGCGTCTTCGAAGCATCGACATATGTTTTGGCATGTTAAGTACAGGAAGACCATGTCTCCACATCATGATTTTTGGTACCATCTTACAGATGACCAGTTGATGGTTGAGTACATTGCCAGACACAAGAATCAGGATCCACAACTAGAATTACAAGAACTTAATCAGCGCATTGAATATGGTTGTAGTGATCCAAGGATGCATCCTCTTCATCAAGACAAAGCAGAAAGATCCTCAAAAGAAGCAGAAAAGAGGATTGATGACGATTTTGGAAATCTCACAAGGGTACTCCAAGATTACGTTGAGGACCACAAGGTCTTGCCTTACTGTATGATCTTGCATAGCTTGGCTTACAGGTATTTAGGTGGAGGCCTATCAGACCCAACGTACAAGGATGCTGAATTTCCATACAGATCCTCTCCACAGATAACAGCAATGTTTTGGAATTTGGGAAACTGGTGCAGAAACAGATTTGAAAAATGCCCGGTTCCAGAAAGATTTCAACAATTCATTCCACACATTGACTACACTATCGATGAGGATCATGAAAAATTTGATGAAACCAAATCACAGTTCAACAATTACTTCATCAATGTCATCAAGAACTTTGGAGGACATCTTTTCATGAATTGCGAGGCTGGTTCGTTGTATCCTCACAGAGAAAGACTCGACGAGGTTGACTTTAAAACTTGCTTCAATGACTATCATGACTTGATGGTGGCAGCTCGCCTTGGAAAGGATGGCTATATCAAGCAAATTGCTGGATATCACACAGATGACAACGACACACGAGTTCGACAAGTCTCATGGGCAATCTTTGAAGTATCTTGGGGAAAGACAAAGGATCGAGATACAGATGAGATTGTTGACTTGACAAGAGCTAGGATGAGAATGACACGTGTGTGCGTTTATCACGTCGGACAGAAGTATGCATCAGACTCTGCTGGGATTGTTGGTGAGTGCTTAGCTGTTATGGCTTTTGAGTGTGCCAGATATCAAGTTGACTTCATCGCAGGTGATGGAAACAAGGCATGCTATTACAGCACACCAAAATCTCCAGGTGTCCCTACATATCAACACAGCCTTATCCAATTCTGGATTAACAGAATGGTAGGTGTTGCAACACAAGCCATGCGCAAGTATTTTGATTCATCTTGCCCTCCAATCAGGGTCAAGCATTTCATTTCTTGCAGTTATCGTGACTTGGATTTTCTTGCAACGCACTTGGATGGCATTACAACAGCAACATACACCGACGAGCTCATGAACAAGACAAATGGTAAAGGTGATTGTTGTATGTTAACAGTTGTTGAGTGGGGTCATTCACGTTTGATGTGTGAGGAACACCCAGAAGACTTTGAGGATGAAGATCACATGAACTATGTGGGTGAATTTTACTTCAAGGTAAATGAAACTTGCTTACATGGTGATCACAACATCTTCATGGTTGCCCCAAATGATCGCGATGCTCATAATCCAATTCTTATCCATCTTGATCCTTCTGATATGTCATGGAATGAACGACATCATTACAAACAGGCCTACAAGAAGAAGCAGTATGCTGATTCAAGAAAGGAAAGACAGAAGGAGAAAAAGAGAAAGGCATATGAAGATCAAGCATCGACGTATCAGGGCAACACAGAGTGGGGTGGATCCTCATCTTCAGCGTCCAGACCATGGAGATCAAGTGAGTGGCGATGAGTGAGTGTACACTTCTTTAATTGAAGATAACACAGCATGAGAAGCCGTGTACAGTTTTTCTGTGCGTTCAACTTATTTCACACAGATGGCATATACTCTTTTAGATAGAGATAATGCCACAAGTGTCTGAACTTCAATTTAATGTAAAATAGAGACTCTTGTAAATAGAGATACTATATACATTTATCTCCATGAATCATCCGGCGAGCAGACCACTCCGAATGGAGCGAACTTCAAAAATTTACCAACTTCGATTTCAGTCCATTGTTTGCTTGAATGAGCAACTTTGGAGATCCGCTATTTCCGTTTATTTCGTGATTTGGTCAATTGTTTTCGTATGACCTGAATTTCTGAATCTTGCGAACCCGAACTTTTCAATTCGAACTTTCACCGGTAGAGCGAGGCATTTTGCCTGTGGAGAGACCGTGCGCGAAGCACCATTGGTCACTACTGGAAAAATTAGCGAATCCGCTGTTCTTTTTCGACATGTCCTTAGGACATTCGCTGCTTTCACGTGTTTTTCAATTCGAAGCCACTGCGTAACTCCGGTTTCTTTTGCTATTTGCCATTGTGTAGAGAAGTCAGGAAGATACTCTTAATACCAATTGGGTACGGCAAGGCGTAGTGCTCTACTCATTGCTTTTGAATTTGTGCCTGTGTTTTTGTTTCGACCTAATACCTACATAGGTACATGCATGAGTATTGAGCACATTTATATGCGCCCTTCAAGGCTCAAGAGGTATATAGAGTAACCCTGTAGACAAGCACTGACCGGCAACAGGCTGAGAGTAAAAGAGTGCTGTCATTGGGGAAGACGCCTTAGCTGATCTTGAAGTAGACGCTAGGGCCCCTCTTCAAGTGGTAGCGGAGCTGTGATCCCTCATTGAGGGTGAGCTCCAGGTAGAGCCCAAGAAATGGCAAGCCATGGCTATGATGATGATGACTTCGACATTGTCGATGCAAATGAATGGAACCAATATGACTCTTATGCAATGAGAAGAGCACCCCAGCATACACAGATTCATATGACGCAACAGATGACCACAAAGGTTGCTCCAGCCTATGATGGGCGAACCAGCTTCTTTGCTTTTGAGGATGCAATTGATGACTGGTGTGACATTACGGAGTTAGAACCAGAGAAACGTGGTCCAGCATTGCGCAACAGACTGGAAGGAGATGCTCAACAATACAAGAGGCTATTGGATAGAGAATTACTCAGGGATCCCTATGAAGGAGTGGCTTATTTCAAAAGATTTCTACGACCTCATTTCATCAAAGGTGCCCAGAACGTGTTCTTATACCGTTTCATGCAGTTCATGAAGTTCAACAGAGGAACCATGGATCTTCAGAAGTGGATGACTAGATTTCAACTCACTGGCAATAGACTTATTGAGTCTTGGATGGATTTACTTCCAGAAGTAACAGTGACTAGTCCTGAAGCAATCCTGTTTGTTCAACAACGACGTCAAGAACATGAACGAGATCAACAAGAGAGAGCTGAAGTAGCAGCAGCCTCAGGAACACCCCATGTAGCTGTTCCTTGGACAGATGAACTGGCACTAGCGGCATTCAGACAATTTCAGGAAAATCGTAGAGAAGCACAGCGACAAGCATTCCCACTGGGTGAAAATTTGCTAGCATTGATTTTTGTAAGTCTAGCTGACCTGAGTCAAGATCAGAGAAACACACTCACAAGTATCATGACACATCGTGGACGAACCCTCGATCGATACAGTATTCAAGAACTACGTGACCTGTTTTTGGAAATGTTTTGCACTACCAAAACAGCAGTTGACAATCCATTGATGCAACCCTCTGGCATGGCACAGAGAAGATCTTTCCTCGTACTGGATGAAGGTGAATTAGAAGGAACCGACGGCTATTGGGCCGAAGATGAAGAAGACGGCGCAGAAGGATTCCTGGATGCTTTAGAAGATGTTTTCTGGGTTTATGATGACGCCAACTTCACATGGTATCAGAGAAGGTTCCAAGGCAAATACATCAGACGAGGCAAAGGTAAAGGAAAGAGAAAAGGAAAAGGAAAAGGCAGAGGAGGACGAAGATTCTTCAGATCAAGAAAAGGAAAAGGCCGAGGAAAAGGAAGAAGGAAAGGCCGTGCTCACATGGTGAGTGAAGAAGGTTATGAAGATGAATGGCAAGAAGATGAATGGAATGAAAACTATGACGGCTATTGGGCCGATGATCAAACCTGGAATGAAGGCTATTGGGCCTATGATGATCTGTACTACATGGATGAGTATGGATACTTCCAGAAGAAAGGAAAAGGAAAAGGAAAAGGAAAAGGAAAGAAAGGCAAGAAAGGCAAGGATGATGATGGAAAAGGAGGAAAGCCAGGAGATGGAAAAGGCAAGTCGAACTATGTTCAACCTCAGACCACATCAGCTCCTGCCATACAGAATCAACCAACTCAACAAGCTCATTATTCTTCTGCAGCTTCAAGTTCTGGTCATGGTTTCTTTTCATTTGGAACAACTGAACCAGCACGTGTTGATGTTGCAGAGACAGAGCCAGCACGTGTTGATGTTTTGACATCCACGTATGCAGCACAAGATGAACAACGACGCACTCGTCGTGGAGGACAGAACCAACGTGATGCAAGAGCACATCAAAACAGGAGAGAAATGAAGAGATTCCCTGTTCTGGTTGGAGAAGTTGGTGCACTACGACAAGGTGTACAACAACGTCCAGCTGTAGTGCCCAGGCAAGTTGGTCTTCAAGAAGGTGAGGCTTCATGGAAGCCATTGGCAGAAGGCACATCATTGTTTTCACATGGATGCTCTACAGAGATAGAGGAACCATCACAGCAGAGTGCTTTTTCATTTCATACTGTACAAACTGATCTGGCATGTGAGAATGGACTAGCTTTTCACACAGAGAATTCTGCACCACCAACTGTGTGTATTCTGGATCTTGGATGCACAAGAGCTATGGGCTCTCGACGAGCAGTTGAAGCATTTTGCAGATATGTTGACTCACATCCCAACAGTGGACTCTGGTATGAAATTCAGCCAACAAGTTCAAGATTCTTCTTTGCAAACTCACAACAATCAAAATGTACTGAGAAGCTCGTGATATTCATGTATGATCATGGATGGAACACTCAGTTCACAGAATTCGACATTGTCGAAGAAGGTGATGTCCCATTGTTGATGTCACTTCCACAGATGAGAAACCTTGGATTTCAATTTGAACTTACTCCAGAGAAGGCTTATTTGTCCTGTGCACGTATTGGCATGAGAAAAATGGTTTTGAGGACAGCCATTAGTACTCATCTCATTCTCGACCTACAAGATGTAGCATGGTACATGAGCCAAGTTCATTTCAAGACTCCTCAAGTCAAGAGTTTCTTTTCACAACACGATCACTATGAGTACAGCCAGATTGCTGTCAAACAAGATGTTCATGAAGAAGAAGCTTTGGTGACTGGTGACTACTGGCAAGTTGATCCACTACGTCGTGAACTCATCAGGCACCACAAGGACAAGAGAATGAACTTACATGAGATGACTCGATCAGAGAAAACTCCAATTCCAAAAGATCAACTTCTAGATGAGAGAAACTCACATGGAATTCCAGAAGAGCAAGAAGAAGGTTCTTCACAAGGACAACTGGCGCACAGAAAGGAAGAGGTTTTCTGAACAGAGTGAAGAGTTCTGGAAGGGCAAGACCATCTACAAGATCAAGGAGGACTACGTGATCCCAGATGACATTGTCAGAAGTGACATTGATCGTGCAAAGCCCTTTCGTGGAAACATTGATGATCTTTTTCACCCTGAGTCAGCCTCTTCAGTGCCATCAGGTGTACAGAAGAAGAAGCCAAGCTCCTTAAAGAAGGAGGAAGGCAAACCGATTTCAAATGGACCAGGCTCGAAAAAGATTGAGGTAGGTCCACCTGCAGCCAAAAGACACGTAGGTAAGCAGAAACCTCAAGTTGTCGATGACTCTCAATCAGGTTCATCAAGAAAGAAGGTTGTTGTCTCCTATCCCAAGCTTGATGAAGAAGATGAGCTTGACAAGGTAGCTAGGGAATTAGGTTTGGACAAGATTGATTCAGATGAACCTCAAGTCATTGAACCAAAACATTCTGCACCTGCGCGCAACCGTGGTAAGCAAGATTCAGAAAGTCAAGTTGAGAAACTAGGTAGTGATGCTCTTGAGCCTAGGCGAGTTTCGATTCCACTGCCTGGTAGTGAAGTGCAAGCCATGACACCAGCATACAGAAAGATGCTCAGGAAACTGGAGGATAGTGTGGAACTTTACAAGCTTCATATCAAACACTATCACATGTCTCCTACTCAATTCAGACGAAGGACTTCCATGTTAGGACTTCCTGACTCTGTCTATCAGAAGTATGAGGAGATGTACAACAAGTGTCGTGTGTGTAGTACTTCCATTGCACCACCGCCGCGAGCCAGAATTTCAGGCATACGATCCACCAACTTTGGAGATGTTATCTTTGTTGATCATGCTGAAATTCAGTTGAGGAAGAACAAGTACATGGTGTTGCTTGTTCTTGATGGTGCAACCAACTTACTTTGGGCTACGGCACAAAACTCACTGAACAACAAGGAGACCATTCAGGCTCTAAGGTTGTGGAGTGATGAACACAATTGTATGCCTAAAGCCATCGTAGGTGATGAAGCTTTCTTTCAAGAAGACTTTCTGACTTATTACCGAACTCATGGTATCAAGGAATGTCCCTGTGGTTCAAGAACCCCATGGCCTAACAGAGCTGAATCAGCTGTCAGACTTTTCAAACGACAATGGCAAATCATGTCCAAGAACCTTGAAGATGATAGGTTCAAAGGAATCACCATCAGAGAAGCTGTGAAGCGTACTGTTTGGGCCAGAAACACTCAACTCACTGTTAGTGGTTATTCTCCTTTGGAAATTGCCACTGGTAGAAGACCACCAGATCTTCTGGATATTGAGACTTCTGATCCTGCTCAACTTAGTGTTGATCCTTTACCTGAAGACAAAACACAACTCGAGTTGCAAAGGTTAGCACTGAGGGCACATCAGGAAGCCAGACAAGCTGCTGACCTCAGACATGACATGGCCAAACGAACAATGCCATCAGATGGACCTTACAAACCAGGTGACAAGGTTTTCGTTTGGAGTTCCCCTGTCAATGCTAATGCTATTGCTTCAAAGGCATGGAAGAAGGAAAGATGGATCAGAGGTACTGTTATCTCTCAAGAAGGTGCTATGGTCAATGTTCATGTTGACAACGCAGTCATGCGTGTTAATCAATCGAAGGTGAGACGTGACCATGATGAATGGCATGATGTTGCTGTTCCTGGACTTGACACATCAGAACCTGTTCCACTTGCAGTTGAAGATGAAGATGACTATGAACCAGACATCGCTGAATATGCTGAAGCCTACTTAGGTGAACAAGCTCACTGGTTTTGTCAAACTGGCAAATGTGATGTTGTGGAACTCTTCAGTAGCAACACTGGTCTTAGTTGGCACATGGCACGATTGAACATGAAGGTTGGTGAACCCATTGACCACAAGCATGGTTGGAGTTTCAACAGTAAAAAGAAACAAAACCAAGTTTGGAAACAACTTGAGAAGCTTGATCCTGAATACGTGTTGATCACAAATCCTTCACCAAATTCCTGGAAATACTCGGTATTCAAGTTTTGCCTTGATGTGATGAAATGGCAAGCTGACCGAGGAAAAGGTTTCTTGGTGATTGCACCACCTGATTCAGGATTTGCTCAGTTTTTGGCTTGGAAGAAATTTCAGAAGGACAGAATCAAGTATCACATTGGTTGTTTCAACCTTGACATGACAAATTACTGTCGTTGTGATCCTTCAATCAAGAACTTGCGTGTGTATTACAATCATGATGAAGACTTTGACATGTTGGAACCACAGCATGCCTTCAATAGAGAAGGGAAGCTTTGGAATGATCCACAATGGAAGGTCTTACCATCTTACTTGTGTTCATTCATTGCGCAGTTCACACAGCTTGTACCTTTGAGGGACATGAGACAGTATTTCTTGTTTGAAGATCTGTTGGAACATTTTGATGATGGAGCATTGTGTGGCACGTCAATGTTTTTGGACCGTGAACCTGAGTGCTCGTGTTTGTTGCAAGATTTGCATCATGTTGAGACCTCGATTCCAGTGCCGTTGAAGCACATTCTTCCACAGAGGTTTACCACTCAGTTACTTGTTCAAACATTGAGGAAGATTGATCAGTTGCCAAGGAGTACAGAGGCTAGTGTCAGAGAATCAACTGACCCCAGAATCATTGAACTGATTCCTGGACTTCAAGATGTCAGAAAGAAGACATTGCCTCAAATGTACTTTGAAGATTGCAGTGTGTTCAGAGGAACTTATGGAAGAGTGAATCCTTTGTTTCAACATCCTGAAGATGCTGTCTTACTCATTTGGAAACCTGGTGACTATGATCATGTTTACTTCATGTTTGTGTCACAGTTGTATCCACATCATGAACAGTTCAAAATCCATGAATGGAGTATGATCGTCTTTTCACGAGAAACGACTGGTGCTATCAAAAGGAGAGTTGAAGATCCTCCTAGTTCAAGTAGCACACCACCAAATGGTGACGATCCCATTCATCCAGATCAGCATGGTGATGTTCCACCAAATGATGATGAGATGTTGAGTGGTGATGAACCAGAAGATCCTCTGGATGATGATAATCAACCTGATTACAATACTGGACCTGATCCAGGTGATGATGATGATCAAGAGTACATCATTCCAGATGATTATGGACCACCACCTGATGATGATTTGGATATGCCAGGAATACAGGACTCGGGGGAAACACATCAACCAAGTTCACCATCAACTCCGTTTTCCAATCCTGACATTCCAATCGAAGAGATTGCTGATCCTGGACAAGATGACGATTCACCACCAGGACCTGATCCGACGTCAGAGCCTATCAGAGTTCAAAGGAAACAGAGACAGATCTCAACTGATTCTACTGATGCTTTACCAAAGGCAAAGGCAAAGGTGATTATCAAGAGGCCAAAGGTTCAATTACCAGGTCATGTTCAGCCAATTTCAGTTCCTACTCAGAAACCTTATGAAGATGAAGATGAAGGACCTTCACATGATCCTACTGCCTCAAGTTCACATGATAATACAATTCCATTGCCTACTACTACACCAACATCGTTTACGCCAGGTGACTTTGCGCAGCCAGCGCAACAGCAGTCTTCACAAGGAACACCAGAATTGGTATCATCACAACATGATGATGATGAAACAGAACCATATGAAACAGACGACACTCCTGTTTTGACTGAGGATGACATTGCCCAGCTTCAGGAAGAAGATGTGGACACTGAACCTTACACATCAGACCACTCTCATTTTGTCGATGTTGATGGTACTGTTTTCGTTCCTTTAGGACCAAAGGTCCAAGCTGCACCTGAGTTTGGTTCATACGATGTTACTGGATTCAAACAGTTTGAACAGTATCTTGCCAAGAATGGAAAGAAGCAGCCAAAGGCAGAATCAGTTATCACTCAAGAAGTCTTGAGAAAGTATGCTAAGGAGATCAAACAAGCCAAGCTTGAAGAATTCAGAAGTTTTCTGGATTTCACTGCCATGACTTTCAGAGACAAGAGACGTCATAAGATTGATAACTATGTCACTGGCAGATGGGTGCTTACCATCAAGGTTGATAAGGATGGACAGTTCAAGAAGTTCAAGGCTAGATGGGTATGTAGAGGCTTTCAAGATGCTCAAAAGTATGACTTACAGACTGACAGTCCTACTGCTACCAGGTATGGTTTTCGTGTGGCATCTCAGCATGCAGCCTCGATGTACTGGGATTTACTCCATTTAGACTTGAAAACTGCCTTCCTTCAGGGGGAAACATACGACTTAGACCGCCGCGTTATCCATGTTCAGTTGCCTACTGACATTGGTTTGCCTCCTTACTTGGTTGGTTTGTGCACTCGTTCCGTCTATGGACTTGCGGACGCACCACGTAGATGGTGGAACCGCCTTGACAAATTTCTGATTTCGCTTGGTATTCAACCAACAAGAGCTGACAGGTGTACATATGTATGCTATGATGGTGCTTTTAAGGAGCCAAAACAGGTTAGCTTTGCTGACTCTGAGGCAACAGAACCAGCACCTGTGACATACTACGTAAGCTCACAAGACAGTGAGGAAACGCGTGATGAATCCTCCGACATTGCTGAGGAAGTTCATAAGTCTCTTTTGGTTGAAGAAAGATTGTTTTCAGCTTGCTATCAACAAACCCAAACATGGAAACAGAGGAAAGAGTTCAAGGAGAAGAAGGTTGAAGATTGTGCTTGGACTCCTGTTGTTGATGAAACTTTGTTGAAGTTTTTGGAATCTGTTGAACACAAGTCTGGTTGGTATCCTTTTGAAAATGGTCATGCTCAAGTTGCCTATCGTGCAAAAGCTTTGAGAACTCCTGATTCACATTATGATCGAAAGAAGTTTCACTTGAGAACTTCTATTGTGAAGAGGAAAGGAGTTTGGTGGTTGCTTGAGATGAATCATGACATGAACAAGGACAATGTTTCCACAAGTTTGGAAGAAGAAGCTGAAGTACTTGTTTCAGTCTTCTTACCTTCAGAGCGTACTTATCTTGCCACGACACCACAGTTGACACCTGAGATTGTTGAACAACTCTTGGAACACTTCATGGACCCTGTGAATGGCAGTAATGCCAAGGGAAGAAAACCTATTGGCATGTGTTGTTTGCATGTTGACGACTTGTTCATTACAGGAACTCCAGAGTTTCTGGAGAAGTTCAAGAAAGTTGTCAAGTCACAATTCAAGATTGGTCATGAAGATGTGAATGACTTGATGTTCACTGGTCAACGTGTGAAATGGATCATTGATGAGAAGACCAAGAAGAAATCACATATCACTGTTGAACAATCACTTTGCGTCAGTGAACTTACTGAGGTTGTCATACCAAAAGGTTTGAAGGATGAAGACAAATGTGACAAAGATCTCCACACTGCCTACAGATCACTCTTAGGTAGTATCAACTGGTTACAATCAAGAACCCAATTTCAGTCATGTTATCAGTTTTCACGTTGTGCTTCTGCCGCTGCTTCCCCCACCATAGGTGATTGCAAAACGCTGAACAAACTTTGCAGGCAAATTGTAGGTGACCCGATGGAACTTATGTTCTGGCCACTGCAAGGTGATCCTAGATTAGTTGCAATGCCAGATGCAGCGTTTAGGAACAACAGCGACAAATCCTCACAGCGCGCGATGGTTATTTTCATGGCTGAACCGAGAAAGGAAAAGAGCAAAAACACCAGAGGTTCTCTTATTTTCTTTGAATCAACCAAAATCAAACGTACCACGTTGAGCACAACTGTTGCAGAGTTGTATGCACTCATGAAGTGTTATGGTACATGTCAAATGTTGAGAGGACTGATCAAGGACATCACTGGACTTTCAAGTGAGATTCATATGAGGACTGATGCAAACAATCTTGTGACTACTGCCAGCACTACTCATGTTCCTGAACAACAAGAGACCATTCATATGATTCAGATGCTTAGGAAAGAAGCATGTTCAGGTTCCATTGCTGACTTGTCACATATCAGAACTCAATGGTGTTTAGCCGATTGTTTGACCAAGAAGTCTGCCAATCCTCAGAATCTTATTGATGCTGTTCGACAAGGTGTTCTTAAAGAAGTTGATGCTCATCCACCATTCAGATCATTACTGGAACACAAGGCTTACCTCAGGTCATGGTTGCCAACAGTTTGCAGTCATGTTGATTTCAGACATGATGTATTTCTGTTAGGTGACACCTTGAGGGATTCTTGACTATTTTTTGAATTTGTGCCTGCGGCTCAAGAGGCAGAGTCTCGAGGATCGCACTGTTTCTTCAACATGTCGAGCTCTAGCCGGTGGAACAGGGCCTCAGCCGCATCATCTAGTGATCAGGCACAATCGAACACTCGAGGTCAAGAACATCAAAGCTATGATTTTAGTCGAAGACATTCAGCTGATGGATATGCTCTGAGAAGATCAGAGGAAATCCCAGCTGACCAATTTCGAACACCATCGACATTACCCAATGAGGATCATTTATCATTTTGCTATGATTACAGGCGCCAAACAGATTGGTTTCAGGCTCACGAGCAAGTGAGGAAGAAGAGAGAGCGCAATTTACATACATTGATGGGTCCACACAACATGAGACCAACTGACAGACATGAAATGTTCATGGACGCAATAGCTTGGATTTTGCACTGGGGAACTAGTCATGGAGAATTTGATGAATCTTTGAAATGGACTTCAAGTTTTCTGAAGTATCTCTGTGGCTTTACAACTCAGGCAGAAGAAAACTGGTTTGATGAACGATGCAATGATTTCCACGTGGACATGACTAGCTCATCAAGGAGAAGTTATTATATGTCATGTAGCAAGAGGCTATCCAATGTGTTGAGACATTGCAGAGACAAAACGTTATTCACTGCCAGTGGAGCTATGAACATTTCCTTACTGTTTGATCAGATGCAAGGAGACAATCCAAAGGAATATCACATGTCTGGAGCAGATTTTGCTGCTATGTTACTGTGTAATCCAAAACAACGTTTCTTTGTTGAGATCTCCATGAGATGGCAGTGGTACCCATATAGCTCAATGGCAGAGTATCCATTCGACGTTCGTCTTGGTGCTTTTCAAGGACATAGCAACCAAGTTGTCGATCCCACTGTGGCACACCACCAACTGACATATGATGAGGCTATGAGTTTGGGCTGGATTTTTCATGTCACTGATTACATGAATTTAGATTCCATTCAACAATCAGGCCTGAAGACCTTTGTGAAAGGAAGTGGAAAAGGCAGAAGGGATGCAGTTCACTTCATGTACCACAATGACAATGGTCAGGGCTACATAAGGATGGCAGAGGGCACGAAGCCTCCAAGAAACTATAGGCGACCAGTGTACCTCGTGTTGGATCCAAGTTTTATTGTGGACAACCAACTCTATCTGACAAAGAATGGTGTCATTTTATTTCATGGTGACATTCCTTTCCAGTACCTCCACGTCAAGGAACAACTCCCTACCATTGCATGTAACGTTGTTCATCAAGGACGTGGTCATTCTCTACCTCCATCGGTTACAGGTGGTTCATGGCACACCAACACAACATGGAACCATGTCATGAAGGAGAAAGGTCCAACATTTATTCCTGGACAAGACATTCCTGAGGAAGTCAGAATCACAGCATGGGAGTTCATGGGTCAACAGGTTCCACAAAACTATGGAAGATTAGTTTTTGGTACACCACTATGCAACGAGAATGACTTTGACCCGATTGTGGAATCAATCTATGGTGCAGCAGCAGAAGGCTCTCGAGAAAGAGAGGTATCTGCAGCAGAAGGCTCTCAAGAAAGAGAGGTATCTGCGCAGGCTGATGAACCCATGGAAAATCCATATGAACAGCCATCAAGAAGAGGACGCTCTCAAGAAAGAGAGGAACCTCAAGATGCATGGGAGCAACAACGCTCCTCATCAGGAAGTCCAGAATCACCACAACATGATGATCCTCAACAAGATGCTCAAGACAATCAACAAGAGGAGCCATCAGTGGACGTCCATGACGACCCAATGGGTGAAGAGGCTGTCAATCTCTGGGAAGCAGAAGATCCACCAGATGATATTGAAGACCCTGTGGTAGAACAGGCTACCAAAAGTTCAATTTCTGCATCGAATCCCTGGGTCCTGTATGAGGCAGGTATTGTCTGTGCAAGAGAAGAGAGCGGTGAACTCATCAAGAACTCCTCAGGAGAAAAAGTGATAGTTCTGCGTGAATGGAACCTACTACTCTCTTCACAAAAGATAGCACTTCGTAGACAATCGATCACTCGCTCAGACTGGGAGAAGTTACCATGGACAGGACATCTATGCTTACTCTTCACAAGAGCTTGGGAGATTGGACGCATGTTGGCACACTTCCATCGAGAAGGAAACATTGACGCCATGGAAGGTTACATGAACTCTTGTCGACAATATTGGACAGACTGGATGCGAGGTCAAGTTGCCCCAACAGGTTGGGAAGACAGACACAGTATCAACAGAGACGAATGGAGAGAGAAGTTCTTGCTATACGAAAGAGACTTAGCAATACAGAAGGACATGGAGTATCTCTCAGAAGCAGTCTTTGTCTTTTACACTAAGCATCTTGATCAGTTCATTAGAGAGAACAACAAACTCTGGGGAGATTTCTGCAAGAGAAAGAAGGACCGTGATGGTAACATTTTGGATGCACTGGAGTTGAACACACATGGGTATGACATGACTATCCAAGGAATTACAGTTCCCATGAACAAGAGAACAGTCATCCCTGAACCTGAACGGCATTTCTCGTTTTCCACAAAGATGATGATCATGGCAATCGATCTGTATGAAGATGAAGCACCTGCTAGCTTCAGCCATTTCACAGTTTTTGCTTTGAACAAGCTTCGACAATTTGTGGATAGCAGAAAGGAATTGACAGCTCAATCCTACAGATTCTTTGTTGAACATGCCTACAATCAATTCTTTCAGCATGAAGCATTCCATCAATCTGCAAGAGCAAGGACAAAGGTCAGGGAATGCGGTTCAGGTGACTTCCACACATCTACAAAGCTCGATGGCTACATCTGGGTAGCTGGAAAGGACAAGATCGCTCACATCCCAGGATCAGAGCAACAGAATGTGGACATGGAAGGTCACGATGATGATGATGCTGAAGATGATTTGGAGTTTTTGCCAAGACTACAAGTTTTTGTCAGGAAAGAGGAGGAAAAGGCATCAGGCTCTCAGGAAAGAGAGGAAGAAGGTGTATGCTCTCAAGAAAGAGAGGAAACACAACCACAACAAGAAAGTGAGGTATTACCTGATGCAAATCCTCGAAGAAATATGGAAGATCGACAGGGACTGTTCTTAGTCAGGCAACTCAAACCAGAGCACAGACAGATCCTCCATGATATTACACTC
>OFEM01000007.1_pt1 | contig 14894 bp, 2 predicted proteins | sample 1521171 | NCBI WGS metagenome assembly OFEM01 (sample SAMN04272335, study PRJEB24112) | coral metagenome | biome: Coral reef; feature: Shallow seawater; material: Coral tissue | host: Coral | place: China: South China Sea | collected 2014
GAGGTAGAAGCCAAGGTCGTAAGAACGACACAGACATTTTGCGCAGGTGAATAATTCTAGAGTGAAACGTTTCAGTCCAGGGCAAACGGAAGAGATGTTCAAGAATTGAGCGTTCCACAGAATGTAAGTTAACCCTGGCTTGCCAAAGTAAGCTTCTTAAAAACGTTATTTCGAAATATTTGGCTTGAGAACACATACATAAACTCTATCTAGCCGGTCTCGAATTTAGATCAATATACAGAGTAGCCAGTTCACGCACGCACTGTTATAGTATACTGAAAACCATTTTTCAATTCAGAATCTATAAACCGGTTGAATACCCACATGACAAGGGAGTACAGAGAATGAATTGATCATCCGTTTAGGAAAAAGACACGGGGTTAACACAGCTGATTAGATCTTATACAGAGAGAGGATCCGGTGGTAGGCCATCTCTTTCGTCAAGGTGGTCCTTGCAAATATTAAAGTTCGTCTTTACGGTTTGAGTCCGAACTATTTCTCGACTTTCTCGTGCGAAAGTTTAAAGTTCATTTAGACCACACTTTTCGGAGGAATTTTAAAACGGAGGTTAATTGATTTGTAAGGTACGGTAACGCCTACCGTCCACGTTAGTCCTTCACGAAAACAAAGCTTTTTAAAACTGACATGCGGGTTCTATAAACCGGTTGAAGGGAGTACAGAGACTGAATTGATCATCCGTTTTGGAAAAAGACCCGGCAGGCTTAACCGGATTTTGGTTTTCGTGTAGACGGGGAGTTAAAAACGTGTGATTTTGATCCCTAGTCGGGTTTTCCTCAAATTTAAAATTGAATGACCGGTGAATGTTGTGTTTTCAAATTCCCCCGTCGTAGTGTGGACGGAAAACATTTGATGCGCTTTCCCAGACAGAAACGTCCGTTTTCAAATTCCTTCTACTAGCTGGGGCCATGTTCCGAATTCATCGTTGATCTGCCAAGACCAGATGCTTCCGCATTCAGTAAAGATTCAATGCGCAAAATTAGAATTGCGGATCCAACTGCCGGAATTGTCATTAATTCCGGCATTCTCATTTCTCTATGTTTGTGAAGCTATAAATAGACAGTGCAGATTTGCCACGAATCAGACGAATGAGGAACTAAACTCTTCTTGGGCTTCTTATGTATTTAAAGCTCAAAGTATTCCAGCAGATTTCCGGAAAGCTAATTCTGCTGATCTATGCAATGCATATGATTAGTGACACGCGTGCCGAAAAACTACCAAACCCGACTAAAGGACTATATGTGGTGGCAAAGAGAGCTAAAATTCAAAGCTTAAAACATGACTCCGTCGGTTAGACTGTTTGGTTTTAGAAGAGTCACTAGAAACATATTATCATCAAGCTTTGGTCTAATTTACACACCGATCGTCTAAAGGTTTTGAAATCTTGATATTTGTCGTGCGGGACCGACAAACAGAAAAACCATTGCATGTCATTGACCCTCTTTTAAAATTTGACAAGGTTTCTAACATTGGTATGGAATGCCATTTGAATAGAGAAATATACTGTGTGCTTTGAACAGTAGTGACACGCACCGAGTTATCTGACCGCACTGGGTTTCCGTGAGTGGCTGGTGAAGAGCACGGGATAGAAAATACCGGGACAACGAGAAACATTTATGAATATTATCACAAGTTTAGATTACAAGGTACTGGTCTATTTAAATTCTATTTGTATATTTATTTCGATCCAAATTAACACTTCAATGTTTAAAATTAACAAATCTAAAGGGTGTATTCAATAGCATAAGTGTTTTCTTTAAAATAGTCTTGTCAAAAATGCAGGGTTGTTTTATAAATAGTGAAGCCTTAGTTCAGCGATTGGCTCCACTGGCTCACAGCTGCCGGAGCTTATCCCGGGCAGTCTGTAGCATGAAGCGGCTGGGATTATTTCTACTTCCCTTGGCCAGGGTCAGTAGTTCATCGCGATGCAGATCACTTGCCATCGCAATTTGTTAGGTTTCCCCAATAATTCACCAGTACCAATTCATACTCCTGAGCGGAGAGAGAGTAAAGTGTCTTGCCCAACTACACAATGTCCCCGGCCAAGAATCAAACTCGAACCGCTCGCTCCGGCGAAGAATCGAACGCACTAACAATGGGGCTACCGCGCATCCATTCCTCTATATTTTATTTGTATATTTACTTCAATCCAAATCAATACTTCAGTGATTAAACTGGCAAATTTAAAGGTTTCATTCAACAGCATAAGTGTTTTCTTAAAATACTAACCCTGGTTAAAAATGCACTGTTGTATAAATAGCTGTATAAAATTCCGGAAGTTTGACACATATTTGCTTATTAACGGAATACATCAGTGCTCGCTTTAATACACGGCATGTAAAGCATGGCTATTATCGTGGTATTTTTTGGTCGAAGTCGAATATCAAGAGTTGAAAAACTTCGCGGTGGTCTTAAGTTATCACGCTAGATCACGTGATCCTCCTAGTTTCTTTCTCCATTCAAGGCTGTGTGCCGCTTTATATATGGTTCCAGTCTCACGCTGGAGATGTACGCACGCCATATTGTTAAGACCTAAAAAACTATCAGTAGTAGAGTTACTTATGAGAATTTAATGTGAACATGTTATAGATTTTCTTTATTCTTGCCGACTGCCTGTTTAAAGAAGAGACTAATTTACTTTCGAGTACGCTTTTGAGATCTGACCGCGAGTTTCAGGTTTTCAGCGACTAATAAAGGTTGATCTCAGACTGGTTTATTTTTACTCTTAGAACTTAATTACCGAACATTTTGAGCTGCACGATCGAGAATAATCAGTCGTCATTTCCTAATTGTCAAGGTATGAGCTTACCTATTTTGAAAAACTCCATGGTCATGACAACTGCTGCTGTTTTACGCGCCAAAATGACGCTGGCTCGCATTTCTCTTCTCATGATTGGTAAATTACTTTCAGTCAGAACTCGTATTGGAATCTAAACTACTCCTAAGCTCTGTCAATTGATGAAAGCCAGAAAATTTTCACAGAATTTTAAGGTGAGTGGGCTAGCTATAACACTAAAAATGATTTGTTCCTTTAACCTAATCGACAAGGCATTAGAAAGTCGCGAAAGTCCTTTTCAGGGAATAAATCGAGTCATAATCCTCCGCTTTTGGAAACTGATGAAGTCATAGTTCAAACTACAGTCATCAGAAAGTCAATCCTGTCTTCGATCACGTGAATACATGGTGTAAAGACTGAAAAACAAGGTCTATTTGCAACTGTGTAAAGAAAAAAAAGGGAACCAGTCCCTTTCTGGTAGGATTATTAGCGAAAATTACGATGCACGCGAGTAGCAGAACGCCACCATCTTGGAGAGCAACGACAGAAGACCCTAGGAACTAGGAACGAGAATGCAGATCTCAAAGGCGAGCGAGCGTATTTCTTGCTGGCCAGCAACAAGGCACTGGCGATGATGACACGAAATTCCTGAGGGCGAGTCTGCCTTTCACTCTGATTAGAAAAAAGATCAATTGTTTTAAGTTGCCAACTAGCGATCTAATAGGATAAGTCTTTCTGCTAATTCGCGGCATTTGCAAAGTATGTTAAAATTTGCGATTAATTAATTACAGAGGCCAAAGTATGCGCTAATTGATATACTGTAAAGAAAATCAAAGAAAGCTGATTTTAGCATGCGATACTGTTAATGTTGCTGTACAGCTCGTTTGCTGCAAAAAAAACACTCCACAAGGTCACCAAGCGTTTGCTTTATGTTCGGCATGCAAAATCAAAGCTGAAATCCCTCATCCTTATTTGAATCTCGATATTCTGTTGCTGCTTGTTGAAAGAGTGTTTCACGTTTTTTTTTTTCAAAGGTTTTGTTAAGCAGGGTTAACCACAGCTCATACAAATTGTCGATAAAAAATATCAGCAGAAACATCAGTTACTATCATTATCAGTTCCGATCAGCGGCTGGCAATTAAATTAAATCGAGCCAAGCTGGCTGCAACCGAGAAAGAAAGGGTACGTTTTGCTGTATCGCTATTTATTTTTCGTTGTCAAGAAACAATTTCTGATATTGAATTCACAAGCCTCATACAGACATCGATCGAAGGGATAACACATATCTAGTCGTTTCTTAAGCTTTATGCTGGCTTTAAAACTATAATTGTTGCTTTCAGATCTCCCGCTTTGTTCCGTTGTTGACGGGACGAATTGGGGTGAAAAATAGCAGCTTAAGTTGGAAAGATTTGCTTTCCGTCCGGCCAAGTTTGCTATGTGTACTTCTCATCATGAAAGTAAGAGATTTCGGAAATAGCCAAGGACATGATTGCATAACTCACAGCAATATGTCGTCCACAGACTGTTAATATCAGTGGCGATAGGCCATATCAGCCTTAGAAGTCTGTCTTTTTAAACAAAAGGCGCAATAATTTACTTAAAAAAGTCAAGAGGAGTCATTTCCGTGAATATGCTTCTTTTAGAGTCGATAACAGATCAGTACTAAGCAACTCATCAGAAACTGATGGCATAATTTTCTTGTAAGACGTTTTTAAAGGAAAAATTTGTCGTGAGCAAATATTCAACTGAGACTCTGACCTTTTAAAATGTGAGCAAACTACCGGAAGGGCAATATTTACATAAAAGTTGAAATAAAACAATATATAAATTTCGAAATCCCACTGAGAAAATAAGAATAAAATATAATAAAATTAGGAAGTCATGTTGTGAACACTTTGAACTGCGAACAGGCCGGAAAAGATGCTATTTCTTTAATTTACTTTTCAGTTTTTATTTTCACTTAGCAAAATAATCAATGTTTATTGACAGGAATATTTTTAATTTCCAATGAGATTGATTAATTGTTTTCATCCAATCATTCTTCGTGGTTCGGTAACCAAATTGTCGGGGAATCTAAAGCACGCTTCATAAATTCAAGTACCACCCCTCAGTGTCTTGGTTTTTTTGCTGCTGAAGGACATTTTGTAACTGCAGTCGCTTTATATAACGATTCCGTGATATGCGGCAGCACTCAAAGCCCTCTCATCTAGCCTAATTAAGCTGGTTTCAGTCTTCACGGGCTTGGAATAAGAGAAAGTACTTTTCAGTTATAGCACTGAGAACACTGAAGCCCTTAGGTTTTCTTTGTGCAACGTTTGTATACAGAAAACAAGTAATTTGGCCGGCAAGGCTTGAAAACGAATTGACGAATGGTGGAGCTCTTTCGACCGAAATCAGGTATGTTTAAACATCTCAAAGCTCTCCGGGGTCACTCGAATTAAACTCATTGGCAGAACCACACTAAAACCTTTTTAGGTTTATAATCGTTGTTATCAGATGGACAGTGGATAACAAAGTGAAATGGTTCCGTTAGATCGATAATCTCAGTTGTAAGTCTCTTCAAGTCCTCTTCGTCCTGGATTGCTCTTCTAGAGAAATTTAACCCCTTCGTCTAGCAAGTTGTTTATTCCTCTCAATATGTTTTCTCAGTTAGCACGATCTTCTGGATCTTTGTTCCTCATGCTGTATTATTGCTGTGTGATTGTTTGGTATTTTCTGGCTTACTAGACGATCATCTTTACAAAGCTGAGATTTTTCTCGATTTTAAAGCGATTTCATTTATCATTAGCAGAGAGTTAAGATTTCACAGTAAACCCGGCTCAGAATTTGGTTCTGTGTTTATCGCGACGGAAATCAAGATCGCAATTGAACGTTGAAATCAAAAGTGTCTGTGTTCAAAAGGTATCCTATGGTTTTTGGGCTTGCACCAGCCCGCATCGGGCTTGAACTGCCGAGATGAAAAAGAATGGACGAAAACATTACAGGTGCAACTGAACTTTGAGTGCGATCACACGTTTTCCCGAGTAGTAATTCTGAAAAAGAAAAATTGTGGCGTAGATTTGTCTTCTGAGCCTTGTGCATGCTCGAGTTCAAGAACTCTTTAGCCAGATAAAAGCATTTTTTTATGCTATTTGCATGTTAATCTTGGCATCTTATAATCTCCAGAGGATTTTTTCCAGAGGGTATCATCTTACTCCAGAGAAACGAGCATCTTTTAGACCCTTTGAACGCTTTGGTCTGGTTTTAGAGACTGAAAATCGAACGGCGGTTCAAACAGTCTGTGTCTTTGTGATTGGATCATAGACTATGTATTTTAATAGTTTTACCGTAATTTAATCAGTGTACTGAAGGCTTGTGTTCCGGTATCCGGGTCCTGTCTTTTAGCTAGAGAGTCTGATCTGAGGGAGTTCGTGACCGGAAATTGGCAAATTTTTTGGTAGCTGTAATGTTATACTCACAGGTTCATTCGTAGCTTTCAGAAAAGACTACATAAAGAGGACAAAGCATTTTTAGCACTAGAAAATCTTTTAGGACATCTTATTGTAGAAATATTTCTAAGAAATAAAGCTCTAGATTTCGCTGGCCGCAATAACTCGGCCACCTTTGGCTGCTGGGTAGTGTCTAGTACCGAGTCCTTTTGATTTCGCTGCAGTTGAGAGATACTGAGGATGAGGTTGCTCTAAAATCACTCCAGCGCTTTCACAGCCCAATATCACTTTAAACAATAACGCAAGAAAAAGCGTTTGAATTTTCCAAACAATAGTGCAAAGCGAGGCGGGTGAAGTTAATTGTCAACCGAAACCCAAACTCGGACACAAACAAGAATTGAACAAAGAAGGCTCATGATTTTAAAACAAAGAAATTGAATAACTGCTCTGATCTGTCAAGTAAACCGACCATTCTTTCCGTTAATTGTTTTATCGATAAATAGAAAGCGTCTTCTTTGCGGAGTCTGCAGATGCTCAATACTTCCGTCGCGTTATCTCCGATTTTTCTTGAGGAGAGTAGTACGGCTCTACAAAGTCTACAATAACTCCTGCTCTGGAACAATATATATCTTGATTACTGTTTCAGATATTCATTTACAGTTGAAAACAGCTAGTTAAAAGATAGTTTGTAAAACTCACTGAAACAATCTGGCTCTTGTTAACTTTTGACATAAGGATTATAAAGAAAAATTCGTTTTCTGCGGGCTAAAAAAAGTTATGAAAGATTCCAAAGTCCAGATTTTACACAAAGTATTAATACCGATATCTTGCAAAGAATTTAATCAGATTTGCATTTAGGAAGTGACGTCATTTATAGTTTTATGTAAACCTAATATAACTGCCACAGCTAAAACAATATTTCTAATAATGGAAGAAGTTTTGAAATTGCATGGAATGCACTTGTTAGATTTCTCGTGCTGTCTTTAATAAAATCTTGTTTATAAGATTCCACTCCGAATAGGACAGTTACACCACAGTTAAGTCCTTGTTCGATTTGAGTAGCTTGAACTGGTGACAATTAGTTATTTTATAGATAACCTCTACTCGTGTTTCTGTTTGAAGAAGAAAAAATAAGATTATAACGTGGGGTTAAAGTTCTGCTTCATTAATTGCAAACTTTGTCACCGATTTTAAACACTTTTTCTGCAGTGACATTTCCTATGGCATTGTCAAAGTCGTGTATGGCCTCTGTGTCGGATAATCGACCGCTTTATGAATTTTTCATGTTTTATTCGTGACTAAAACTACTTCAGCACTCTTCAGCGAAACAATTTCCGCTGTTTAATGGCCTCTAGCAACGGAGATTGATTGAGAATAATCACGACAACGCGACACATAATCCGCCAGAAGGCAAGTCTAAAATGGAGAGCATGTAATCTTATTCAATGCTAGCCAATAAAACTACTCTTTTCACAAGGTTTAAAATAAATCTTTAGCATGGAAAGCGATAACCCCTAAAATCCTTGATAGTGCTTGACTCAATCTACGTCACAGCAATCCAGCACAGTGATGTTTGCCTTACCGAATAGACGGCGCGTGTAGAGAATATCTCTGTGTGTCTGTCCTAGTAGGTGGTCTATCGAAAGAAAAAAAAAGCGTCTTTTAAAATGTCTTGTTCTCAGTAAACGCTTTCTCTTTCTTGCCCTAATTGCGTTCCCCTCTCTGACCAAGAGGTCAGGTCGACCATAGTGCTTCTTTATGCTCGAAATCCAATCTTTCAATTTTGTGACAATGAACTTGTTTGCGTCCAACTGTTTTTCATTTGTCAGACGTAAATTGATCGCCACTCAAAGACGGACTAAACGCACGCCCCCTTTAGGACAGGAAACCAAACTGACTAAATGCTCGACGTTTTAGTTCCGGAAAGACGTGATTTTCGACCGTTCTGCGGCAGAAAAATTTGCTGGCAATAAAGATGGTGTAGTATAGCGCAATTGTTATGCTAACTGGATTGCAAATTCCACGTTTTCCTCCATAGAATAGCGTTATTTACATGTGGGTTGCAAGGAATGTATACAATTTGTCTGTAAGGTCACGTGCCTTCATAAAACTCCGCCCACTGGTGTTGTTAGACTGATACGCGTCATTAATGATTGACAGATTCAATCATAGCGGTGACTTTGCCTGTATTCATAAATTTTGTTCCGAAAAGTAGAACGTGAGGTCTCTCGGAATATTCGCTTGGAAACACGAATTTTCGCATTGTTTGAGTCGTGGAGAAGTGTGAGAGATATCGTTGTTTGAATCTCTAGTGTGTAATCGATTGAAAGCAGCGACAGTTTTGCTGAAGCTTAGAATACGGAATGCTGAACGTTGGTGATGTTTCGACTGTCTGTGTAACGCACTAACGGTTTTGTAATGATTTTCCTGTAGTGACTCTAGACTTTACGACTATGGTTGCTCTCAAGTTTGGAACTGTCGTTCGTCTTTCACTATTATGACACCTGAAGTTCTCACGGAATCGGCTGAACTTAGAAACGATGGTTAAAGAAACCCTCGCTGGAAAAAAGAGGGTTCGATTACGGCATGGTACATTACCATGGACGCTTCTGTGTTTGTATGCAGCAATTTTACCCGTTTCTGCTACACAATACAGTTTTCATGTCCAAGAAGAATTATCACCGGGAGCCTTCGTCGGACAAATAACTACTACACCTGGAGTATCATATACATTTGAAGGGAATCCGTCGCGGTTTTCCTTAAATCCTCAAACTGGAGTGATCACCACAGCTTCGCGAATCGATCGGGACACTTTGAGCTCAAATCCGATTGCTCTGCGAGTTCGGACTTCACCTACTCCTTCCTCTATCGATGTGGTTGTTCATGTGGACGATATTAACGATAACCCTCCAGAATTTACTTCCTCTGACTTTCCTGTCAGTATTATCGAAAATGTGCCTAAGAACAGCGTGTACCCGATAGACCCGGCGTCTGATAGAGATGCAGCAGAAAATGGCACCGTTGATTACTCGATCATTTCCGGCAACGATGCAGGGAACTTTCAACTCGGTAGGAATTCTACCGAATGCGGTGGCTTCGACTTATGTATCATTACCCAGACAGAAAATCTTGATAGAGAAAATGTGTCTGTTTATGAGTTGAATATCTCTGCAAGCGATCGAGGCACACCGTCATTGCATGCATATTGTTTGGTAAACATTACAATCTTGGATTTGAACGATAACAATCCTGTGTTTACAACAGACTCGTACAATGCTTCGGTGGACGAAAATACTCCAGCTGGTGTGAAGATATTAGCTGTTAGTGCAACAGACAAAGATCAGGGCTCGAACGGTGAAATCATTTATTATTTTGATGATACGGACAGTGATTCGAAGCTGTTCGATTTGAATTCGACAACAGGGGTGATTAGAACTCGAGATCCTCTCGACTATGAAACGAGAGAGCTTTACACTTTTGATGTTCTCGCTAGAGATCAACCAGAAGGTGTGCAACCGAAAATTGGCCGAGCCACAGTGAAAATAAACATACGGGATGTCAACGATCACAAACCGAAGATACAAGTGTTCTATGCAGGAAGTATCCCTGCAAGAGTATCTGAAGGTGACTCTGCTGGTCAATTTATAGCAGCTGTCATAGTGAAAGATGGCGACGACTTTTCTGGTCCAAACGGGCAAATAACTGCGTCTGTTTCCAATGGAAATGGAAGCTTTCGCTTGATTCTCCAACAAGCTCCGCCTCAGAGAGCTGACTATTTTTACCAACTTGAAACTGCTTCGCCGCTAGATCGAGAAAGTTTTCCATCCTATAACATCACAGTGGCTGCCAGAGATGGAGGAAATCCCAGCCTTAACACATCTGAACAGGTTTTTGTCTCAGTTATGGATATCAATGATGAAGTTCCATCTTTCACCCAGCAAAGTTATTCGGCATCCATCAGTGAATTTGCCCAGAATGGAAGCACTGTTTATCACATGACAGCTATTGATTCTGACGAAGGTATTAATGGCCAGATTTTGTATTCAATATTAAGTGGTAATGCCTTGCACTGGTTTCAAATTGACTCTTTGACAGGCCTTATTACCACTGCTGGACTTCTAGACAGAGAAAATTTGCAACAAGTATCTTTGACTGTACTTGCTAAGGACAAGGGTCTGCCGCCACTTAACAGTACCACGGTGGTGACTGTAACAATCAATGATGTCAACGATAATCGACCAACATTTTCTCAGGATGTCTATAACAAGACACTGGCAGAGAACTTGAATCCTGGAACTACTGTTATGACGCTGCAAGCTAAAGATAGTGATGCTGGTGATAATGGTAATGTAACATACATGATTGATTCATCCTCCCGAGAAATAATTGACACTTTTGGCATTGCACAAACTACTGGTGTCTTGACTACAAAGGTAGAACTTGATCGTGAAATTAAAAGCTTCTATATCATTCCTATCAAGGCTAGTGATCACGGCAATCCATCACTGTCATCAACAACATTGGTGCATTTGCGTGTCACAGATGTAAATGATAACTACCCAATATTTTACCCTATCACTTATGTTGAAAGTGTGCTAACAAATACGCAACCAAAAGTCATTACCCAAGTAACTGCAACCGATGCAGATGCAGGGGCTAATGGGAAGATCAAGTATATCATTGCTGATGGTGATTATGGAAAATTCTCTATTAACAGCTCTACTGGAGAATTAAAAACTCTTTCTCCACTTGACGGTCAAGTACAAGGATTTTACAAACTGAACATTACTGCTCAAGACATGGGTGGTCTATACACAAAACAGCCAGCGTCGGTAGAAATCACTGTCCAAGGACAGTCAGATGATCCTCCCAAGTTTGAATTCAGCATTTACAACTTCTCTGTGTATGAGAATGTTCCCTCTGGGACATATGTTGGAAAGGTCATTGCTACTACAAAAGCCAACAATAGGAGTATACAGTACTCCATAGTTTCAGGCGATCCAAACAATTTGTTCCTTGTTGACGGTGCTGGTGGAATTATTATGGTCGACGGACACTTGGACAGAGAAGTGAAAGATAACTACTTCATTAGTGTTTTAGCCAAGGTGGGAACAGTGCGTCCATTATCTGCAAGTACGTCAGTGAACATAGATATCTTGGACCAAAACGACAATCCTCCAGTTTTCAAAAATCCTAGTGCACAAGTGACTATTGATGCTACCTGGGCTGTCGGGAAAGACATTTACCTGGCTTCTGCATCTGATAAAGATGCTGGTCTAAATGGAGTGGTTCATTATCAGTTGGCTGCTGATGGCAATGGCCTCTTTAAAGTGAAAGTTACTTCAGGCATGGTTTCATTGGCCAGGAAAATAACCAGCATAGATGATTCTGTTTATATGCTGCAAGTGTTTGCATCTGATCAAGGATCCCCTCCGCTTCATGCAACTTTTATGTTAACTGTGAGCATTGAAAGTAATCATCCACCAAGATTTTTGTCATCCTCGCCTGTTGTTGACATTCCCCGTAATTTGCCTGTGGATGAGCGCTTCCTTCCTGTTATTGCTTTTGATCCAGATGCTGGTGACAATGGTGTGCTGACATATTTGATTACTCCACAAGGAAATGAGGAAGGATTCTTTGGAATTTCCTCAAAAGGATTGTTGTATGTAAGAAAGCAGCTTAACCAAGCAAAGAGTCCAGTCCAAATCACTGTTACTGCAACTGACAAGGGAACTCCACCTCTCTCAAGTTCTGCTTCAGTTATAGTTAACATTCAAGATTCCACTGAGCACCAAGCCATGTTTCTTAATAACACTTTTGAATTTTCTTTGATGGAAAACCAACTGCCAGGTACCAATGTTGGCCAACTGCTTCTCAAGGCAGATAATTCCTTGAAAAACAGGATGGTTGCTTATTCACTTGTTGCGGTTCAGGAGGATTTTGTAGTCAATCCTCAAACAGGACAAATCACTACAAGAAGAATGTTCGATCGTGAGCAACTAGTTTCACAGAGTGGACATGCTACTGTAACATTTCTAGCCAAGGCAGAGTACAATGACACACCATCAAGGCAAGACTCAGCTGTAGTGTTTGTTACAATTCAGGATGAAAACGACAACCTACCCTTGTTCCGTCGTTCAGTGATTTATGTGACAGTTCAAGAGTCCTCTCAAGTAGGAATTGTTTACAAAGTCATGGCAACAGACCCTGATGATGGAGACAATGCCAACTTCAATTTCTCCATTGTGGCGGGGGCTAGTCCACAAGTGTTTTACATCAATCCTGTGGATGGAAATCTCTTTCTGAACTCCTCACTTGACAGAGAAGTACTGGATCATTATACTCTCACTGTTCAAGCAACTGATACTTCCAACTCCTCCATGTTTTCTCAAGTGCGTCTTGAAATTGTGGTGGGTGATGCTAATGACAACAAGCCTAAATTCAACGTGACATTCTCCACTGTTAATGTCTCTGAAAATTTGGCATTATCTTCCCAAATTGCTGTGGTTCAGGCAACTGATATGGACGAAGGTGTAAATTCTGAGATTGCATACACTATTACATCTGGAAATTTAGAAGCTGTATTTGACATCAATCACTTGACAGGCGAGGTATTTCTCATCAAGCCACTTGACTTTGAGAAGACGACAACGTATCTCCTCAATATAACTGCAGATGATCGCGGAAGCCCACCCCAGTCTTCTGTGTCATGGCTCACTGTGAATGTCCTTGATGAAAATGACAATGCTCCCAAGTTTGCAGATCAGCCAAATACTATCCATGTTTTGGAAAATGTTACAGTTGGTTCTGAGATTGGTCAGTGCTCAGCGACTGATGAGGACAGTGGTGAAAATGGCCATGTAACATTTAGTATTGACAGTCAGACTCCAATTGAAGACATAGCTTTCGAGGTGGAGCCTGTGACTTGTATGATCAAGACAAGACGGAAGCTAGACCGTGAACATACCCACTCGTACAAACTTGTTATCAGGGCTATGGACAATGCAAGTCCTGAACCAAAGAGACTTTCATCCACCAAGGAGATTACAGTTGTGCTAAAGGATGCGAGTGACAACAAACCCAGATTTGTGACTGCCCCTGCTGTGGCAGTGGCCGGTAATTTAGCTGCTAATGATCTTATCACAACTGTACTAGCCAAGGATGCTGATACTGGAGTGAATGGGATGGTAGACTATATCTTCAAGAGTGGAGATACCAACTTTTTCAGGTTAGACTCTAACACAGGACAGTTATTTGCAAAATCTCAGTTACCCGGCAACCAGCTGAGTTTCACCCTAACAATATCAGCCAAGGACCGCGGTGTTCCTTCATTTAGTACCGAAACTACCTTAACAGTCTTCAAGAAGGGACAGCCAAACAGCGGCCCTACATTCAGTTCAGCTATTTACAGAGATTCTGTGGATGAAAACAGTGGTATTGGGACATCAGTTACACAAGTTCAAGCATCATTTATTCCAAGTTTATCCAGTGCAAGAATCAAGTACTACATCACCTCTGATTCCAGTAATGGTTCATTTGTCTTGAATGCAGACACTGGTGACATTACAACTGCCTTTGAGCTTGATCGTGAGATTTTATCCACATCTCTGTTTGTACTGACTGTATATGCTGTGGATTTGAGTGGACCGAGCGCTCGCACCAGTAGTGCAACAGTGGAAATTTCCCTGCTAGATAACAATGACAACAACCCAATATTTTTGTCCAGTGTTTACAGATCAAGTGTAAAAGAAAATTTACCAGCTGGAGCAAGTGTTGTAACTGTTTCTGCCATTGACAAAGATGATGGCTCCAATGCAGAACTTGTGTATTCCATTGTGGAAGGGAACGATGGCAATGCATTCCAAATTAATATCACAACAGGTGCGATAACCACCCAGACAGCACTCAGGTACAACTCTCCACCAAAGTACAGCTTAAATGTGACTGCAACAGATAAAGGGAGTCCAGCACTATACTCAAGCTGTGTTGTAATGGTAACAGTGACTGCTGCTAACAACAATGCACCTCAATTTTCTCATTTGTTTTATTCTTTTGATGTTGTGGAAGGGACTGCGGTCGGCACTGTCATAGGGACGGTGACAGCATCAGACAATGACATTGGACCAAATGCTGTTATCAGCTACAGCATCACAGGTAGTCATCAAGATGTCTTCTCTGTTGACCCAATGAGTGGAAATCTTAAGGTTGCAAAATTGCTTGATAGAGAAGCTGTTGAAATTTTCATTCTCAATGTCTCTGCAAGTGACAGTGGTGATCCATCTATGGCTGCCCATGTTGAAGTTTATGTGAATGTTTTGGACAAGAATGACAATGCTCCACAATTTAAACCAAGTTTGTACTCTGTAAGTGTCTCAGAAGACACTGCGGCACACAGCAGTATTGAGACGGTGTCAGCTACTGATGAGGACTTTGGCACCAATGCACTCCTTACATACACAATACTCTCTGGGAACAATGACCGCACTTTCTCAATTTACTCAAATGTTACTATCTACAACATTAAAGAATTTTACCGTGAGAAAAAGAGTTCTTACTCTCTCACCATCATGGCAAGAGACCAGGCAGTACCTGTGGCAGCTCAATTATCAAGCACGGCAACTGTAACCGTGAACATTGTAGATGTCAATGATAACAGCCCATATTTCATATCC
>OFEM01000008.1_pt1:10000-14888 | contig 14888 bp, 5 predicted proteins | sample 1521171 | NCBI WGS metagenome assembly OFEM01 (sample SAMN04272335, study PRJEB24112) | coral metagenome | biome: Coral reef; feature: Shallow seawater; material: Coral tissue | host: Coral | place: China: South China Sea | collected 2014
CAGGAAGCAAATTCCCTGGCAACAGGAGCAAAGGAGAAACTTCCCAGTCACCTGGAATGTGGAAAGAATGGGAAGAAGAGAGCATGCCACTGGTGCGGGAATACAGCCCATGAAATAGAAACATGTCAAGAATTTGTGAAGAAACCTATCAACGAGAGAACTCAGTTTATTATTAGAAAGGGACTTTGTCTTCGTTGCTTAACCCATGGTCATATGGCTAAGGAGAAGAAGTGTGAAAGGGTACCAAGTTGCGCCAAATGCAAGCAGAAACACCCAACCTGTCTACATGATGACAGCAGGACCAGCACCAACGTTACAAGCGGAGCAGATAAAGTTGCACCCAACACCTCGACGAACTGTATCAATGCTGTCGGTGCAGAGAATTTACAATGTGATGAAGAAGCAGCAGTGAAATGTACAAGCGTTTGCTCAGTCGAAGGGCAGCAGTCAGGTCAAGATCAAAGCTTAATCATCCCAGTGTGGGTGTCGAGTTCCAAAAATCCTCAAAATGATGTCCTGACCTATGCTCTTATTGATTCTCAGTCCAATGCTACCTTCATCACAGAGAAGCTAGAACAACACTTGGAGGTTGATAGTGTAACAAGTCACCTTCGCTTGTCAACAATGCATCAAGAGAACGAAATAGTTCAGTGCAAGAAGGTTCAAGGTCTTGTTGTCATGGACCTAAAACGCCAAGTACGCATTCCGTTGCCAAAGGTCTACACAAGAGAAGCTATTCCATACAAGCCCCATCAGATTCCAAAGCCAGAAGTTGCCATGCAGTGGGACCATCTGAACTGTATTGCTGAAGAACTTATGCCATATAGAGAAGATGTACAGGTCGGAATGTTGATTGGAACTAACTGCCCAAAGGCTATCAAACCGCGTGCAGTGATTCCGGGAGGTGATAATGACCCATATGGCATTAAGACCGATCTTGGTTGGGGCATTGTTGGAAGAGTTTGCAAGTCTCTCCCAGATGAGGACTTTGAGGAATTGTCAGAAAGCTGGGTCAACAAGATTGTTATCAATGAAGATGCCACGTTTGCTGTGGAGTCTCGAGCAAAGGAAATCATAAGCCCAGCTCATGTGAAGGAAATGTTCGAAAGAGATTTTCACGAAAGAGCAGAACAGAAGAACATGTCTGCCCTGTCTGTTGAAGACCGCACATTCCTGGAAATCCTGGATAAAGGAATCTGCCAAAGAGAAGATGGACATTATGAAATGCCGTTGCCCTTGCGCTCTCAAGATGTTATGTTGCCAAACAATCGATCACAAGCATTAAGAAGACTATCTCAACTGAAAGCACGATTCAGAAGAGATGCAAAGTACTATAGAGACTATGTTGAGTTCATGGAAGAGATGATTAAAGGATGCGCAGAAAAGGCTCCCCCTCGAGGTGAAACTGGTATCAAGATTGGAGATGGCAAGATTAACTATGTCCCACATCACGGAGTCTACCACCCAAGAAAGCCTGGCCAGATAAGAGTAGTCTTTGACTGCAGTGCTCAATACAAAGGAACATCCCTGAATAAGAACTTGCTCCAAGGGCCCGATTTGACAAATAATTTAATGGGTGTTCTCTGCCGGTTCCGCCAAGAGGCTGTGGCCCTGACATGTGATGTGCAAGGAATGTTCCACCAGTTCTTCGTCGACGAGGCAGACCGAGACCTTCTCAGATTCTTTTGGTGGAGTCATGGTGATTTGAAGAATGAAGCAGATGAGTATCGCATGAAGGTACACTTATTCGGTGCAGCTTCGTCGCCAGGATGTGCAAATTTTGCCTTTAAAAGAGCTGCCGATGATGGAGAGAAGGAGTTTGGTTCAGAAGCTGCAGACTTCATGAGAAAGGACTTTTATGTTGATGATGGACTGAAGTCTGTGAAATGCGTTGACACTGCCATCAACCTCATTAAGAACTGTCAAGCAATGTGTGCAAAGGCAGGCCTCAGATTGCATAAGTTTAGCAGCAACAAGAAAGAAGTTATCCAAGCTGTTCCACCTGAAGATCGTGCTAAAGGACTTCAGGAGCTAGACCTGACGAGAGATCCCTTGCCAGTTGAACGAACGCTTGGCATCATGTGGTGTGCAGAAACTGACAGCTTCCAGTTCCGCATAGTCATCCAAGACCGTCCACTTACAAGAAGAGGCATCTTATCTACAGTAAGTTCAGTCTATGATCCCCTCGGGCTTGTAGCCCCCTTGATTCTTCTTGGCAAACAGATACTGCAAGACCTGTGCCGAGAAAATGCTGACTGGGACGACCCGATAGGTGATCAGCTAAGACCAAGGTGGGAGCAATGGCGAAATGAGCTGCGACTCTTAGAAGGTCTCAAGATTCCAAGATGCTACAAACCTGAAGAATTTGGAGACCCTAAGGTAGTTGAACTGCACCACTTTTCTGATGCGAGTCAAGCAGGCTACGGTCAGTGCAGCTATCTACGTCTATTGAACGAAAGTGATCAAGCCCATTGTTCCTTGGTTATGGGAAAGTCCCGGGTCACGCCATTGAAATCTGTTACCATCCCACGCTTAGAGTTGACAGCCGCCGTTGTGTCAGTCAGAGTAAGTCAGTGGCTTGGCCATGAGCTTGATTACCAAGATGTTACTGAATTCTTTTGGACGGATAGTAAGGTAGTGATGGGGTACATTAACAACGTGACCAGACGCTTTCATGTTTTCGTAGCTAATCGTGTACAGCAGATCCATGAACACACCCAAGCTCGACAGTGGCAGTATATCGACACACGCTCCAACCCAGCAGATGCTGCATCCCGAGGTCTGACAGCCAAGCAGCTCTTAGATGATAATTACCGATGGTTCAAAGGCCCCCACTTCCTATGGAACCCTGGTGCCTATCAAGCAGAAACAGAGAACACTCCAGAACCCTTGGATCCCAATGATCCAGAAGTTAAAGTGTCCACCCTTGCAACACAGAGTGAAGAAAGCTTTCCTAATCACTTTGAGACTGCCAGGTTGGATCGATTTTCCAGTTGGTTTAAGGTAAGAAGAGCAGTGGCAGTTTGCTTGCGGTTTAAATGCCTATTAAAGGAAAGAAGAGTCCAGAAACCCACAGAAGCTCAAAGCAGTAAGTCAGTGGAGGATAGTGCCTCAAGTTATCAACCCGTAAAGATGGAAGAGATTGGTCACGCTGAAATGACAATAATTCGCTGTCTTCAACATGAGCATTTCAAAGAAGAAATCAAGACTCTGTCCATGCTTCAAATGAACGGCGAATTTACTGATAGAAGGAGAGCCAAGCAGCGCAATCTAAACCTTAAGAAGTGTAGCAGTCTTTATCGCTTAGACCCATACTTGGATGCAAATGATATCCTACGTGTTGGTGGCCGACTACGTAGAGCCAATATGCCCGAATTTTCCAAGCATCCAGTCATCCTTCCAAGACGGTCGCACATCACAGATCTCATTCTGCAATATTGTCACCAAGCAACCAAGCATCAAGGGAGCGGAATGACTCACAATGAAGTCAGACAACGTGGTTACTGGATAATTGGTGGAACATCAGTTGTGGCGAATCTTGTTTCAAAGTGTGTCATCTGCAGGAAGCTGCGTGCTCCGTTGGTGCAGCAAAAGTTAGCTGACCTTCCAGAAGATCGCGTAGAACCCGCCCCGCCGTTTACGTACAGTGCAGTCGACTACTTTGGTCCGTTTGTACTAAGGGAAGGCCGTAAGGAGATCAAGAGATACGGTGTATTGTTCACATGTATGGCGTCCCGTGCCATCCATATAGAGACTGCGAACACACTAGAAACCGACTCCTTTATCAACGCGTTGAGGCGTTTTCAAGCAGAGCGTGGTCCAATACGCCAGCTGAGGTCAGATCGTGGAACGAACTTTGTCGGAGCCCAAAGAGAATTGCAAGAGGCTCTGAGTGAGATGGATGAAGACAAGATACGCAACACCTTGTTGGAAGAGAACTGCGAATGGGTTTCGTTCAAAATGAATCCCCCATCAGCTAGTCACATGGGAGGTTCCTGGGAAAGACAAATTAGGACTGTGAGAAGCGTTCTAGGGTCTCTGTTGGAAGAAGCCGGTCACCAGCTAGACGATGAAAGCTTCCGTACACTGTTGAAGGAAGTCCAGGCAGTGGTGAATTCCAGACCCCTGGCTTTGAACGACATGTCTTCCCCTGATTCACCAGACCCCCTAACGCCAAACCACTTGTTGACCATGAAGAGCAAGGTACTAATGCCACCTCCAGGTGTCTTTCTAAGAGAAGATCTCTACCTTCGCAGAAGATGGAGAAGAGTTCAGCATCTAGCGAACGTATTTTGGGATAGATGGAGGAAAGAGTTTCTTCAAACACTTCAACTTCGCAAGAAGTGGATCAAACCCCAACGCAACATGGCAGTGAATGATGTCGTCATGGTAAAGGATGAAAACGTCCCTAGAAATGCATGGAGGCTAGCAAGAGTTGAAGAAGTATTCTCAAGCCACGATGGTCTTGTAAGGAAGGTTAAACTTGCTATGGCAACTCGTACTCTTGACAAGCAAGGACGGAGAACTAATGAAGTGCAGTACCTGGATCGACCTGTCCACAAACTAGTTCTCATTCAGGAAGCAGACCGGGAATTCCCCGACGAGGAGCCAAACTGCGGAAACAAGCATTGATTGAAGGAGCAGTATTGTCTGAAGGAACGCCGCTGACTGAAGCAGCAAGATTGTTTATTGCGGACATTTACTTGTCATTTAGGAACTCAGAACTTTGTCGTTGCCGTTTTATCTTAGGGATATGTTATTATTTTTTATGCTCTGAAAGCTGTCAGAACATTCGACGTTATAAGGACAGTGGATTCCCACTGTGGGGAGCCATGTGACTGTAGCCAGTCCAGTCCGCGCGCGGTTATGTTTCGCGCCATTTTTTGGT
>OFEM01000009.1_pt1 | contig 14552 bp, 17 predicted proteins | sample 1521171 | NCBI WGS metagenome assembly OFEM01 (sample SAMN04272335, study PRJEB24112) | coral metagenome | biome: Coral reef; feature: Shallow seawater; material: Coral tissue | host: Coral | place: China: South China Sea | collected 2014
CCGGGTTCAGCCCCTTTATGGGGCGGGAAGAAAGGAGAGTTCAGGGACTGGACTACCTCCATCCTGGTTGTAAGGTGGCTCGACCGCTAGGAGTACATGACATTCATCCTGCCAAGGCAATGAAAAAGAAAAATAAGTCAAGGTAAAAAAAAATGAGGCTACGGTAAAAGTATTCTGGTATGGTACAATTGCATGTTGTCATGACTTTCGTAATCAGCATAAACATAGATCTGTATTCAAGCTACCTTTTTGCCTCCACTCTTTTTACTTTTCTTCGACGTATCCTTCGTCTCGTCAGTTATTGTTTTCTGCTTATCCTGAAGTCAAGAAAAAAAGTGTCGTTAACTCTTCAGTTCACTGCATTCAAAACACTTCAAGAGGGGCGAAAGGCTCTTAATGCCAACTATTATTATGAACTTAACCTTTCAATGACCGAGTTATTTGAAAAAACTGGCTAAAGCGATCTTACTGACTTGGAGCATTATCGAACTATTTTTCTCAAGTTAGCGTCCAACCCAGGCGTAATGTGCGAACGTATATTAATTCAAGGACTGAAAATTTTTTTCCGCAGATCGTGCGAACTTGGCCTTCCAACAACTCAGTTATGTCAAAAAGTTAAATGCAAGCTTAACTGAACTATTTATTCTGAACTAAGCGTTATCGAGCTATTTTTCTTAAGTTAGCGTTCAACCCACGCGTAATGTGTGAACTTACGGTGTGAGTAAAGATTTTTTTCGGCAAATCGTGCGAACTTAACCTTTCAATGACTCAAACATCTCAAAAAGTTGAGTGCAAGCGTAACTACATTATTTTTCTCAACTTATTTAAACTAATTTGTTTGTGCCTTTTGCTTTTACTGTTAGGTGAACTTAAAATGTTCAGGCATTATTGTTTTTAGTTTTTAACGTTCAGCCCACGTGTGATGTGTGAACTTATGCTAATTCAAAGTGTGGCTAATAATTTTCTTTCCGCAAATCGTGCGAACTTAGCCTTTCAATGATTCAGTCACCTCAAAAAGTTGATGCAAGCATAAATGAACTATTTTCTCTAATTCAAGGTGTGATTTAAGAATTTTTTTCCGCAATTCGTGCGAACTTAACCATTCACTGACTCAATTATGCTTAAACGCTGAATACGCGAACCTAAAATGTCACGGGATGAAGTGACTTAAGCGATTGTTTCTTTCTTCGAGATATCTCCCCATAAAGCGATTTTACTATCTACCCGATTTAGTTTACGGTACAAAGTGGAGAGCGCTCACTCGAAAAACTAATTAGCATTCTAATTGCGTAAAATGTCTATTACAGTAACAATCATAATAAGCAATGTTCTCTGCGCACTTGAAGTTTCTTTGACACTAAGAGATCTCAACTTACTTTGCGCGGTTTCTTTTTCCTTGGTGACTGGTTTTCCTTGTCGTCACTCCCAAGCGTTTGGCAAGAAAAGGTAAGATCCTCCTCATGTAAGACGTGATGATGATCTACGCAGGAAAATAAAACACAAAAATTATTGCCTCGTATTAAACGAAGTTGAACAGTTCAATTTTACATGATTGTTGCAACTATACTTACCACTTAATGCAATAATTTTGGCAGGAACATGCTCCCCCTGCCAGTTGACGATAACGTCCGCTCCAACTGCAGCTGCATCTTTTTCTATTATCAGCCGTGTAGGGGCAATGCCAGTCTTGCCCTCCTCATGGAAGTAAAACAATGCCTTCGTCGGTAACTGTCTCTGGCGACATAATTGTCTTGCAGACATTTTAACTTTACGGCTGATAAAAACGGGTGAGAGTGCACGTGGCGTTTAGCAGAGTAATCAAGTTACTATGGTGTTTTAAAAGACTTGGGCGCTTTTATAGTGCACCTGGGAGTTGCTTTGTTTAAAAACGGATCGAAATCCCTCGCCACCGATTGGCTGATTAGTATTTAAATTTGCCCTTTGTTAACGGTGAATCAAAAATACTGGATGCTCATTGGCGTTTTGAAGTGTATTGAAATTTGATCAATATCTGACTGGCTAGTTACATTCTCATTGTTCACAGAGGATCGAAATACATCGTTGCTCATTGGTTATTAGAAATGTTTTGTATTTTTGCGACTATAGCAAGAGCCTTTACTGTAAGATAATATTTTCAACCATGGGTCGCTTAACGAATGAGCAAAAAGCAAAAATTGTCAGGCTTGGAGAACAAAATACAAATATTACTCAAATTGTGAAAATACTTGGTGATGATGACTGCAAAATAAGTCGCCTCAGTGTCAGGCGTTTCTTAAAAAGGTTCCAGGAAAGGCAGTCATTTGCAAATGCCCCTCAGCCTGGCCGTCCGAATGAAAAAGTCACACCAGAAGTATTGAACTTCATTGATGCTGAAATGGAGAAGAATGATGAGCTCACGGCACCAAAGCTTCGCAAAACGCTTCAGGAACAGTTCGGTGTTGACTTTTCCGACAGCAAAGTGAAAAGACTGAGACAGAAGCTCGGGTGGGTGCAAACTGGCACGAAGTACTGCCAACTCATACGCGAGGCGAACCGGGCCAAGCGACTGGAGTTCTGCATGAAATGTTTGGAAGACAACGAGCAGTTTGATGACGTGATCTTCACTGATGAATGTTCCGTTCATATGGAAAAGCACGCGAAGCTTTGCTTTCGCCGCAGGTGGGAACAGCCAAAGCTGAAAGGACGCGCAAAGCATCCCTTCAAGGTACACATCTGGGCCGGCATCTCAAAAACGTTTTATGTGAACGAAATCTTGGAGAAAACTCTTCTGCCCTTCATCAATTCACGCTTTCCTGATGGTCATCGCTTCCAGCAAGACAACGACCCAAAGCACACAAGCCGTCTAGCACAAGATTTTATGACTCGGAGCGGAATTAACTGGTGGAAGACACCTCCGGAAAGCCCAGACCTAAACCCAATCGAGTTAATCTGGCACGAACTTAAGCACTTTCTTCGTACCATTGAAAAGCCCTCAACCAAGGATGAGCTGCTCAGCGGGATAACACGGTTTTGGCAGGAAAGAATGACCGCCGAGAAATGCACAAAGTACATCGAACACTTACAGAAGGTTGTGCCTTTGGTAGTTCAGCGGGAAGGCCGGGCATCCGGACACTGAGAACAGCTCTTTTTAGAGCAATAAACAAAACGGCTCCTTTAGGAGCCACCACATCTGAAAAAAGTCATGACCAACACTGAATAAACCTTAAACAAATACCCCTGATTTTTGCAGTGTTTAAGCGTTCGCGGTTTGAATTTTTTTCGATTACAGATCGCGGCTCCCAAACAACACGTAAACCGATAAACATGAAAAGTTATGCATTTAATAAGTATGAATTGTTTTATATCAGCTCACGAAACTGTTTACATTTTAAGGAGTGAAGAATGCACTAATTGTTGACATTAGCGATCACAGATCACGGCCTTGTTTGATGTTGTTATTGTCCGAGTGCTACAAACACGCGTAATGAAACAAATATATTTAGACTCAATTATAGAGGGATAGTTAACATGAGCTTCTAGATTAGAGTATTTTGCCAAAGGCTAATGGGCTTAAAACGTTTCTATTTTAAAACACGTACTGAGGTCGACACAATAAACTGTTCACTCCGTTTTATGCTGTGTTCGAACGACTTGGGTTTAATACTGTTTGTGACATTCTGAAAGCTCATCCACAGTCACGCTGTTACTCCACGCTGATTGGATGATTGTAAAGAATGTATCCAATCAGGGTGGAGCAAACAGTGTGACTGCTGCTCCTTGGCTTGAAATCCCAGCCGAGGCCACTAAACTTCGGAGAATTTTCACATGCATTATATCTTTTGATCTTTCCACAACTATAAGTAAATCAGTACCGAATCATGCGACAAAATAACATTTATACTTCATGCAGTTTCTTTCGAAAAGATACATGTACTTGCTTTGCCATGTAAACAAGTCATTCATCCTTATGTAGAGAGGCAGGATTAGGCAGATAGCATTGTTAAAACATTTTCACAAGATCTGAAATCGATTCTGCGAAACATTTTGACGAAAATCTGAAATTTGGGAAGACACACAAGCCTAAAGCTTGGGGAAGTTCCTTATTTATCTTCCATAATATCGCAATTTCTTAACGTTTTCCACTGGATGTTTTTCGATTTATTTTTTTACTGCGTGACAGTCGTCTCTTATGCCGGGCTTTCGCAAAATTATAGGGCTTCAAGGACAGTGTAAACACAAGCGTGTCGCTGATTCAAGTCAGCGTCGATCGCGAACTTTAATAGTGTTTAATTTACATCTACAGTGATACGAAAACTAATATAAGCCGATGTGTAAGAAGTCTGGCTTTGTAATTTTAAGTTTGGTCACAATATCAAACGATGATCATTTCCTAATCTCACCACCTAAAATGCAAATCGGAAACACAAGTTCGTAATACTCAACACTCACTTTACTGTATTCGAACGTTGGCTTTGTGTGTTACCACAATGCAAAGCATTGGTACTTGCAGTGCACTCGCGAGAAACGAGAAATGACTCGAATGAAACGAGACGCGTCTCGAGAGAAACGAGATGTGTCTCGAGAGAAACGCGATGCGTCTCTCGAGAAGATGGTAACTTACATTTGAGCTGTACTGTACATGTTCTGGGTTGGTCATTTTCCTTTTTTAGCAGCTCTTCTCTTTTCCTCCCTAGTTTTTTCAATATTGTTGTATCTTCTTTGTCTGAGACTTTCATTCTCTTTTTTTCTAAATTCTGCATCAGCTCTTCTCTTTTTCATATATTCCTTGATATTAGCTGTGTTTTTCATTTTTATCAACAACCTTGTCTCCCACTGAAATTTGACTGCACTGTTTATCGTTGAACTCAGAACTTCTTTCTTCTGCTGTAGACACATAATGCATTTCACCAACGTGCCCAATGTAAATGTTTGTGCATCCTCTTGTCATATTCACTGGTTGAACAACAGTAACAGGACCAAAGTTTCATTTGATTCAGCAATGTGAATTGATAAATTGAGACAATTTGATACTGCTTGAATAATAATTGCATCAGCCTATGTTCCCTGACATGACATGTTATTCAAATAAACCTGCCAAGACGACTCTGTATTACTCTCTATAAACTGTTCAGGGCATTGTTCTAAATACTGAGCACCAAGGCTACGCACATGAAAATGGTTATTGGGATTGCCAAAGAGTTGATGTGATACAGCTCGAAAAAAGCAATCACCTCCTCCTCTGACGTCAAGTGCAGTTTTATTTAATGTTGACAACCGAGATTCTAGTAATGAGACAGCTGAATTGGTATCTGATAAATAATTATTAGTACTGACACTGCATTGATGTGATGGACCTGCGTTCTCTTCAATGTCACCACTTAGAGAGAGAAACCTATGGGCTACATGATAGGTTTGTAACTGACAATGTTTCAACCCCTTTAACATTTTCTCATCAACATACACGAGAGACAAAGGTGACTTCTTGTGCTTTAAAGTTCTCAGTCGCACAACAGATCTGTACAAGTTTTGCCTGGCAAAGTGCTTTTTTGAGAAAATTACACACTTTGATCTACCAAATCGTTCACTGAAATGATGACGATTATACTCATACAACATAAGTTTTAGCTTGGAAGAATATGGAATGCACTTCTTACGGTATGATTTGGCAACATTTCGAACAATTCTTGTCTTTCTGGATTGTCTGATAACTTTTCTGTAAGGAATCCTAGCATGAACGTTAGATAAGACCTTAAATTTAAGAGCCTGGGGAATAACAAGTTGATAAATGCATCATGACTATTACGCTTTCGGTTTTGATCGAGATGACGGAGTAAACCATCTTTACCAATGTAAAAAGTTTCACTGGTGAGTAAAAGTTTACGTGCACTTTTTTTCGTTTAGCGGAAGAACATCATTTTCTAAGAAGTCTATGATTACACTTAACTCAGGGTCTCGTCTTTGCAATTCCCTAGTTATCGCTTCCTGGGGATCCTCTTTCTGAAATGAGCTTACGTCGGCACTAAATTCATAAGGACGCCTTGACAAACTGTCAGCATTGCTATGAACTTTACCAGGGCGGTGAATGACTTCAAAATTATACTGCTAAAGTAGCAAAGACCATCTAGCTAAACGCCCTGTTGCATCTTCCACGTTCATAAGCCAGTGCCGTGAATTATGGTCCGTTATCACAGTAAATTTGCGCCCAAACAAGTAAGGCTGAAATTTCTTAACTCTTTCAACTATGGCAAGAGCTTCACGTTCTGTGGTGCTGTAGTTCTTTTTAGCTTGGTTTAAACCGCGACCATTGAACGCAATAACAACTTCTTTACCATTTTGCTGTTGAGCAAGAGTAAAGCCAATTCCAATTGAACTTGCATGAACAAAAAGCAGAAACTCCTTTGTGAAATCTGGTATGCCAAAATAGGTGCTGAAATTAAGGCGCGCTTGACCTTATCGAATGCATCAGCGCAAGCTTCTGTCCACTCAAACTTAGTGCCTTTCTTCGTGAGAGCATTAAGAGGGTTTGCGATGTATGCAAAACCTTTGACAAAACGCCTGTAATAATTTGCAGGACCCATAAAAGTTATCAGTTTCTTTAGGTTCTTGGGAACTGGAAAATCCTGAACAACACGCACTTTCTCTGGATTGGGCATAGCACCATCAGGTGTCACTACGTGACCTAGATACTCAACTTTCTGCTTAACAAAGGAACACTTTTTAGGATTGAGCTTTACATTAGCTTCTCTCAACCTTCTAGAAACTTCTTCGAGATGAGTTAAATGCTACTCTATTGACTAAGAAAATATAATAATGTCATCAATTTAGATTAGAGCAAAACGATATTCCAAACCTCTTAAAATATGACCAATTAATCGTCGGAAACTTGCTCCGGAATTTGTCAAACCGAACGGCATGACTAGAACATCGTAAAGACCATTATGCGTAACAAACGCTGTTTTTTCAAGCTCAATCTGCCAATAACCAGATTTTAGATCGAGAGTGGTAAAATACTGAGTTCCAGATAAAGCATCTAATGTGTCAGCGACTAAAGGCATTGGAAAACTATCCTTTTTGGTAATTTTATTAATGGATCTAAAATCCATACAAAATCTCATTTCTCCATTTTTCTTCTTAATTTACTAAAACAACGGGAGAGGACTAGGGACTAACTGACTCTTGGATAATTCCTCTTTCAAGCATATCGTTTACCTGGCGATCAATCTCTTGTTTATTCTCAGGAGTTGTATCAATGGTATGTCACGGTACTAACGAAGTTCTACCAAGCTGGTCATCAGAAAAAGCAAACACATCGTGATACCTATCAAATAAATCTTTAAATTTCACGTTATCGCCGTCAGATAATGCAGAATCAGACAAATCTGGTGATAGGTGATAGATGGTGTTAGGAATTATCATTGGTCGGGGAGGGAGGCGTTTTGAAAAGTTTCGTTGAATTCAACTCAAACGTCGCTATGGAGGAATTAACTTCCTCAAAATCACCGCCTAACCTAATTCTGCGATAAATTTTAACTGGCTGAAACGAGGGATTAATCATTCTTATTGGAATAGTGCCATCCTCAGAAACACGAACTAATTCTGACGCTCCAACTTTTCAGGCAAGGTTGATCTAGGAGCAACAATGCCAGTTGCATTCAATATTTGAGGGATTGAGTTTAACCTCGCAAGGACTACAATTTCCGACTGTGGCGGAGTAACAAAAGAAAAATCGGCATGAACGGAACAAAAATCACTTGTAGTTTCTAAAGGGGTTTCCTCTGAAATAAACTTGATAATTCCAGTGTCAAAATCAAATTTAGAGTTAAATGTTTGGAGAAAATCCCTTCCGAGAATAACGTCATAAGTTAAATCCTCAATAACGTGGGCTTCAAAAGGAAACAATTCAGACTGAATTATAAATCGCATTGTGGTTTTTCCCAGAGAATTCAGAAGATTACCATTTACTGACGAAATACCTCCTGAATCGTAATTATCTACAGGCTATCTGTAGGCTACGATAAGCTTGTCGCAGGTACTTATTCCACACAAAAGCATTCACAGCCGTGATAGCTGCTCCAGAATCAACAAGACATTGAAACTCATAGTTTTCTATACTAATTGAAATCATTAAGCTATCAGAAGGAAAAGGAAAACAAATACTATCGACTGCGCCTGTCGAAATACTGGGCACTTCAGTGGCAACAGAAACACTATCCGGTTTGTCTTTAGGGAGGCTTGAATCAGTGACAGCTTGGGCAATTTTCGCTTGACCCGAAACAAAGCCCACATCGTCTAAAACAGTTGCTATGAAGTTGTTTATTATTCACTTCGCGATGGCAGCCAATTTCCTTTGTAGAATGAGCGCTTTTTAAAGAAACTTCAGTAACAACAGCATACTCATCATAAAAACAATCAGCAATATCTACTTTGACTTCTTCCACAGGTGTGCCTTCAAAAACTCGAGAACCGGTGCCACTTACAAGCTGGTACAAACGTATGGGATATTTACTGGTTGTTGAACCTAGTGAACCCATACTGAACCAAGAACGCGGAATTACCTCCTGAAAATCCGAAGAAGGCTTGCCAACCGCTGCCAAAACTCCTGTTACGACAACGTCAAACAGCATAAGTAGTTTAATTACAATAGCAAAAACAATATATATAATATTAGTCTGAAGAAAAATGTATTGTTTTGACTGAGCGCCATCTCCTGTCGCACGATTAGACAAACCATGTTTAGAAGATTGTTTTGACGAAGCTCTATGAACAAAATCAGAACTACTCTCAGTAGGTTTAGAAAAACATTTTTGATTTCGAAGGAGGTCCTCAGAACTCAACTCACTGAAGGCATTTTTTTTTTCAGTTTGGTGGGAACTGGTTAAACGTTCTTGCTTATTTTCTAAACTGTCTGAGGCCCCTATCACGGGCTTAATTCGATTCGAGACAGGGACACTATATAGTTTCCCTGCTCAGGGTTTCTAAGGAACTTCCCTTGACCCCGATCCTGGCGTAAAAAATTATTTCGTCTAAAGTGATTGTAACGCGGGACTCGTGGGTCAGGATTCGCGCGACAATTCTAGTATGTGTGGCCTCTCCTTCCGCAATTAAAGCACACGGGATGGCCTGTGCGGGACCGAAATCCCCTTGCTTGGAAAACAGGGCCGTTTTGCGGTTGAAATCGATTAGAATCGGGCTGATTGCCACTCATTAGTTGCTGAACTTCTGCCCTGATCATTTGCTTAATATCTGTTTTATCAACATTAAAACCATGTTGACCGCTCGCGGCTGCTACAATTTGTTTATCTTTAGCTTTACTTAATTTATCAAAAATTTGAGCTGAAACTTGTTTAGCATCGACAGCTGGAGCCTTTTCAGAAGAAGACAAAACAGACTCTTTTAGCTTAGCAAAATTTTCTGCGGCCTCCAAATTGTCGGGTTGTTGTAAGACAACATATTTGAGAATCTCGGGCTTAAGTCTTTGCACAAAATAATGTGTCCATTCACCTCTGGGTAAGTTCAATCTAGCGCAATGCGTGCGAAGACTGTAAGAATAGTCCGCAACCGATTCTTTCTCGAGTTGACGCCTTTGACCTAACGCCTGTCTTACACGCCACTCACTAGCCCCTCAAGCGAAATGGTGTATAAGTGCAGCGGATAACTCATCAAATGACATCGCGTCTGGCGACTCTAGGGTTTTAAACCAGGCGCTAGCATGACCTTTAAGATATAATGGAAGCCCTAGGGCTAGATTAACTTCGCTCCATCCATTTAAATGCGCCGCACGCTCATAACTGCTTACTAACTCATGGTCATCTTCGCAGTCTTCTCCTCGAAAAACAGGAAAAGCAACTGACAGCTTCACAGTGGTACCACCTGGCTGTGAATTAAAAGTGGCTCTCATTCTCTCTACTACCTCACAGAGCTGGGAAACTTGAACATTGATGTCGTCAGAAAGACTAATGAAAATCGATCGATACTACTCGAATCAGTCAGAGTTTTGACCGCTGTTTTCCGAACTTGTTTCTATGTTTTCGTCACTGTACTGCTCGTTTTCGTAATTACGCTCGACGTCTTCGTAAACAACGTCGCCTTCGAAATCGGAGTGACCGCCAACACAAAAAGAAAGTTCTGAACACTCACTTGGGGTGGGAATAACACTTTCAGGTACTACAGTGGGCGCTTGCGATTCTGTCCTCGGCGTATTAGTCGACCTTCTCAAAGCCCTAAACGACTGAAACAAAGATCGATTTTGTGGTTCAGCAGGAGGGGGGTCAGGCCATATGAAAGTACTCCTAGATTCTGAATTAATTTCGTGCTTTTGCTCGGCCAGGGCTCGAGCTTTCTGCCTGGTAATCACCGGCAGGATTAAAAATTTAGGTTAACCACACAGAGCCAGATTTCTCAATTGAAACAGAAAATGAACGATTCCAATGAAATGCACACAATCATAAAGATAAACTAACTGAAAACTAAACTTGTGTGCTAACTGTTACATACAAAGCTAAGCTGTTGCCTAAGAGGAAAACTAAACTAACTTGCAATGATGGTAGCCTTAAGCTTTAACGAAGACATTGTTCCACTTACAAGTTCTTCCCAGCAAAGAGGTACCGGGATCGATGCCCGGGCTCTCCACCAAGCTTGTAGGAGACTTCACTGGCACTCGCTTGCTTAACAAGAGGAACCGAGACTCTGAAGTGGTGGCTTTTCGCAGTTTAATCTTGTAGTAATCTACAGCGTTACAACGTTAACAGCAATTGCCTACTGATACAACTACTGGAACAAATACTGGAACTACCACTGGAACAACTCCTCAATCTTTACAATGTACTCATTTTTATATTAACTCCAGCTACGCCCGAGACTAATGTCAAGAGTAACCCAGGTGGTACAAAACAAAGTACTCGGATGTAAATCCTTAATGAAAGCAGCTGACTCGATAAGGCAAGCAGAGATTAACCAATTAAAAACTAGGAAAATAGAATAATCTTTAGCAACAGTTAACCTTGGATCTATCTAGGGGAGGTAGAAACCAAGGTCGCAAGAACGACACAAACATTATCACAGGTGAACGACAAAACAAAAGGTTCAAGAATAAAACGTTTTCACGGTTAACGGAAAAGGTGCTCGAGAACCGAGTGTTCCACATATGTGCGTTAACCTTGGCTTGCCAAAACTAAGCTTTCCTATAAAAACATGATTTTCAAAAACATATTTCTTTTTGGCTCCACAACATGTCCCCCTTCTAAAACAAAGCATCGTTCCCGATGCCAAAAATTGCAAAACTATAAGACTAGAAGTATTGACAAAAAGCAGTAATAAATGTAAAAACATACATAGTATAGTAGCCATTTACAAGCGTACAAAGTTACAGAAATATGGTTATGTAAGTACAAACATATGTTATAGTGCCTTGATGTTGTCAGTGAACTTATTCAACGGCGTTAAGATCGTGCTCGCTCTTCTCATCGTCATGTGCGGCTTGTTGGTACGCCACGAGCCAAGAAAATGCCGTGAACGATGGCGGCAGAAGATGGCCGCAGGAAGGGCACTTACAACACGACTTCAGAAATGGCTTCCGTGATCGGAAACAGCTCAAACATATGAGGTGGTCACAGGGAAGACACATCCAGTCCAATCGCGATGCACTTTTCATTTCATGGCAAAATATACATTTCCACTTCATAGTTTGACGATCCATGCCTCCTGCAACAGCAGTAATTAAAATAATGATAGCATTTTGTATGTAAATCAAAAGGAAAATGATCAGTTTTCTCGCAACTCATGAAAACGATGTTTGATCAAGCTTCGAAGGTCGAAAGGTGACCTCGCAGACATTAAATCGCTGAATATAAAAATTTCATCGTCTTCCAGATTTGGAGCGAATAACATAAGACTACGAGCTACGAAAAGAAATCCTGACACTTTCAAAGCAAACAGTACCTCACAAAATTGGTTTTCTCTGAAAGAGAGGCTATAATTGGGAGGAAACGACGCACGAAATAGGTCAATGAGGAAACGTTCATTAACCATAAAGTAATCACACATCTGAACAAATTCGACAATATTGTCGATTTCCCAAATCAAGCATCGACCAAACCCGGAAAATAGACCCAAAAATAGATCGATGGACTGCCATGAAAAGGGCTTGTCAATCTGGAAATTGCGTATTGTTTGCTCTGAAGTAAAACTACTATTCTGATACTTAAATGACGCAAACAAACCACTAACTGAAGCTAAGTTAAGAGCTGCGACCTCATCTAACTGTCTAGAAAAATTACTCGCTGTTAGATTAATTACATAATTCATTTTAGTGTTCAGAGGAGTCCAATGTTCGATACAACAAAGTTCAATGTTCAACGCGGTTTGTCTTCAGGGCCGTGTGTCTTCTGGGTCGTTTTGGTATTCTGGTGACCTCGTTTGACCGGCTTGTTGCAACGCTTGCAAACCCTGTGGGAGTGGGATGGTTTAGAGACAACAAGTTTTGCGCTTTCAGGTGGCGGGGATTCAAGGAATAAGGCGGTTGACTTGTCAGCAAGACGGCGGCGAACAAGGCTGTGGAAACAGCGGAATGCAACACAAAATATGATGAGGTTTAAGGCATATAATCCACATGAGGCGTAAGCCAGGTAGTCAGTCCAGGTGGTCTCCGTTGTGACCTCTGTCTGGCTAATCATACTATCAGCTTTGTCTAAAGTTGAACCGAGCTGACTATCGTAATATTCGTACAGTTCATCAATGTCATTTATCACAGTATGGTTGATCACTACCAGTGGAGGAACAAGAAGAGACTCAAGGTGTAATTGCAATGGTACGATGTCACCAGAATCTGGGTTCCATTGGACATACATGATGGTATCAGTTGAAAACAACGGTAAAGAGACAGTTAGGGTCTCTGGACAAGTTGCTAAGCTCTTTTTCATTCCAACGAAGCTGACATTACAGGGAAAATTGTACACTGCCAACGGTGAGACATCTACCTGACCAACGTTCGTGGTAATGGTGCCAGATGTTGTGGAAAGAAATGATCATCCCCAAGGTGTAGTAATGGATTCAAATGATCACAGCTTGGAGCAGACAAATGATTCCTCGAGAACGACAGTTTTAGTTCAGGGTTCCAGGCAAAACCCAACCATTGCAAGTTAGTTATGGTTTTAAGAACATTGGTAGGGCAAAGATAACCTAATTCACTACTGAAACATCTATCTAACGAATCAACTGGGACTATCTGTTTCAAAGTGTTCGACTACACAAAAATTGCTTTTATTGGCAATTTCTGGTGCCAAGAGTAAAATGTTAACATTTAAATCGCTGCTGTCATGTTCGGCATCAACCATGGGACTAGCAAGAACAGACAAACCTTGCTCTAAAGCCGTTACAGTTAACGCTAATGAAGAATCGACAAAAAGCTTAGCAGATAATTGTGATGAAGGGAATTTTGGTAAATCTGAATAGCCAACTAACGTTATCCCATTCAGCCGAGAAATTTGGCTCAGTGTATCTTGAACTTCAAAAAGTCTAAGAAAAGCAGTGAAGGCACGATTTACTTCTGCCGTGTACTTAGAAAGGAATTCCATTGTCATGGTTTCATAACATTTAGCAGAATTTGAAAAGAGTTCAAGCTGCTCATTCCAATCAGCAAACGTATGATCAACTTTCTTCAAATTTTTGCCTAATATATCTAACTTACTGTTAAGTTGATCGGCGATCTTGAATAAGTAAACAACTTTGCCATTAATGATACGAACAGAATGCTAGGAAATACTGGGAGTAACCTCTGAGAGAGTTTCCTTTAAATGAGCCACGTGATTAGGTTCGCACTTATGACCTGTTCCTTCGTAAATTGCTTTAAACAAGCCAAAGACTCCGGCATAACACAACGGAACGGCGACTGCGATCTTTTGCCTGCAGCCAATGGCGTTCATCGACTGAAAAACCTCGACAAAAACGCAAGGCCGAAGTTTTACACTCAGAAATTGAGCTTCTATAAGCTCGAGGACATGACATTTTTGACGGTTGACCGGAGAGGTACTGGAAATATCTTGGCAAGTAAGTGTTGCATTCAATCAAGGTTGAAAAACCCGGTAAGGATAACAATCTCCGCGTTACCTTTTGAAAGTGGCGAACTGTATCCAGAAGCTCATCAAAGAACTTTTCCTTAAAAACAGAGCACGAGTTATTCGACATAGTAAAACGCACACCCATGTCAGGAAGGTTCAAAACGGTACGGATACTCAAAATTTTTGTGTTGTCATAAAAGGTTAACGGTTTTGGACTATGACTAACCATTAAAGAAGCGGGATAAAAGGTAACCCTTTGGGTGAGAGAATCAAATTGTTGAGACAAAGCTAGACTTAGCAAGAAGCAAGTGACAACTAGCCAGATAAAACAACATAAAGAGCGGTGTTGTCCTCTAGAATTCATTCCTGAAATCTACCAGTCTGAACTGCCAGATGACGACAAACTTGAACTCCTAAGGAACATTAAAAAGAATTGAATCACCTAAAGGTCAAATGACCAATTGAAAGGTTTCTCAAAGTTTTCGATCAAACGTTTATCTAGTATATTTTCTTCTGGTT
>OFEM01000010.1_pt1 | contig 14443 bp, 4 predicted proteins | sample 1521171 | NCBI WGS metagenome assembly OFEM01 (sample SAMN04272335, study PRJEB24112) | coral metagenome | biome: Coral reef; feature: Shallow seawater; material: Coral tissue | host: Coral | place: China: South China Sea | collected 2014
CAAACCTACTAGTCGCAACAGTGAATTGATTTTTCGAAAACGGAACCCGTTAGCCAGTCTAGAGGCCAAGACTAGCAAGAGAACTGTACTTTATTCGTTACGCGATCCAACATGGCGGACTACAGCAACGTGTTCTCAACCATCACACTGGAAAACCGCTGACCAACAAGCCGTATTCATGGTCGAGCGAGCGAGTTCAATATTCGAAGAAACGACTAGCGGGTTAAAGTTTCAAATAATCAGTTCATTAATGCAATCTTGAGGGGTACACTTCACTTAATTTGACTGTAAGTCCGTGGGCTTAAGTTTGGTGTGATAGCCGCCATTTCAAGCAGTCGCGAAGTGCCTTAGTTATCAAGCACTCTATCACCAGTCCGACCCAGTCCAAACTCGTCCAAAGAGGATCAATCAGAAGCAGTTGCCGACTTATTGCGCAGAGCACCCTGGGAGCTCACTGTGTATGAGACTGTCTCATGCTGGTAACAATTAAGTATATAATACTGATGTCAAAATCTGAAAACCGTGAATTTTGTTGAAGTTAGGGATAACTACGAAAGTCGACTTATCAAGCTTGCAGGGCTTTCCGATCATTTACATTTCACAAACAACAGGGCTTTGGTAATTTGGGTCAGCATGCAGCTCATTTCATTCCACCATCCTATCAGCCACATTAAACAGCATTTCTCATCTGAAACTCAACCAACTGTTCTGAAACAGCGAATCCTCCCTTCTTGAACACGATAATTCATCATTTCAACAGCTGCAAGAGTGTCGGTATTTAGTATATACTAAAACAGTGGATAGCGTTGAAGGTGCGCGCTGATTGGCACGTCAAACTCTGAATATCCTTTGCTATTTACCTCCGAGCAACTCGAGGAAAAATGGCGTCCAGATTTGCATCTGTGACAAATGAAGAAATCATCCAAATTAATTTGTTGTGGTGTATATTCTCTCACTGTTTTAGTAGATACTAAAACAACTATACACCTCAGTGTTGGTGGTTAGCGGTGGATATTTTCCCTCGCCGCCTCGCGGCTCGGTAAATATCCACTGCTAGCCACCTCCACTTCGTTATCCACTGGAAATATTTCTGCATTCTAAGGTTTAACATCTGACGTTTTTTACTCTTAATTTGAAAATACGCGGCAAAGAAATGGACGTATAGGGAGCCTTTCATTTCCGTTTGTCGCTTGTGACTCAAGAGGGCTGTTCGTAATCTCAGTATTACTATCAACGAGAAATTCAGTTCAGGTATATATTTGGATTTTTAGTTTAAACTGTATTTAAAATACTAAAGATCAAATGAAAACAAAAAAATGGAAAGGAGGAGTTTGAAAAAGGAGCTTTAAAAAGACGTGTAGAGTTAAAAGAGCTGAATACCTTTCCAACTGGTTATTACGTATACATTTCAAGGTTAGATGATAACGTTTTCCGGCGGACGTGAAATAAAACAACCCAATACCAATGATTGAGAAAGGTTGTGAATTGAAAACAAATTCTTTATTAAATTTGTGTATGTACAAAAATAAAGAACCTACTTTGAAAAGTTCTCTTCGTAAAATCCAGTTTCAATCCAATTTTTAAAATTTCTAGTGCATTTACTATTGGCAGCTCTCATCGCTTGAAGAAGACCTGCTTTGTCTTGTGGGATATGGCATTGCCCTGTGCATGCGCAACGACTGGTAAGTACGCTGACCATATCCAGGGCTCGTCGGTGATGTCGGCGACATAGCGCTAGGTCCCACGTGACCCATCATTTGGGGCATCATGGGAAGGTATCCTCCTGGCGGCGACGAATTAGGGAGGCTTCTGGGAACGTGTGTCAATGGAGTTCCTCTGTTTTCATACGGGCCTAATATAAATATATAAAAATAAAGAAAGTTCCTTCAGCGTCCAAGAGTACTATTGCCAGGAAAACAAAGCACTTTTCTAGCCAGAATTTCGACTTTTAGAATTGACTTAGCCTCAGCTTTTTAGTCAAAGAGCTCAAGCCTGTTATGAAAGATGGCACCGATCCTTCTTCTCCTTCTTGTGTTTAACTGGGAATAATTAACAATTCGCTGGGTGATTGTAAGATAAATTCTCTCTTTAAATCCCGGTTGCAGAGGGGTGAGTAGTTAAAACATTTTCTGCATACCTGATTAAGCAATTGTTTAACTCTTAGCAGGAGCCGTTGGCTTATAGTTGCAAAACTAAAGGTCAGGTTTTTTTTCAATTATCCCCAATACAAAGGACGTAATGCCTTCGTCTTAAGTAAAGCCAATTCTCTGAGTCCAGAAATACCCTTGTGCTTGTTCGGGCTCTGTTTGAAGATAAAGGTAACTTGGCAACTTTGAAACGAATAGAGCGAAATGTTTGCAAGACATGTTTTGAAAAGACTCCTCACCAGGATAAGAAAAAGCTGGATTCATAGCAGGAGGAACTGGCCGGGGGGCTTGAGGACGAGGAACTTGGACCTCGTTTCTCTGAGTTACCATGTCTCCATGTAACCTGGCACGAGCTGTCGCTGCTATTTCTCCTTGGTCAAGTTGCTTCATGACTTCCATCACACTAATCAGGAGACAACATAGTTATTTCTTATGACATTGAATTCGTTGTTTCAGTAATGTACTGAGCCAACCTTGTTGTGAAGAAGAGACCGAAGAAAATACCCACCAGTCATCGGGGTCGCAATCCCTGAAGCCTTTAGCAAAAGGGTTGCTGGCAATCTTGAGCTGGGTTATCTGAAACAGAGTATTTCACAATGTTAAACAGATTTGTGTTAGTTGTGGCTAAAACCTCAAAACGTCAGCTTTTTTTCTAATGAGCTCGATGGCGGTTAATTTACATCTTCATGTCAGTATCCAAAATCCAAAAATAGTACAACCGAACATTAATTTATTACTTTTTTTTCCAGAAGCATGATTTTATTGTCCAGAGAACCGTTTCATTTGAATTTTCAGTCGGAACAATTGATCATACTAATGGCGTCCCTACCAATCTAATAACCTTGGAATCGTTCCCACATCCCTTGAAAAATTTTGAAAACACATGGCTAATGTCTTTGTCTCGGCAAGATTTTGCAGTATGAAAACCAGGTGTTTTTATTACTGCCCTTTAATTAAAATACTTCATTTGTGAGTACACGCCGTGGCTGATAAATAACTTTTTGACATTTTTCTAACAATTTTTATTGAGCTCTTCCGACTCTATAATGGACTTAAGTGAAGAAGGATTAGCAGACCAGGTTTAGTGTCCTGCTAAGGCCAAGTGCCTATGATTATTGGTCCCTGACGTACAGAAACGAACACTTCAATTAATGGGACTTGAAACTGTGTTTTTAAGAGGTATTTATTTCCCATAGCTTGTTGTAATCATGCAAGATAATCGAATTAAACAAGGGCAAAGAGTATTTGAAGGGTGCGGGTCATACAAGGATGCCAGGTATTTTAAACTCTCACGTTGGCATTACAGCACAATTCAATTTGAGTGTTTTTTGAGAACAGATGTATAGCATAAAAATTATCTTTTACGTATGGTAGGTAGTAATGAAATTATGGAGGAATTCAGGTGGTTTGCCATTCATTATTAAGATCACTGGTGATGGTTTGAGCTTTTTCCAAGAATAAAATTCTTGAGCGCATTTTGTTAAATTAAGACCACCTGCACCTAATAATAAGCTTGTCTCAAATATTCTCAAATATAAATCATTTATATCAGCGGAATTCTAAAAGCGCTTGTTGTCAATGGCAGGGAAAGAAACAGAGTGTATTTCAGTCCAAAAGAACTGTTTGGAGAAATCTGCCAACTTAAAAATTCACACATATAGTGCCTTAAATGGGTAAACTGTTTTAATACGATCTGAAAGGAATGTAATTGCTTCGATAACTTGTCGCAGTCGGCCCCATTCAGGGATTACACTCGAGACGGACAATCACTTGACACCAGTTCCGATTATCTCACAGTGCGTTTTTGCCTCAAGGCACTTCACTCCAGGTCAAGGCAACAAAACACATTAATAAAAAGAACTAAAATAGCAAAAAGCCTTGCTAATTATCGTGCAGTGTCATCTAATCAAAATCTCTTTGGAATCCGATTAGTTCAATAGAATTTTTGTAGTTGCGGTCAATAAATTGAATTACAAAACACACAAGCAAGCAAAATCAAGCGAGGGCTCAAAATATGGTGTTGTTCATTTGTGCAACAATGGCTGTTTCAGTCATAAAAATTATTATTATTTACCCAAATTTTATTGAGAGATCAAAAGAATAAATTAACAAGAAGAAATTACATGCGGAATAGATCGTTTTGCTAGAAATTTTAAATTCTGACATGCCGTTAGGACATAGCACTTGTTTTACACGTTTTCCCTAACTATACGGATTGGGCCTGTTAAATAAAAATTACAACTATAGATAATATCAAGACAATTAATTGATTCCAGTTGTTTTACGCCCTTAAGCCTTAAATTAGGCTCGATTACCAGCCGCTGTTCTGGAAAGGAGCCTGTCTCTTTTCGGGGAGGGACGTAGACTAGATAAAGCGCCGGAAATCGAGTCTAGCCTTAAATCCAAGATAGAATTTTGATACTCATTGACAAAGCGCCTATCGAAGTTGTCATCAAATAAGAACAGAACTAGAACCTATACTCAGTGACTCATGCTGACCTGATGTAATCTTTATAATTGGTTTCAAATGCTTTATCTTTGAGCTGGAAATGAACGGTCCACATTATTGGATAAGGCCTAAAAAGCGACCTCAGTTAGAGGAGCCGACGACGCTGGCAAACTAACTAAGCAGGGTTATCTAGACACCTTTGAAAATGTCAAATTACACCCATGTTGTTTGAATTACTGCTGTTATCTTCTCTGTCTTCTTTCACCGAGGTCACTGTAGCGAAGGTTAACGTTTTGCCCATTTGTTAAAATCTACTCCAGGCCGCGGGAGTGACGTTCTCCAATCGAACAATGGGCGGTTTTTCCCGCTCTTTTTATGATGACCAAGTATAACGCAAAATGCAGTCTCAACCGTCTCAACGCCTGCTTGTAATTTTGTTAACTGCAATCCTTCTTTTGTTGGCGGACTTAAAATAGATTTGAACATCACAAAACATGTTTGACCTTCTTTTTTACTGAATTTATACTTCTCTGGACACTTACTCGGACAAAACACACTTGACCGATTAAGTCATACCTTTGTGTGGATTAACTTAGGTAGCAGTTAATAAAGGGTTTGTCCGAGAGTCCATGCCGGGTTTAATTATGAAGAGAGGTTCCTTTGTTTGTTCAATCTTAAGAGGAATTGTCTACTGCTGTGCTAGTAACAATATGACTAGATAGGACGAGCCGGATAGTTCATTAAAGCATACATGAGGCACCTACATGATAGTTCAAATCTGCATGCTATCTTTGAATACGGGGGTAGGTGTATAGGCAACAACGAGTTCAGTTTTTTTCACGATCAAAATTAAAAGATCAAATTGCTAAAATTTGTGATCTTTGAATCCAAACTATATTCTATGACAAAAGTTCTCTTAAATGGATAAAAAAAAACAAAAACGGAGAGCCAATAAAGAAAATTTGGGAGACATGATTAAGTTACAATACCTCTAATGTTCAACATCAAACTTCTCTAAAGCAATATCAATACGACCTAGTTTACCTAAATGGTACAAACTGCTGCCGAAGGGAAGAAGAATGCTAGGAGTGTCAATGCAGGGGAGGGGTGTTCTAATACAGAATTCAGCCGGAGTTGTCGGTAACAATAGCAGACCACTTCTTGGATAACAGCACTCAGCTGCATGCAGCACAAAGCCCTAGTACATTAAGATTTTCATTACTCTCTTACCGACGAAACTCGCAACTCGCGAGCGGTAAAATTTTGATAACTGACTAATTGGTTCTCTATCACGGCTGGCACCTTATTAGACCCACTAACTTCTTCGTTTCTTAGCAAATGTTGTCCAGGTTCACTCACTACGCAGCAATAAAGGGTAACGAAAGCGTAAAAAAAACAGCAATAAGCGTGAAAACAACAATTCACACTCTTTAACGCAACTGGAGAACACATAGAAAACAGCACATGCTAATTTTTCCATTCGCGCATAACCACAATTCCTTGCGCCTTTGATCTTACCACTACCACAATTCTTTGCGTTTCGTAAAATCTTCTCCAAGGCCCCTATAATTTGACCTTCTCAAAAACAACAATTTACACAGCTGTGAAAACCTCACCTACGAACATTCTTTAACACAAGAGAACACATGGAAAACAGCGCATGCTAAGTGTTCCATTTGCGGATAACCACAATTTCTTTCGTTTCGCAAAATCGTCTTTAATGCCCATATAATGTGACCTTCTCCAGATCAGAGAGCTGCCTTCTTTCGCTTCAGGCTCACTCACTGCGGCAGCAATAAGGCATAATGGTCATGAGCATCACCAAGGAAACTGCCTTAATGTGAATTAAAATTAACCCTAAAGTGCAACAGAAAAATGCAGGAATACTGGCAAAGAGAGTTTGTTTGCTGGCCAACGAAAACACATGCATTGTGCAACACATACCATATGATTCTGATAAGCTGTGACGGCCATGAACTGCGTTTCAGCAAAGATGAAGGTGCGCAGGTGATCCTTGTTCATTTCATGGAGATTTGCTCTGGAGCTTCCTTTCTCTGATTCGTCCAGAATTACGTGGAATCGAGGCTGGTACTTGTGCATCGAGTTGAGGATAATCTGCCAGGCAAACAAGAACCAATCATTACCGTGCAAACGTTTCGTGGACCAATCAAAAGTCGAACTAAAGATATGCTACCTTTGCCAAACGCGGGAAAACATTTTAAACTGGTTTCAAGCGCGGGAAAACATGTCACTTGTGTTAAGCGCGGGAAAATATGTAACGGGTGTCAAGTGTAGGAAACAAGGATAACTCTGAACTTCGAAAGGACACTCGCAAACATCAAGTAGCCGACCATGCAGTTCAGTGGTTGAGATTATGGGATACTCAAAGGAGGTTTGACGTCAGGTTTAAGAGAAGTGCAGTGATGGCTCGGAAAGGCTCTGTTATGCGATAAGCATTACGTAGTGACTCTGATAGCATGCAACGTTCGTAAATACTAGTATGATTTTCATGGAACGGAATATCCCTCGAACATCTTGTATTTTCTCAGTTGGTATACAAAAAAAGACAGGGTCGTGTGTGCTTCTTGATAGTCTAAGTCTGCGGTGTTCGCTGCCGTCGCTAAGCAGCACCACTTATCAACGTGACGTGTTCCGTGCCACAGTCAAAACACTGAGTTATTTCGCAGCATCAATAGAGAGTCTTTTTCCTCTTGCTGATGGTGAAAACAAAACAAATAAGCACTCGATGGTTCATCAAATCTCGCGGTTGGTCATCATCTCGCTTTATGAACCCAAATCTGCGATAATTAAAGTGCCGAAAGATCCAATTTTTTCTTGGTAAACTTAAAATCCGTGTAGACAGTCAAACCAAACTGCTTCCTAAAAACACTTTCCGGAGCTTTTGAACTGTAATAATCAGGGATTATGTCCCCCAAGTTGAAGTTAATGGTCAACAATTTTTTTTTGTTTTGTTGTTGCCAATAATAACAAAATTTAATGAAACACTCAAATCTTTCAGGTATATTTTCGTGCGGGGATAAGTTTTATGGGCTGTGAAAGGAGATTATTGAATTGAAGTGGCAGTGGCAAGTGGGTTTCCTTTTTGATGATCAGAATTTTTAATTCAAAATGCCAAAAATCAAAGTTCAATCAAGGTTTTCTTGAGCGCGCCTCTATGAGAAATGTCTTGTTTACGAGCTTTAAGATATTTCTCGTCTCTTAGTTTATCGGAAGTTTTCAGTTTAATCTCCATGGGATCTTGTCCAACTTAACCAGTGCCGCCCAGGGAGTTCGTAAGAGATTATAAAACCAAATTAAGTGTTAGGATTTTAGTAACAAGAATTTCCGTACCTAATTCGTAAAAACAAAAACAAAACACATCCTGAAATTTTAGACCTAAAGACTAAACATGACGGGAAAAAGATTTCGGCCCACCAAGGTCTAGAATAACAAGTCGGGAAATATAGTTCTGCATGCAATTTCTCGTAAAGTGGTTCACAGTACAGCATAAACTAAATAAATGTCATAATTAACGTTCTAACCATTTTCAAGTATATTTTTCTCGGGAATTTAGTTATAAGAAATAAATAAACAACATAAACTAGTACTTAGTGCGTACGTGAAGCTATTTGTAAAGCAAACAAGCATAATTTTCTTTCCTGACAGAAGAACATTATTATAAATCACGTGTTCATGTATATTAACCAATCAGAAGATAGGGATATGGTGACGTAGACCACAAACTTCGCGCCTTTTTTCAAACATGTGACCACAGCTTTTACTTCTTCAACAAATAGGAAAAGGGCTGTTTTTTTTGCTACTACTGATAGCTGTTCAAGCCTTATGCCATTCGTGCCTGTTTCCACTAAAATAAAAATAATATAACGTAAACTGCCGCTTATTTTTATATCCCCTGGGATTCGCAAGGGATTTAGGATGTGCTTATGACAGAGGAGCTTATATCCTAGGGGGCTCGAGGGGGCTTATAAGCGGAAGAAAAAAAGCCGCTTCGAAACGAGCTATAGCTGCGTTGATCGAAAAAAGGTCTTTTATTTACTTGTTTCTACTTAAGCTTTAAAACATGGCAATAAAAAGAATTCAAAACAAGGAAAGATACCGAGGCTTTTAACGGGATGAATTTTTTCGCTTTTTTCCGCTTATAAGTGGCGGATTACGGTATTTCATAAAAGAGTATATTTCATGAAAGAAATGGCTTACATGTCCGTTGTCGTCCATGAGGTTATTGGTCAGTTTAAGTTTGTCAAAAGAGACGATTTGTTTCATCCATTGCTGTCCAGTACAGGGTGAGTCCGGGTGAATGTGTACTCTCCCAGGTACACTGGAGTCTGCTTTGCCCGCTACCAGCCACTTGGAGCTGTGAAACGCGTAGCGATAACGTTTGTCGTCCACAGGGACAAAGTCCATCATCAGGATGTACTTGGACGAGGGGTCCAATCCTTGAAGGCGTACTTGGAATGTAGGAAACATGCGCCTATATACAATTAAAGTAGTAGTTTAATTATCCTGTTGAACACTTAAAGGCTTTGTTCTATACTTTCTTGTGGTACTATTTATCATGCCGTAGAGGCTGCTTCTAACCGTGTTTAACCCTGTTGATGACTGGAAGCCTTTGTGTGTGACCATTCGAATGAAAGCTATTGAGCAGTCCTTTGATAAGGTAATATTTTTTATGCTGTGCAAGGTGGTTCTAACTTTTTAGTCTTTGGATGAAACCCTAGACTAAGTTTGAGACTATTCAGTTGAAAAGTATTGAGATAGTATTGAGAAGTGCTTTCATTTTCAGATGGACCTAACTTTTAAAAAGGTGGGGTGTGTAAAAATTTAAACGTGCAGTTGAGCAGTATTTTAATATGGTAAAAGTCTTTCAACATTTTACGTTGGAGATGAAACTGAATGACTATTTTTTTGCTGTTCCGTGTGAACTGTAATTTACTGAATGAAAGCTACTTAAAGCAGCTCAGTCTTTCATGTCAAAAGCACTGTTTTCTACAGTGTATGAGGTGCGTCCAGGTTTTACGTCTCAGGATAAAACTCTGCCTGGTGATAGCTTTTCGACTGGAGGCTTTTTGATTAAGCATTACCGTAAAGTGGTGTTGTTTGTTTGTCAAGGTACTTTTTTTTGAAATGAAATTTGGTTCCAAATTCGGTAGTAAGGGAATATGCATTGATTAACTGAAGTATGTCGCTTATTGACAACAACAGGAAATCTTTATTGAGGGAGCCAACTTCATTAAAAGTGGTTCAGCAACAGAAGGCTCCTGAAGCCTCCTCATAAGACTTGAACAGTTACTAAGTGCACGCTTACCCAGAATGCACTTACAGACTATAAAAGACAAAATTGAAATAAAGGGCTACCTGAAAGTACACTGAATTAATTCATTACAAGAGAGGTTTTAGAAAGACCATGCTTAACGACAGACAGTGAGAGTGCTAATCTTCTATAGTGGTTCTCTTCTGATGATCATTAACTTAACTGTTGATTAGCAGAAAATCATGGACACATAAACGAACGACTGGAAGACGTCCTACTTAACAAAGAGACTAACTTAAACCACAACAAAAAATGTAACCCGTCAACGTTTTCATGGAGTCACGTACTGACTAGTCTTAAATTTCAACGCAATGCGATGTGTACACAGAAGACTACTGAAGCTCTGTTTTCTTGCTTCCAAGCACAGGATGTTCTTACGTGTACAGGTTCGGTGCATGCCTTTCATGTGAAAGATAAACAAAAAAACAAACAACAACTAGCTTTATTTGCATGACCATGAAAAGTGAACACAGAATGAGGTACATGATCAGGACAATACTGCTGTGAACAAGAAAGGGAATGATTTTCTTAATTCTCACTACTAGTCTGCTTGAGAATGTATCGATACTGTTAGAAGAAATTAGACCGTTATCAGCCCAAGAATTCAAAGAAGAAAGTTCATTCAGATTACACTATGTGCATTTGACTGTTCATGCCACCTTACTCTCGTTGTAATATTAAGGTTTCATCAGGTCTACAGAATAACAAGGAAGAACCACATAGTCACATGTCTGGTTCCAATTTACTTCTGACTCGGCACTGAGGAGGCCGGCCGAGTAAGACGTTTGAACGTATGTGTCAAGTACTGTGAATTTCAATGAACTTGCTTTAAAAGAAAATTAGTAAAGCACCGCTGAGGAGAAAAAAGATATATACGTGAATAAGTGCAATAATCATTCATTCGTCCATGCACAGTACTCTGAAAAGGCCTAAATTACGTGCAAAAAGAAATTAAGAAAAGAGAGAGAAGGAGAGTTTCACAAGGTCTGTGTTTCAAAACGAGAAACAGTCTGGAACTGCAAGATCATGACAGACCATTAGAAATTGAAACAAACAAAAAGGGAATGACTTTTTATGAAGGATTTTAAGATAAACAAAACACCTTTATAAGTTTAATTACTAATTTCCACTGATGCACATAAGATGATCTCTCTTGATGGGACGAAACTTAAGAACACAACAAATGATCTCAATTCTCCAGCTATGCAGGATACTCTTTTAAAGTTAATTAATTTGACGTCATTCACTTCAAACGATACTCAAAAACTGCCCGGAGGAAACTTAAGAATGCGCCTAAAGGATTCTTTCTCAACTCAATTACGAGGTTGTTTTAGGTTTCAATCAACGTAGCATACCTTATGTTTGTTAACGTGTGGCTAAACCCTTCCATTTAACTTAAAAGAAAAACATTTGGGTTGGGCCTGTCTTTGCCCTTACTTTTGAAGCCTTGAGTGCTTGGTACGGTCTTAAACAAAAGCTGTATCACACAAAATAATGCTATCAATTAAGGTCAGAGATACCGGCTCTTTCAAAAGCACCCCTACTTCACCAAGAGCTTACAAACTCAGGACAGTGCAAAATCCTCTTGTTTCAGTTTGACATGGGTCAGTCATTGAGCGATCGGAAAGCTTAAAACGCGAGAGGAAAAAAATTACCGCGCGCGATTATTTTGTTCTCCGCGTGTTTGATAGCAAAGATGAAGAACGGAGAGCTTTCATGGTTTATGTTTCCGATTAATTTCTTCTCCCATTTTCACCTACGCTCTCCTCAACAGTGTTTTTATTGCTTTATTGTTCTCGTGTAATTTCTCCGAGCCATCCGTCAACGAGCAACTTATTGCTCGTTCCGTTTCGTGTTTAGATGTCGTAATTACAGCCTGGTCTCTTTTCATCATAATCAATCTTTCATGGATACAGTCTACCGTCGTTTGTCACCATGGAGCGACAATGGGACAATCATCTACCATCGCTAGAACTTCATTTGCGATGAAAGATAAACAAGAATCAAGAAAAATAAATTGAGGTTCTAAACTTATTGCCACCCGGTGTATTATTTCACATTGAAAGACGTTTTAAGCAGATGTACTTTGTCTTCGAGGTTTCGATTTCCTGTTTATGTCTCCTGAAGTTTTCAGGCAAGTATCGAAACCTAAGATATTTCTCAGTCGGTTGCGGTTGTAGAGAAAGGTGCGATTCTTCCATCGAAATCACGGAAACCATAATTTGAAATCTGATATGAAAAACCACGATATCTATTATTAAACAAATAAGAATCTTAAGATAACTAAATAAGCCCACATTTACTAGATTTAACCTTGATATTGCTAAGGTACAGTGACGTGGAGCTGCTAAGAAGCGAAAAGGCTAACCCTAAAACTGCTTTAACTAAATGAGTGGGTGCTTAGAAAAGTACCTTCCTGCTTTTGTCACAATCATCTCTGTTCCCAGTGAGTGAAATTCCTCCCACAAGCTCTTCATTTCCAAGTCTACTCTTGCATTTATCAGTCCGTTGCATAATGGCCTTGACGCGGCGGCTTGTGAGCAAGAAGATTGGACTGGCGGAGGACTCGAGGCAGGGGAGTTACCGGTTTCGCTTTCTTCGTCCGAATCCTCCGGCATTAGGTGTTGGTTATTTACCCCTCTAACGGGCGCTCTCTTCCCTGTTCCTACGTTCATGAGGCGCTCTGAAATAGAAATTAAAAGCACAGACGATAATGAACGCTCAGGAAAACCACAGGAACGCCACAATGATTGATGGCGCGCGTGATGTTGAAGCTACGCATCTCTGCGTGCGTGTAGTAAATTACCTTCCATTTCGCGAAGCAGTATTTGCGAGTTCCAGTGGTAGTTCGGATTCTGGCGCAAAAATGCTAAGTCTGCGAGTTGTGCTCTGTCGATCAAGTGTGCAATAGAAAAAGCGTTCGCCTTAGGAGACAGAAATCCAGAACTGTCCATAACACGGAGTTAATATCCGATAAAAGGTCGAGTTTGGCTGCCTAGATTTGATTGCTGATTTGCCTCGCCTGATGATGTGCTCTCTAGTGATGTTGTTTTGCTAGATGGCCCAATCCGCATACGTGCGGCTTAAAAATTCGTGCCAAGGGCTGGAACATATCCCTTGACCATTAATTAGTTAATTGACGGCACACTGTCAATAGCGGAGTATAGAATTTTTCAGGCTGGAAAACGATCGTTTCATTCGAAGTCGGTCTTCGCGGCCATGCACGCGCAAAAGTGATACGCTTATCTAAGATGAACGCTCCCAATGAGGATCAGGTGCGGATTTTGGAGAGGATTGATGAACGAAAGGTTGTTAATGCATGTGCTGTATTAAAAGCTAGGGTTTTATTGCCTGAGGTCGTAACCCCATCCAGGAAGGCCCAGCGGGTCCACATGCCGCTCACATCAGCCGCTTTATGTCAGTCAACTTGTTGTAGACCAGGTGTAAATGAGGCGCTATGGATGAAATCCGTTTTCCACAGAGATGTTATCACACTTAACTCGACAAAATGCGCTGTAATCCGTTAGTTTTCAAGTAGGTATTTGTTTTGGCGCTTAACATGTCCGAAAGTGAGAGCAATTACTGTGTTAGTTTAATCATTTACGGAACAATATTTATTTTCTTAAGCCAACACTGAAAAAGATTAGACTAGATAGCGTAGATTTAACATCCCCCCAAAGGAGGAAGTTTTACTGACAGGCAAAGGGAAGGCCGCCCTTAAACTCTTTGATCTTATGTCAATGCATTATGATTCTACGACTTAACTTAAATTTTTTGAAGCATTCTTGGAGAACAAACCTAACTGAGATCGGTTATGTTATAATTGTGTGTATATTCTGAATTTTGTCGTGTTTAATTCTGTAAATCTCAGGACGGATTTTGTGCTATCTTAATTCATGATTCTTAAATTGTATCTTCTGAAAATCTGAATGAGGCAGGCATTCGCAAAGTCAGTAACAGTGAACGAAATCTAAAGATCGTCTACACAACGAAGGTGGTCAAAATGGTGACCACTACGGGAGGTTTTCTGACGTGTAATCCTTATGTTTGCTGACTTGACCAATATTTTCTCACGGTCTCTTCAACACCTATTGTGTAGTTTGTATGTTTTTACTGCCGTGGAGAAAGCAAACATCGACAAACAGCCAACGTCACCAGCTTACCTCATACTTAAACTAAGTTGTTTTCTTTCGTTTTGTCCTTAACAGGTTTTCAAGGACGTTTTATTAAGAAATCATGTCGTATAAGATTCCCTTCTTTACATTTTCCTGTTTTATCGGCATATAGTAGAGCTTGGACAGAGACGGGTGCCCCCCATGAAGGAAAAGAAAATTCCTCAGTGAACAACTGAACTATTTTGCTGACGTTAGAACTTCCTCAACAGATACAAGATTCCCAGACCTTAAAAAGAATCGCACTTGTTTTTATTTTCCTTTAATTTACTGAATATATGGAAGGCCATATATTTGAACTGAGGAGAAAGTTGCAAAGAAATGAAGGATCATCGCAGTTATC
>OFEM01000011.1_pt1 | contig 14412 bp, 5 predicted proteins | sample 1521171 | NCBI WGS metagenome assembly OFEM01 (sample SAMN04272335, study PRJEB24112) | coral metagenome | biome: Coral reef; feature: Shallow seawater; material: Coral tissue | host: Coral | place: China: South China Sea | collected 2014
GAAAAAGACGAAAATTCTAAGATGGCGGCTGTGCAGAATGCAAAGGCGTCATTTCCCAGTCATGCTCACCAAAGTTCTATGATACAGAACTCGAGGGCAAATATCTCTGCGCTTTTTGTAATTCCTCCAAGTGTCATTGACATAGCTTTAATACCCTAGGAGTACAGTGTCCACCTCCCTCCATTCCCTGAAGACCATAAGGCCTGTTTTACTAGTTAGTATGACTGAGGTGAGGTCAATTTCACCTTTTGTTTGTTTTGTTCTGGTTCCTTGTAGTATTGGAAACTCTCTGTATCATTCCGGTATTGCAGATTGTATTTTGTCACCCAGGAAGGATAAAAACCATTTCCTTGTGTTGCCACACGAGTTACTCTGTACACACTGTTCAAGTCAACCTGTAGCCAGCTGTTATGGTAACTATGATCAGCGATCCAATCTGCTGAGGTGGAATGTAATCTGCCGTACCTCGTGGTAAAATAGTTGTGATTCCACGTTAAAGAAGAGAAGCCGACTTGTATGTCAGTGATTGCACCACTTTCCATGCCAAGAGTTTCTTGGCAACCTAAACCTTTAATAAAAAGAAAACATGATTTTTAAGGACTTATGTTGCTTTTTGCTAACGTTAACAATGAAATACTTGACATTAGTTGAAATTTATATATTGTGCTCAAACGTTGTACTCAAAAGTTTCGCAGTACCTCTGTACCAGCAAAGTTCCATAACTCTAAGAAGGAAGCTAGTGAGAAAGGAAGCAAGCAAGCAAGGAGGGGATGGAGGGAGGAAGTAAGAAAAACTGACGGACTTCGTACTTGATGTGAGATGTTCCTCTTGACAACTGATTTATGATGCATGGCGAGTTTCCAATTGATGGGGGTCTGGGCTCGACGTGAAGCTATGTAGACGTGTTCCGAAGAGCTCCGGTCGAGGACCTTTTTTCTTTTTGTCATTTGAAGCTATAAATGTCTGTAAATAGCCTACCAGCATCAAACGTTAAACGTAAACTTAACAACCGATCGCCATCTGGAAGCACCCGCTATTCGCCTGAAGAAAAGCGGTCGAGAGAGTGCAAGTTAACCGAAGAAGAACGACACGAAAGTGACAACGGCGTCGAAGCATTACAAGAGGTCCAAGAACTCGATGAAATGGAAACGTTAGTAGAAAGAATGGAACAAATATCTGCAAAGCTAGATGTACTCGATGAAATAGAAAGAAAGATGAACAAACTGGACAGCATTGAGGAGAAAATAGAAAAGTTTTCGTTGAGGCTGGACGACATCGAGAAGTCGGTATCATCGCTTAGGTGTGAAGTCAATTCTTCGAAAGAAAAGCAAGCAGAGTTACAACGTTTGGCTGATGAAGTTAAGGACAGTGTCGACTGTGCTCATGCAAGAACTGATGTGTTGGAACTTAAATCATACAAGTTGGATGCTGATTTTAAAGAAGCAAAAGAAGATCTAAGAAAGAAAATTCTCTACCTAGAGGCATACAGTAGACGCGAAAATTTAAAGTTTGCGGGCATCCCGGAGGTACCTGTACGCAGTGACCAGGAAGACACTAAGACCTTACTGATTAACTTTTTATCAAGACAGCTATTGATCGAGAATCCCGAAGAAATAGAATTCCAGCGGGTTCACCGAATTGGTAGGAAAGGAGACCGCCCTCGTATGGTTATTGCGCGCTTTCTCCGGTTCGCTGACAGAGAAAGAATTATGAGGAACGCTTACAAACTGAAGAACACAGATTTTACGATTTATGATGATATACCCAAAGAACTGATCGACCTAAGGAAGAAACACATGCCAGCTTTTCATGAAGCGAGGAAAGCAGGAAAGAAGGCAGCCTTTAGTAAGTCCGAACCAGATAAACTATTTATCGATGGCAAGCTTGTTTCTTAGGTATGATTAACAGTAAATAGTAGGTGTCATAAAGATTCACTTTAATTAAATCCTTAAACGTCCTTGATTAAGGAGTCCACGGAGCAGCGATAAAGCCAGGTTCAGCAGGTTTTATCTCTTAGGGATCGTCTACTACCAGGAGCTTTCTCCTGACATTCGGCAATTTAAGAGTCCATATCGCATGGCCATATTTAGGAATTATTCTAGTGGCCTCTTAACATTATTATGTGTATGTATGTTAATTTCTTTATGTGCACTACTTACGTGTAAGGTCTATTATGTAACTTTTTCGTCAAATGTGTCAGTGAAAGGTTTCATATTTGAACAGTTATGCTTCACCACACGTCAATTTTCACACTTAATTATGCATGGTACTATGAGAAACAATAGCTTTGATGGTCTCTTGGAAGTTCGAGAATGCTGAAAGTGTTAATTTTAAAATGTTGTCTTTAAATGCTCGGGGTCTTCGCTCTCTGGAGAAAAGAAAGTCTTTGTTAATTTGGCTTCAAAAGCAAAACGCAGATATCATCTTCTTACAGGAGACGTACAGTACGAAAGATATAGAAAACGTATGGAAGTGTCAGTGGAAGGGACCAATTTATTTTGCACATGGCTCCAACCGCAGTTGTGGTGTTTTAATACTGGTGAAAGAAAGTTTAGAATTTGATTTGAAATCAATACTGGCTGATGCTAATGGGCGTTATATTCTTTTGAATGTTACAGTGCAGGGTTGTAATTATTTTTTGGGCAATATTTATGCGCCGAACAAAGTACGCGAACAGTGTTCCTTTTTCGAGGAGCTAGAGAAAAAAATAGATGATTTTATTGCTGATGAAAATCACAAAATTATAATTGGAGGGGATTTTAATGTGGTTAATGATCCTGATCTTGACTGTTCCGGAGGTACGCCTAAAGAGAAGGAATCAGTAAAATTTCTCAACAGTATTTGTCTAAACTACGACTTAATTGACATTTGGAGAACCAGGAACCCGGACCGCAAGCTTTTTTCGTGGAAACAAAAGAACCCTCTTATCCAGAGAAGACTTGATTTTTGGCTAATAAGCGATGTGTGCCAAGATGAGGTAGAAGAAACGAATATTAAGACAGCTATTAGAACAGACCATTCGGCAATAACAATTTCTTTCAAAAGTTTTGATGAACAGAAGCGAGGCCCTTCATATTGGAAATTTAATTCAAGTTTGGTTGACGATGAGAATTATGTCTTAGCAATTAATCAGAAAATACCAGAATGGTTAGGGGAGTTTAAAGAGGTTACTGATAAAAGGGTATTATGGGATTTAATTAAATATCGCGTGAGGCAATTTACAATGCATTATGCTAAAGAAAAGGCACGTAAGAGAAGGCAAGAGCTTGAGCAGATTGAGATATCCTTAAAACAAGCAGAAGAGAGATTGGCAATAGACCCATCGGAGCCAAATGTTGAGATTTTAGAGGACTTGAAGATGAAATATGACTCACATTTTGATTACATAGCCAAAGGAGCAATAATTCGATCAAGAGCAAATTGGTATGAAAAAGGTGAAAAAAGCAACAAATATTTTTTAGGCTTAGAATCTCACAGGGGTACCAAAAGTTGCATTCGTAGGTTGATTAGTAGTGATGGAAACCTTACTACAAACCCATTGGAAATTATGAAGGAAATTGAGAAGTTTTATTCTGATCTATATGCAGCAGATGATGACACAGTATATGAAAATCATTCATTCGTACAAGGAACAGAAATTCCTAAACTGTCTGATGACATGAGAAATATTTGTGAAGGAAGGTTGTCGGTTAAGGAGTGCTTTGATTGCCTACAGTCATTTGAAAATAACAAATCACCTGGAAACGACGGCCTTACGGTCGAATTTTACAAAACTTTTTGGAATTCTATTGGTAATTTAGTTGTTGATTCTCTTAATTATTCATACGAATGCGGTGAATTATCAAATACCCAAAAACAAGCAGTAATCACATTAATTGAAAAGAAAGGGAAAGACAAGCGAAATATTTGTAATTGGAGGCCCATTTCGCTGATCAACGTTGATGCAAAAATTGGATCGAAAGTTATTGCTGCAAGACTTCAAAAAGTTTTAGGGGAGATAATACATTTCAATCAAAATGCGTACGTAAAAGGTAGGACAATACTTGATGCTGTGAGAACTATAGATGATATTTTAGAATACACAGAGAGGAAAAATATTAGCGGATTACTAGTAGCGATAGATTTCCAAAAAGCGTTCGATTCGATAAAGCGAAGCTTTATGGTTAAGGCGCTTTCGGCCTTTAATTTTGGTCCTTCCCTAATTCATTGGATACAAACATTTTATAAAAATATTACAAGTACAGTTATGAACAATGGTTATACAACAACTCCTTTTCAAATTCTTCGAGGTGTCAGACAAGGCGATCCGCTATCGCCATATTTATTCATAATCTGCTTGGAAATTTTAGCTATTAATATACGCCGTAACAAAGAAATTCAGGGTATTGTGGTAGATAATGAAGAGATAAAATTAGAGATCTTTGCAGATGATGTAACATCTTTTCTTAGAGACGGTGCCTCGCTCAATGCTCTGCTTGGTACTATCGAATGTTTCACCTTATGCTCTGGCCTAAAAATTAATTACGATAAGACAGAGGTAATGCTATTGGGAAATCAAAAACTAAATCCAGTAACGCTTGCAACCTGTTCTGGTAAAGACATAACTATTAAAAAGGCCGTTAAAATATTAGGTGTTTATTTTACGTACAATCAGTTCCTTTGGAAAAAGCTAAATTTTGAAGAAACGTTAAAATCTATAAGCGAAAAGCTGCGGTTTTGGAACTGGAGGAATTTAACAATTCTGGGACGAATTCAAATTGTGAAAACATTTGCTGTTCCAATTTTTATGTATAGAGCCGGCTTAGTTTGTTTACATAAGGACATAATTATGGAAGCAAATAAAATTCTCTTCAATTTTATTTGGAAAGGAAAAGATAAAGTAAAACGATCAACTCTCATAAGCGACGTGGAAAAGGGAGGTCTAAGAGCACCGCACTTAGAATCGGCCATTAAAACACAGCGAATCTTATGTTGTAAAAAATTTGTTAATTCACAACAAAGCAGTTGGAAGACTATTCTCCTACATTATTTGAGACCAGTCGGAGGTAAATTGGTCTTAGGATGTGGATTCGATATTAAGAAACTTCCTATAAAACTACCGAGATTTTACGAGGAATGCTTTCAAATTTTTGCTGAACATTCCGCGGCAACAACTGTCAGAGTTCAATGCCTGAACAACAATACCAGAGCGGACACAATCGTTTGGAATAATAAACACATTTGTGTTGACAATAAATCAATTTTTCATCGTTCCTTATTTAAAAAAGGAATCATTACACTTGAAGATCTGGTAAGCGAAAGCAATGACTTAATTGTTAAGCAATCCTCAAACAACTCACATTTTACACCTATAGAGGTGTTTCTATTGATGCAAGTTATCGATGCGCTACCTCTGCAATGGCGGAATTCTTTGGCATTATGTGGGCAAAAAAGCGATAAAACGTTTGTCCTGAAAGATCATATTAAGCTACGTTTAAAGGATCAGGAGGTATTGATAGACAAAGCCGCATCAAAAGACATTTATGGAGAAATACGATCCAAGTACGAAACCACCCCAACTGCGCAAGCGAAATATACGGAGCAATATTCCAGTGTGTGTTTAGAATGGAAAGAAATATATAATTTATCCTTTAAAGTACTTAACGACACAAAATCAAGGGAGTTTCAGTATAAAATTCTTAATAGATACTTAACAACGAATGCTTTTCTACACAAAATTGGTTTGACAGCTTCACCATTATGTACATTCTGTGGTGCAGAGAGCGAGTCCCTAGAGCATTTATTTATCACATGCCCATTCACTAATAATTTTTGGCTGGACTTTATTCGTTGGTGTAGGAATGTAAACATAGTTTTAGATGGACTTTCTAATATTGATAAACTCTTTGGGATTTGGAATAGAGAAGACGATTTCTTGTTGCTCAATCACCTTTTAATTGTAGCAAAAAAGCATATTTATGAATGCCGAAAAAATAGCACTCGCCCGTCCTTTAAAGTGTTTTATAAAACCCTGGCTTACGTATACCAGTTAGAAGCTCAGGTTATGAAATCAAATAACAAAGAGTCCAGTCACAATCTTAAATGGAGAAAATATATCGATAACTTAGAACAATGTTAAAGGTTTGATTTCTCATAGCGCCCTGTAACCAAATTATTATTTTTATTATTACTATCCTTTTAAAAGTGGTAATGCAGTGGTAATTAATGAATGGCGCCAATAACACGGAAAGTGGTGTTGTTGAAAGGTAATGTGCAATATATGTTCACTCTTTAGCCTGTGCATTGTAAAATCTAATGCTAAAAAAAAATTGTAAGTAGGCCAACTGTAATTTAATTAGGTATTGCATTATATGTTTTGTAAGTAGTGCTTGTAGTGTAAGTATGTGTAGTGCAATGTAAATGTAAATGTAAGTATAATATTAGTATTGTAAGTAGTGTAAGTGTTTTGTCCTGTAAATAAAATTGCATTCACGGAAAAAAAAAAAATAGCTATAGTTATCCGCACCTTAACTACAGTTAGTAGCCCAGACTTAACCGCAGCCACTATGTGTAGAAGTACTGTGCAGTGTAGAAGGAAACTTGTTGGGAAATTTCTGTTTACCATAATTGACTCGAGTAAATTAAACCTGCCGCTATAGTCGTCACTACCAAGAAAGAGAGACAATCACACATCTTATCAAGTGTTTATTACTTAGTGAAGTGGCTTCCCAACCTCCTCCTTTTACGATATTATCCATACACTGTAAGTTGCACTCGGAATATTGTTTCAATTCAGTGGAAGTCACTAGTTCGGAGTGTCATCCATTGTTTGAATCTTGTTCTTCATTCTTCGCTCCCTCTTAAGTCTTGCCCTGCTCAATCTTGTCCTAGAAGTCTCCATAATCAATTTCAAAATTGGAGGTTGTTCCCGAAACTTATTACGTGGGGTTGACAACTCTATCAAGGCCTGTTTCGGGAGACAAACCAAATTCTACCGGGAAACGGGAGATTGAAATTTTGCTGGAGATTATGGCACAATGTATTTGCAGAGAAAAGCGGGACTTTTAACAAAATTTGTTTTTCGAACAGGTTAAAAAATCGGGAGGATGTTGCTGTTTTCTGGTAGGACTTACGCGAGACAGTGTTGATCAAGCAACTTTTGTTAGAGTTGTTAACCCCACGTACTTATTCATGACGCTTAACCCGCCTCACTGACATTGTGTACGAAGCGCTTACCAGGTACATTTCTTTGCCAAGTCAATTGGATGGTTTGACACCATTTTTGATCAGCTCAATCTGTTTAAGGCCTGGGTCAGGAATGATTATAACACAAGTCCTGCCTTGCCTTAACATATTATTTTGACCACGTGACAAGTCACTTGATAATTTTGTTGAAATTTGGTAAATCGGGGAATTGGTGGCAAATCTCTATCCTATTGATCAATAAATGAATGTGTTCGATGCAAATTTAAATAATCTACCTTGCCACGTTTAGAATGATCTTCCTTCGTTTCCTTTTTTAGAAGATATAAATGATCAGAAGTCTAATTTTGCTGAAAAAACACCATACACCCTATAATTTTTGGTGGTATTACTAAAACCCGCCACTAATTTTTTCACATGTTCTGTCAGAACTACAAACTCTACTTTAAAATGTGTTGGATGTTAAAACCTAACTGCGTGCTAAACCTAGTCATTTATACCTCTAGTTAGCTGACTATACCTTCAGTCAGCTGTGATTTATTACAACCAGGAATTCTGCTACAACTTGTTTTTCACATTATACGGGCCTTTTTGGATGTCAATCTTTAGTTTGATTAGAGCTATGTTCATCAGAATTAAGGCATGGGTCTGGCTTAAATGTGATGTTTGATACATTTTTTTATATCCTAAAAACTTGGCTTCCAACCGTTTGTTGAAATGTAAAATGTTTTTTTCCCTGACGATTTACTCGACTTAAATGGTCACGTGATTGTCCACGCCTTAAAATGAAAGCGATATGGTCATGTTGCGGGAAATTTGAATTAATGTTAGTCTACGCCATTTTATCCGATTGAAATAGGGTGTTCAATGTAAATATTGTTCTTCTGTGGCAAAAATGTCTGTACCGTTTTGAACATTGCAGTTCAAATATTTAGTGTTGTTGCTAAAAATATGTGTCATTTACATCATCAAACTTTCCAGGTTAGTCATAAATACCTTAACAGTGGTAGAAATATAAAGAAAAATTTCCTCCCAATAAGATGTTCAAATTTCTTGCTTCATTTAAAATATCATGTTATCCTCTGTGAGCCAAAAATTGAATTTAATATACTTGCGGGAGGAAAAGCCCTAGCAACAAACCATCGTGCTTCAATGGATATACATTGTCAGTTTAAACAAAAGAAATGAATCTATGAAACTCCGATTAATGCTTGGTGATTATAGCCATTAGCATAAATCAAAATTATTCAAGGATTACAGATGAAAACTATCGTAAATTTGGGACACAACTGATATAAACATTGGGCGTGGCAAGTCACGTGATCAACGAGCATAGTTCTTAAAACTAAAAATTTGAAAGTTTTTCAAATAGTTCACCCTATGCAAGTCTATAAGCGATAGTATCAATTTTCAATTTGACCAACCCCTCCAAAATATAGCAAGACCCATTCCTTAATTCACTCGAGGTACGTACGTATTAAAACACTAAAATTATGGATCTAACAAACGGACATCCTTACTATTTAAGTCTTCGATCCAATCGGACCACCCAGCAACGACTGTTCCATCTTCGGCGATTATATCGTCAAATTTTATCAAGTATCCTTCGTGTTTCCTGTATGCCACAATCTGTCCTTTGCACCATCCCCAGTACTTTGTTACCTTTCCTGATTTGTCCTTTTCGTCATATTCTACTTCAATGAAACGATTAATTAACGCCCTACCATTTGGCCTTCTCTTCTGGTTGAATATATGCCGGCGCTTGTCTGGTGGACCTTCATCTCCTGAATTGCCAATGCTTGTACGCTTTCGTTTACTTTTTTGCTTAGCAGGTGATGCCCTATAGGAGGTTGTGACATTACCTTCGCAAACTGCTGTTTTCACTGCTTGTAGGCGATCCTCTAGGTAAATGTTCTCCATTAATGTATGGAGAACAGTACAACCTTCCTGCAGTGATTGTCGGTTCAGTGCCTCGACTGGATTGGTGGTACATGGTCCTTCTTCCCAATCTTTCTCGTCCATTTCCTTAAAGGCCCTTGTAAACATAGCTAGATGATTCAATCGACACCACCACTTGCTCCAGTGCTTCAGTTTTGTCCAGCTTTGGTTTTCCAGCTTATCAAGATCAGATGACAGGTCGCACTTAATAAAATGCTTAGTGTCCTCTAGTTTCCTGGCCCCAGAAAGAACATCGAAAATTAGGTAAACATTCTCTTTATCTCGCTCCTCTTCGATTTTGCGAGCTAAGGTTTTGAAGATTCGAGTTTCATCGTCACTTTGGCAAACCAACTTGCAGACTCTATTCACTGATCGTTGCCAATGGACACTGCATCCCCGGATGACTTTCTTGGCCAGTTCTTCCCCGAGACATTCTTTCAGTCCTTTGTATTGTGCATCGTCAAAATCTACGAGTATAGACCTTAACTTTGCACCGTTCGAAAAATATGCTTGATCCCGTGTAACCTTGTTGAAAATGGTGGTTATTGACTTCGCATAAGTCTCGCCATCTTGTCTACTGCACAGTACTCTTGCGACCGCGTTATACACGCAAGTTTGCTCGTTGAAAGTTACTACGTTCAGAAGGTATGGAAAGAAGTCGTTGCCTGTGTAAGTGACATCCACGAATAAATCTTCTGCTTTACTCAAAAGAGTTGATTGAAACGGCGACATAAAAAAAGCGTACTTCCTGTCAGGCGTAAAAATATACTCGGATCCTTCCATCTGATACTGTCCCATCATCTTGTTAACTTTTTCGCTTATGTTTGTGCTTTCATCGTATAACTGATTACCTTCCACTTTTTTCCTAATTTTCTCAAAACCAAGAATCTCATCTAGTGGACGAAGTTCTTTATGAAATGACATCCATTTTCCAAGTGCCATTTTTCTCTCTCTCCTCACACGGTCAGCGTTAGCGGCAGGTGAACTGGCTTCAGCGGGGACATAACCAATTCCAAACCCCTTCATGATGTCTTTGGTGCTTTTAGTACTATCACCAGATACTACTTTCCGGATGTCCTCTTTAACTTTGCTAGACAGGATGTGTGGTGCTGGCTTTCCGTGATTGTGTTCCGTGCCTGGCACGACCCCAGTCCATCGCCGTCCATCGTCACTGACTGGCCATATGTAAACCATATGTGCAGGGCATGGTCCAGTGGAAACAAGAGAATGACTTTCTTTGTGCTGCACACATCTATTGACCTTTTGTCTGTTGGAGACAACGTATGAACAGTCAGGACCAGCACACTTCTTCACACCTTCGCAGGGCCCTCTTCTCACATTTAATGAGGTATCCACACCGTCTATAACTATATCGTGCTTGGTGGTTTGAGTACTTCGTTTCGAGAGCTGATTATCGGCCCAGATGAAATGAGGTCGAGTACTCGGAGCGAAATTTAACTTTCTATAATCTTTAATGAAAACAAAGTTTGTTTGCGACGTCGCTGAGGCTGTTTCGAATCCAGGGAATTCGTACTGGTCCTTAAGCGTTAATTCCATCCAATTTGCTGAATTCCTAAGGCAATCCTTTATTTTGGGCAGATGATGATGTCCTCTTCCAGTTCTTGGTCTTGTGACAACCTCCTTTTGTTTTTCTTTTTGATCTAATGGATCGTTTATGGGATCCAGAACAAGGATATCATAAGGCGAATCCAGAAATTGCTTTCCTTTCTCTGCCACTTTGTACTGCCTCCATACTCTTGTGAAGGACTGGCACCTTATTATGTTGAATTTTATGTCAATTAACTGTAAATGAATGGCTTGTCTCACAACCCTTGACCACCACCCTTGAGAACTTTCTTCAAAAGTCTTCGTACCAGCGGAATATGTCTGCGTTTGCTCCATGATTTTCTGCATTTCGGGCAGAGAATGTGTCTTTCTTGCTACCTCTTAACCATCCAATCAGTACTTCCTCTTTGACCCCTTCCTTATAAGTCTGTAGTTGTCCAAGGTCTAAAACTGCCTGGATTAGAAGTTTTACCGCTTCTTTTGAGTTGAAATCCCTTTTATCTTTGATATCACAACTGGAACAACACGCGTCTACACACTGCAACTCCAGCTGGCCTTCTCCAAACTTACTGATTATTTCCTCTCATGCATCGCCCGCAGTATATAGAGTAGACCCAGCGCCATGACTGAATAAGTTGTGCTTCTATCTGTTCTTCTTCACTTTTTGAACAGTTTTTTGTCCAGAAAGCTAAGCGTTGGTCGTCCTTTGACTCATTGATTAGGAGAAAACCATGAGCGTTGTTACCACTTCTTCCAGCTCTGCCAAATTCTTGAACCATAACACTAAGGTTACGCATGCAACCCACCCTGAAAATATTGTCCACATGTGGACTATGTGTGCCAACCTCGTAGGACTCAGTGGCTACCAAAACTTGAAACTCTTTTCCTCTGAAGGCAGAGTCAGTCTTCTTTTTTACATCGTGAGTCATTCCTCTTCCGTAAAAAGGTCTGACATTTTCTTCGCCTAATAGCAGCTTGAGTGATGACGTTATAAGTTCAACATCACTACGAAAATCCATGTATACGATGGCATATTCATCACCGGATATATTCTTTATATCCACAGCACATTCCGACCAAATGTCTCCCTTTGTATTTTCTTTTACTGCTGAACTGGAGTTCTTCTTTTTCTTTGATGTAACGTATGGCTTAATGTTCAACTTGATGTTGCTGCGATTGATCGAACCTTTAATAACGACAGGATTCCTCAAATAATCCGCGCACAAACTCTGCATTTGGGCCTGACTCAAGGTTGCAGTTAATGTCATTACAGGCACGCAACTGAAGCTATCTTTAACTCCTTTGAAAAAATCGTAGCTTGATCGGAATCGGAGTTTCGATCAAACATTTTGTGCACCTCGTCCAAAACCAATAATTTGACATTTGTCTTGATTCGTTCGAGATGGTAACAAACACGATTGACGAAGTGCTCAGGAGTCGTAAATACGATTGATGGGAAAGACCTGACGTTATCATTATTAAAAAGTCTGTCATGATTCAGTTGTGCGTCTTGTCCAGCGGGTCTTCCTAGCGCAATGGCATCTATGTTGAATTTCTTCAACCCTTCAAGCTGTGAGTTTATCAGTGATATGGTAAGGGTTATTACGACCACAAATTTTTCGTGCTCCAAGAGAGAAGGCAATTGAAAACACAAACTCTTGCCACTTCCAGTTGGTTGTACAACACACCTCGGCCGAGTTGAACGCTTTGAATCGCTTGAATCTGGAAATCGTTCAATGAATTTAAGCCAAATTTGGTCAAGTGTCCCTTCCAGATATCAAATCGTCCTCTTTAACAGCAGGCAGATCTTCGAGTAGAGTATAATTACCGAGAACATTTTGGTTGCTTGTGTTAGATGTAGTAGCAACGTCATTTCGTTCCATTTCCGGGTCTATGTGCAAACCGTGTTCAACCTCACCAGCATCGGCGATAACACTTTCAGCGGGTGTTTGTGTCATCATTAAGGAGTCCGCAGTTTCACGGTTTTCCTGTGGAGAATAATCTTTTTCCTTGCTTTCGGAGGAGGTAGGACAAACTCGGGATCCTATCTTATGATCGGTAACATCCGGTTGGATCTTGGTTACTTTCTCCTTTTGCGGTCTGCCATTTTCCTTCTCCTCCTTTTCTACGCAATCGTTGGAATCGATAGATTGTAAATGTCTTTCTATTTCAATACTTGCATTTAAAATGTCTAGATCTTCAGTGTCCGAGATTGCAAATTCGTCTTCGCTTTTAGCCTGCAGGAGCACTAAGGAGTGCAGGTTCGTGGAATAGTCCTTAATAGACCTTCTCATCCTCAGAGATATCCAATTTATTATCCCGTCAAGCAATTCATCTTTTTTGACGGATTCTAGATCAAAAAGCACCAATAACCCATGACTCTTTACCTCCGACTTCTTCATGTACTTTGTGAGTATCAATTATGATGAGAGTTGAACGTACCACGCCCACCAGAACAGCTAACGGATTACATGTATAAACTGCAAAAGCCTTTCCCTCTGCGTTTTTAGACTTTTCTAAGGATTCCAATGCTGATTTCAAATGCCTCTGCGTGTCTGCAAGGTTATCAGATGACTGCTTCGCCAAGATTTCTATGGTTGAGTATTGCGTATTTATAATTGCGTGCTGGTTCATTATCTGCAATGCATCGTATACATCTGCATAGTCACTAACTTTGGTGGTTGACACGTTTCGGAAGGGATCGAATGGTTTCTTCCGCCACAGAAGCGATTGTCTGAGCAGAAAAATCTTCACATTTGAGGAGTTCGTCGGCGATTTTCGTGCACAGAAAGACGCAGGAATTGCTTCCGTCGCTTGCTTGAAAGTTGCTTGCAAGGTCATTTTTAAGATCTTCTGATATCGATTTGTTCTGAGAAGTAAAAGAGCTAACTACTTCATCCATGAGTTCCAGTGCCACTCCCTGATGATTACTTAGCGGTACAAACTGTGAATCTGGATTTTCGTCACGCCACTGTTCAAACGTTTTGTAGTCATCCTCTGTTTCCGGACATCAGTAAATACACAGTAAAATACATACTGTAACATTTTAGGCCAATAACTATTGGCTTAATTTACAACCACATATAATACATACTGTAACATTTTAGGCCAATAACTATTGGCTTAATTTACAACCACAAATAGTACATACTGTAACATTTTAAGCCAATAACTATTGGCTTAATTTGCGACCACATTAAATACATACTGTAACATTTTAGGCCAATAACTATCGGCTTAATTTGGGACCACCTTTATTACGTATTGTAACATTTTAGGCCAATAACTAACGGCTTACTTTGAATCCAGATTTGTTTACATGCTGTAACATTTTAGGCCAATATCTAACGGCTTATTTTGGAACCATCTTAATAACATACTGTAACATTTTAGGCCAATAACTAACGGCCTAATTTTGCTCCCCGTTAAACACATACCGTAACATTTTAGGCCAATAACTATCGGCTTAATTTGGAACCGTCTTTATTACATACTGTAACATTTTAGGCCAATAACTAACGGCTTAATTCGGAAACATATTTATTACATACTGTAACATTTTAGGCCAGTAACTATTGGCTTAATTTGCAACTACACATAATACATACTGTAACATTTTAGTCCAATAACTATTGGCTTAATTTACAACCACAAAGAGTGCATACTGTAACATTTTAAGCCAATAACTATTGGCTTAATTTGCGACTACAGTAAATACATACTGTA
>OFEM01000012.1_pt1 | contig 14361 bp, 21 predicted proteins | sample 1521171 | NCBI WGS metagenome assembly OFEM01 (sample SAMN04272335, study PRJEB24112) | coral metagenome | biome: Coral reef; feature: Shallow seawater; material: Coral tissue | host: Coral | place: China: South China Sea | collected 2014
AACCGTGGGAGGCTGGCCCGCCTCAATGTCCTCTCCACCCTCAGTACGGGATGTGTATCAAAGAAAAAAAGACTAAGTACGGTCTGGCCCAACTCCACCACTGTCCCCACGAGGAGTGTGTGATTGCTTGCTTTGGAGATAACGAACAAAGGGACGAGTTCATCTACCAAGTTGACAGATCTCTTCACCAACACTACCGTGATACACATTGCCCCTTGGTCTGCTACTGCGGTGATTTGCTCTGTCTCAAGCTGTCACATTCCGAGAAGAATCCCAATAGACTATTCTTGACTTGTAAGAAAGGGTAGTGCAAAATGTTCCAATGGGGTGATGAGTGGCCTAGGCAATGGATCGAAGATCATTGGTGTAAATATGCGAACAATTAGAAAAACATGATTTGTAATTGGTTGAAATCTGGAAGCACGTGATTAGATGAATTTGTTATAGTATTGCAATAAAGTATAAGAGAATCATTTGTAGTTGTGTGTTCACCATGACTGCTACTAATAATTTAAATATGAGGGACTTCATACCCAGCAATAACCTGAATGCTGACTTTTTTAGAGATTGTATGACGTTTACTTCTCTTACTTCTGCGAGTTGCACTATATTTAGGAGAATGCCAGACCTGAAGAGGCAGATACCCAAAGAATTTGGAGACCCTGTACAAGTGTGGGATGCCCTACAGCCAGAGGTAAACGTTGGACGCTTCCTGACTTACATAGAGTGGCTGAGCGAGCGAGAAGCCCCATTAATGAAATTTCATCAATTACGCAAAGAACGGCAGACTAGTGTACGAAATTGTCTCAACGCCTTAGATGTCTGGGCAGCTCGACAAAATGAACGGTAAGAAAAAACGAACGTTGCAGGAATTGTACGAAGATCCGGAGGTGCAAGGGAGTCTGGGAGGGATCAAGCGATTTGCCAGCGAGAATAGGATACCAATTAGCAAAGTCAAGAAGGCCTTAGAAGGCTCACTAGCCTACACGTTACATAAACCTAGAAGAAAAAACTTTCCGACAGCCCCAGTGTTGGTGTTTGGAATCGACGAGCAATGGGCGGCTGACTTAGTAGAAGTGCAGACTTTGTCTCGTTACAACAAAGGCACGCGTTACTTGCTGACAGTGATAGACATCTTTTCAAAGTATGCTTGGGTTCGCCCCTTAAAGAAAAAGACTGGAGACGAAGTGCAGAAAGCGTTTCTCAGCATCTTCAAAGAGGGTCGCAAACCACTGAGATTGCAGACGGATGATGGCAAAGAGTTTTACAACAAAACGGTGCAAAGCTTTTTGAAAAAGCATGGCATCGTTCATTTTTCCACGCAAGGCGATACCAAAGCCAGCGTGGTGGAAAGGTTCAACAGGACCTTGAAAGAGAGACTTTATCGCTTCTTTACGGCTAAAAACACCTTGAATTACCAAACGGCCTTACCTGCGGTGATCAAAGGATACAATGCCTCCCCACACAGTCGCATTGGCATGGCCCCTCGAAACGTGACGATCCATAACAGTGCCAAAGTGTGGGAACGTCTGTACAGCGGTCGCTTGAAACGAGTGCAACCCATCGTGTTGGGTGTGGGCGATAGGGTGCGGTTGAACAAGAAGTTCCGCACTTTTAAGAAAAGTTATCTACCCGGTTGGACAGAAGAGGTGTTTGTGATAGACAGAGTGAAGAGAGCACCAGTGCCCACCTTTCGCATCACCGAGTGGGATGGAACACCCATCAAAGGCACATTCTACACACAAGACTTGCAAAAAGTTAACGTGCCCGGTGATGCTCTGTTTAGGGTGGAAAAAGTTTTGTGGCGAAAAGGTGCAAAAATGCTGATACGATGGAAAGGATGGCCAAACAAGTACGACAGTTGGATTGACAAGAGTGCTGTGCGCAAGTTAAAGTGATGGCTGGTAGAACACCTTTTAGGATCACTTTGCTCAACACGGGCAGCCTTCGAGAATTTCCCAACAACAAGAACAACAGCTTTAAAAATAGACTACCCCAACCCATCACTCTGCAGGGAAAATGGAAAGTGGGGATGGATGCCATTTCTCTTCCCAATACTACGGATTTGCAAATAAACTGAACCCTAATAAAGAGAACCTCTTCAGAATGGGTTACCTGAGGAGAAAAAGAATCCAATGTAGCTGTGATGTAGATGTAAAAGCTTTCACGATCTTCACACACAACGATTTGGAGAAGATCACCCCCAGTGTGGATGGAGTGGGTTTCATGAAATCGGTCGTTAATTTCTTCGAACAGAAGAGAATTGAAAACAAGGTGGGTGACGATGCGCGCTTTTCGTATACAGTCAACGGCGAAGAGCAAAGAACGTACATCAAGTTCAAGTGGGAAGGGGATGAACTTGTGACAGATAACGAGAGTACATGGAAAGCTATGTCCAGTAGGGCTCTAAAGTACCCCTGTATGTTCATCAAACTTACTCTTGCACTAAAAATGGGATGGTTAGAGTTGCAAAGGAATGGAGTTTACAAGCTTGGACCGAACTTGAAACAATAACTCTTCGACCCGACAGTTGTTCAAGACATTCAAAACTCTGGTGATGTTTTTGAGAGTGACAGCACTCATGTCAATGCCAGCAAACAAGTGTTTTGGACTCCTAATGTTTATTGGTATGGTGTTGGTGGGCAGGAGTTCCTGGATAAACTCTATGTCTGCTTATCTTACAATTGCAACTGGCGATTTCTCAATCTGAATTCAGCCTTTGAAAGCGCTGTGGGGAGTGGGAGGCGCACTTTGATGTGTTACAGCAATGTGGCTACTTCGAGTGTAGTAGGTGGACAAACCACAGATCTCTTGAGAGAGTTTGATTATGGTGCAAACGGAAGCGGGTCCATTTACTTCGAACCCAACAGAGTTCAATATATTGGCTTGCGCAGTAACACACTCGACATTCTTGAAGTACAGATAGCCGAGAAAACAGGGGCTTTATCAGAGCTTACGGAAGGGACTACTTCTATTGCATTAAACTTTCAACCAATATGAGAGGTGCCGGTCTGAGAAGATTTACACCAGACCCCCAAGTGGGAGGCGGATGGTTGAGAGAGATAGTGGATGAGGGTGCGAGTGGTTTTGCGAGAGGTTTTAAAAGTGGATTCCCTAACCCAAAAGGGGCCATTTCCAAAGGTTACGCAGGTGGTAAAGCTGCAGTGCAACGAGCAGTGAAGAGAAAAGCAGAAGAAGCAGTGAAAAAGACCGCGAAGAGAGCGTTCAACGATCTGTTTGGTCGCTAAATGTTTCGTCCTTTGAGATCCAGACAACCGGTAAGGTCAATTAAACAATATGGAGGGATGTTTTTGCCAGGCAAGTTCACACGAGGGCCACTAGCTGGAAGGCAAAGGGGAGGAACGCTATACCACGACAACGCTTACCCTTATGGACCACGTTACCCATACGGTTTAGATCGTCCATTTCGTGGAGGAGGAGTGCGACGTCGCAATAAAAGAAAGAAGAGAAGACGCTGAACTTCATTCTTTACTTAGTCGAAGCAGAAGTCACAACCATGTCGGAACTGGTGCGACACGCCCGTTCGGCTTCGGTGCGCAACCCGCGCTTGAACCTTTTTGCCGTGCCGCCCACCGATTTGAGTATTGCGGCTGGGCGAGAAAATAGAATCAATCCTCAAACGACTGGTCTAAATCCGATATCTTTTCAAGTAGAAGCCACGACGGATTACATTAATCTTGATGAGAGCTTTGTCGAATTGGACTTTACGCTTCACAAGTCAGACGGAGGAAACATAGCACAAGGAGATAGATGGATGTTAGCGAATAACTTAGCACACACGCTGTTCAGACAGATTGTCGTGCGATTGAATGGAACTCTACTGAGCCCGCAAACGGACACGTATCATTATCAGGCATTCTTCGACACTTTGCTCAACCATAATAAAGAAGATGTGGAAGACATTCTGGCACCCACGGGTTTCTATGATTGTCTCGATGTGCCAAGTCGTGGAGACGGTGATGCCCTGACCGCTGATCAGAACAATCCAACTCATGCTGACTATGTGGCCTTACCAGAAGATCACAAGAGACTAGTCAACTTCCGAGTAAAATTCCTGGGTGGTAACAAAGTGACCATGCGATTCACCCCCTCTTTAGAGGTGTTTCGACTGGGAAAACTGTTGAGACCCAATGTGCAGATACAGATGGAAATGTATCTAAACGACCCCTCTGTGTGGGGCATTAGATACGCTGGAGCAGACACGCTGAGAATCTCTGCTGAGGAAATTAGTGTCAAATTGTACATCAAGCAAATCAAAATCGATCCGGCTGTTTACAGGACATTGACAGCAAGTTTCAATGGTGGGAAAATTGCCTCCTACCCGGTAGTGAGAGGAGCTGTTAGAACTTATGCTCACCCCACGGATAACAGACATTTTGAGTGCAACAACCCTTTCAATGGACAAGTGCCCAACAGGTTGATAGTGGTGATGATGAGACAAACTGCCTTCAATGGAGACTATGGACAGAACCCCTTCACCTTTGGCAAGTTCAATCTCCAATCCATCAAGCTAGTGATTAATGGAGAAGAGTATCCCTATGAGACCCTAGTATTAGATCACGACGGCCCAGGCAAAGATTACAAAGGGTATCACCGTTTCTTGGAAGCGTCGGGCAGTCTAGCTAGAAAAGGAGGCAACTTGCTCAAAGCCAGAGACTGGGGGCATGGTAAGAAAGCCAACCTGTTCGTATTTGATACGACGGCCAATGGTGCTTTAGACAGTCCCGTGCTGAACCCAAAGCAGACAGGAGATGTGCGTCTCGTGATGGACTTTGGAGCGAATCCGGGTCAAAACCTCACGATCATGCTGTATGGTGAGTTCGAAAACGTGATAGAGATAAAAGGAAACGGTACAGTGACCTACGACGTGCATCAGTGAGATGGAAAAGGTGGCTCTCAGCAACGTGCAACTGGATTACTTGGCCTACAACCATCCCACGCTAGGACCAGTGTATGCTGGCACGAGACCCTGCGATCGATTACCTGTACTGCAAGACAGAGCCTGTCAGAGAGCCTACATCGTCAATACCGACCCGCACGATGAACCAGGAATGCATTGGGTGGCTTTATGGACCGATAACGATGAATGTGAGATGTTTGACAGCTTCTCTTTACCCCTGACAGCTTACGAACGAGCAGAACCCTTAAAGCAGTGGATAGAAAGACATTACCACATTTGCACTTCCAATGCCCAAAGTGTGCAAGCGGTGACGAGTCAGACGTGCGGCTATTACGCACTCTTTTACTTGATAGTAAAGAGCAAAGGAGGAACGATGAACGATTTTTTGAGTTACTTTAAACGTCGAGAGTATTTGTGGAACGATAGAGTAGTGGGACAGTTAATGCGAGAAGTGATAAAGAAGGATGGTAGATGGAAAGAGATTTGTAATAGGTGTTATAGTCAATGCAATAAATGAAGTTGTTTTTTTAACAAATTGGTCTTCTTTTTCACCCTTGTAACCATTAATTGGGCATCTTTTTCACCCTAGTAAGAATTAAGTGGGCATCTTTTTTGACCTCATAAAAATAAGTGGGCATCTTTTTAGGCCATATAAAGCAAATGACAGTGTGTTCAAAGCCATTCTCAGTTATGGTACGACACAAGCAGGCTCAACCGGTCAAAAACGTACGGCGAGTAGCATTACTCCCTGCACCAGCGAATGCAAGTGCGACTCCGTTAGTGTCGACCTTATTGCCGGGCGTGCAGACGTAAAACAACGCGGTCGATGCGTTGGCCAGGAAGTATGGTGTAGGTGATGAAGATCCTTTGGATCGCCCGCCACCCAAAAGGAAAGTTAAAAGAAAGAAGAAGAAATCTCCCAAAAAGACAGTGACAAAAGCAGAAGAAGACTTGATAAAAGCAGCTACCAAGTTGCAAAATAAGACCAAAGAGAAATTCAAGCTCTCACGTTTCGTGAAAAAAGAAAAGGTTAAAAGAGCTTCCACTAAGCAGAGTAAATCACTTGGCTTTGATAAACGGACTACACTTCTTTCCTTAGTGCGACGCTTTCCGGACGCCAAGAAACCCATTGCCCAATGGCTCAAGAAGTAGAACCTTTCAAGTTCAGACACCCCTCGAGTATTATTGTTGCAGGACCTTCAGGGAGTGGAAAGACAGTGTTCACTTCCGAGCTAATAAGAAACAATAGAGATTTGTGGCCAGATACTCCACCCATAGTACACTATTGTTACGGGGTGTGGCAACCAGCTTTCAAGGAATTGAAAAAGGTAGGAGTTCACTTTCACGAAGGCGTTCCGGACATAGAGTTGTTTGCAAAATGGTTTCCAAAAGGTTGCCTCTTGATATTGGATCATCTCATGGAAGAGGGTGGCAACGATAAGAGAGTGGTGGACATTTTCACCAAATATTCTCATCACAAGGGTATCACAGTGCTATATCTCACGCAAAATCTCTTCCCACCCGGCAAATTTGCTAGAACGATTTCCATTAATGCCAAGTACGTGGTGGCGTTCAAAAACCCTCGTGACCAAGTAGGATTGAGAAGTTTATTGTTGCAATCCTTTCCGACAAATTGGAAAGATATTCTCAACCTTTTTAACAGAGTGACCAGTCGTCCATTTGGTTACATGTTGTTCGACTTTCACCAAGAGAGTGATGACTCGTGCCGCATATTGTCCCATGTTTTGAAAAAAGAGGGTTTCACCCATTGTTATTCGTGATGACCGACTACGCGTCAGAGTCAGAGGGAACTTTATAAATACGGAGAGACAGAGCCGATGCAGCCAATGCTGCTTTAACTCCCACTAACGTAAGAAGATTATGCGGATCAGTACGCACACCGAGGCAAAGAACGATGGCTTCACCTCGTCAGAGAAGTTCTGCAGCTGAAGTCGATGATACACTAGCCGCTGTGGATGACGAAGGGCGTGCCATGCTAGATTCCATATTCCCTCCAAGGACAACTGATGTGGGTATGGGTGCGACAACTACCACAACGAGCGCGGCAGCACCCATTCCGTCAACCTCCGGTTTAGTCAGCGGCATAGGTATGGGTGCTACGACACGACCAATCTCTGTAGGCAAAGAGCCCAGACCATTACCCTCTCCTAGATCGAGAAGCAGGTTATCAAGAAGAAGGCAACGTGCTGTCAGAGCGGCTTCAGTGTTACGAAGAGCTAATGACGAATTGAGGGCTGCAGGGGGGCGAGATGTAACTGCTGCTGGCGCAGGAGGTGGTCATTTTGTGTCCAGTGATTTCAGATCAAATCGTTCGAGAGTATGTCACCTCATTCACCCATGTTCGATAAACGTTAACAGTAGTGATCGAAGTGGGAGTGTAACCATTTCAATATGCCCGCAAGAGGAACAAGAAGACGTCCGAACCGTGGAAATGTCTACCATTCAAACCTAAAGATTCGCAAAGAGGACTGGGGGCCAACACGAAAACGAAGGCGACGAGGACACAAAAAACAGGCACCCCCTTTGACGGGAGGGTTGAAAAACATCTTGATCCGTGCCGGCAAGGAGGGTGCCAAGATAGGTGCGAGAGCCTTAATAAAAGAGGTGGAAAAGAAGATGCGATAATACAATAGTGCCACCATGCCAAGGGAACGGATGCGGAGACAAAAACCCTTTCTCGAAAGTATTCTAAGAGAGGCTAATGGACAAAAAAGACAGGCTCTACTGGATTATGCGAACAAAGACCAGATAAACGCTTTGAGCGAATTAGCTCTCAACGTGGTACGTAAACGAGTTTCAGTCTCCCCCCAAATAGTGCGGCAACTCTTCCCGTATAAAGATATGCTAAGAACACTGGGGCGTCGCAAAGTGTCGGTAAAGCGGAGGAAAGCACTTCTCGCTACACAAAAAGGAGGAGCCTTTTGGAAAGGGTTAGAGTGCTGCTACAGACTATGTCACAAGTAAAAGACCAACCCTTAGATATAGTTCCAGACCGTAATGCGATTTGCACGATAAGGGCTATTCTAGGTTGCTTCAAACACAAAATCGATGATACCTCGAGGGACCTGGCGATGCAAGAAGAACGCTTATTGGCGGAGAATACTCTTGGCGAGACCTGGAAAAGAAAGTACGACTATTTATCTCACATGTTTCTATGCAAGTCATGTCAGTTGAAGTTGGAGTCCCTCACGTTAGGTGATCCCATACTCGTGTGTGCTGAGTGTATCCAAAGACAAAAAACGTGTCGCATCTTAGAACACAGACAAACACACCTACAGGACTTACTTGTTGCAGCAGAGAAAGACCGCGATCTGTGGAGAAAAAGATACAATATTCTTTACGAAGAATACAAGCCTCTCTACGAAGAATACCTAAATCTGAAAGCAGATCCCGAAGGGTTAGAAGAGATTATCAGTAAAAATGAAAGACATGATGATGGTTCCCACGGGGGAATATGAAAATCTCCAATCGTACTACAAGTCTATGGTCTCTTCTAATGCCCTATTAGATCAGGTGGGAAGACTAGGGGCCCAAGAACACTTGATACTACGTAACAAGAAAATACCTGACAGTATCGCTGTAAAGATGATCAAGCCAATGGCTCTGCGGAGGAGAAATTTGACCAAACGTCTCAAGACAGGTTTGGGGAGCACAGCCAGTTCCTACGGTGAAGCAGCGGAAGAACCAGAGGCGGAGATCGACACTCCAGCTGAGGCTTTAATTAAGCGCTTGATAAATAAGCAGACACCCAACGTGAAAGAGTCTAAGTCCTCCTCTAAACCTGCAAAGAAAGACAAACGTCAAAGATCTCCATCACCTCCACCGTCGGATGATTATGATTTAGATGGCAGCTATCTCGGCAAGAAAGCAAAGGCCAAAGGGAAGGCAAAGGGAAAAAAGGCAAAAAAAGCAAAACAGACTGAAGCTCAAAAACTGTCCAAGTGGACAAAAACAAAAAAACAGTTAGATTATGCTGATGCGGCTCAACACGATCCGGGGAAAGGTTTAACAGATGATGAACTGGCTAAAGAAGAAGCAAGTCTCATGTTACCAGATGATTACTATAGTGGAGAAGACCCTTTCCAATGGGAAGAGTATTAGTTGATGTAGTACGAGTAAGAAGTGATGTAATCAATAAAGTAGTTTTTAAAAAAGTGTAAAACTGTGTTTGATCATTTTCCACCATGCTACGACGCAATGCAAAGTGGTTTCCCGTCTTCTTGAGAACTTGTCGAAGATACCTTCGTTACTTGGAGGAACATGCACCCTACTCTGATTTGATCGATATTATTTACGAGCAAATACTTCATTGTTCAAACTACAGACAAGTAACGAGCGTGTTAGAAAAGTACAGCTGGCAGGCGAGAATGGTATTCTGGGGATTTAGAAGTAGAGCTGTATTGTACGTGACTGAACCCAAATACATCACGAAAAAAGATCTGTTCTGCTTCAAACACAAATACACACCGCCAAACTCTGCACTACTTCTTGAGAACTGCCCTTTTGTCAAAAGCAGACGCAAGAGCCAATGCTGAGCGAGAAGCATTCTGATTGGTGCATTTCGATCCGATGGTAGGGTATAAGACTGTAGGTAATGCGTTTAGAGCACTTTTTCCACCATGCCTCTTTTCACGAACGACATCAAAATCTTCTCTCTCTTACACAAGTATGTGGATGTGCAAATGTCTGTGCCTTCTAACGATGATCAAGTAAGGGGAGTAATACTCTTCGATTCTACGCTGATTCAACCGCCCGATGCTTTTAATTATTGGATAGCCCCTGAAGATTTGGCCAAGCTGCGGGGACAGTGGGCCCACAGCGTGATTCCTTACATGCAAAGAGTATTGAAGTATCATTCGATGATTGGTATCGATTGCTATCTGTGTAGCGGGGAAAGTTGGTACGAGATTGTATTTGTGAAAGAGAGTGGTCAGTTTCTATTCCAGAAACTCGTTTTAGACAAACCCAAGAGCTTTACGGATGACAACCTCCTGTTCACCACAGAGTCTTTGAATGGTCGTCAGCAAGAACAAATAGCGAAGCTTATCTCGAGTGCCTCCTGTGCGCGTGCGATTGAAGAGAGAGTTAACAAGAAACCGGGTCGCAATATGACTCTAAACAAACCACTAGGGATTGGAGAACTCATTCTAGAGGTCTCACAACATTTTATTGAACTGTATGACAGAATAGATTCCATGGAATTCTATCCTTACAATATCAATCTTTCTTAATGGATAATCTCCTTAATGATCTCCTCATTGGTAATGATAACATTAGTATCAGACCTAGCAGAGTCAGGATGATATCGTTTTTTCTGTTCGGCAATACAAGTGACATCTTTACATTCTGGTCGGTCACAACATGCTGTGAATAGGTTTAAAACTTCCGTCCGCAGCATGGATAATTTTACATGGTTCATGTTCAAAACAAAAAGGTATAGTAAAACAGTTCTTGAGAATCCAGTCTTCGCTTCTTATTTCTGAGTATTTCATCAGGTCGTCCAGAAAATGGAAGATGGGGGGTGTGTTAGCTTCAAAGTGGGCTGGTCCGCGTAAGCTATATCGATCGGTCATCTCTTTCAAATCTCGCTCGTCAATGTTGAAGGAGGATCGACACATGATATGATCTTCTTCCTCGGAGATAGATGGGTCTACAAAATAGGCGGCTGTTTGGGTGATGCGACAAGGGAGGTACTTAGGATCCATCTTAAATCGTCCGACACTCTCGAGCAATTGTTTCTCGCGTAATGTGATAAACCAACCACCCACCTTGTGCAACACTATGACTTCACCAAGCAGTCCCTTACGTGACTCACACAATCTCAATGTTGAAACTCGGAAAGTCTTGCTTGCAGCGGCCATGATGAAACTAATAGGAGAAAAAAGAGACAAAGTATTATAAAGAGTAGACTTTGGTCATGTGATTCAGCCAGGGGGATACCCCCTACCCTCTGTGACGTCATATATCACATGACCCTCTTTATATAAAGCTTTGCTTAGAGTCAGTCTAACTTCACTCTAGTTCAATATGGCTACAGTACTGTCCAACTCTAGCACTCTCATCTTCGAGAGTACTGGTGATGAAGATGATACTTACATGCACTCCAGTGATGAAGACACCATTCATTCTTCAGATGATGAAGAGGAGATATTCCTAAAGGAGACGCGCAAGTTCAAAAAGAAGGTTGGGTACTACTATGACCGCCACGGTGCTATGATTGTAAGAAGGAGACACACTCCCTGGAAGATATCAAAGAGAGTAGCAGTCACCTCGTCCACACTCCACCCACACAGAAGGATACCTAAACAGGTGGACTATTGGTGTGCATTCCCACTTCTCAAACAAGTATTAACAGGTTCCGACGTGGCCATCATCCAGTCATTACCCATCGAGTTCAAACACAAAGCACTCAACATGGCTGCCATGGAAAGAGCCAGAGAGCGCCTCAACAAAGGATGGGAACTGTTACATCATGCTCTTCAACCATGCAGTGTCTATGGAATGCTTCTGTCCGTCACGGTGGATGAAAAGGGAGACATCGTAAGTTCAGGTAGGATAAACCCTTACGATGTTTTTCCTACCCAACCAGCTACTACTGTGTCGAAAGCCAACATCATGGCTTGGACCTTAGTACACATAAGCAGATGCTATTATCTCCATTGCACAAAAAGAGATCATGAATTCACGATTGCGGAACAGATACATCACCATCAAATCATGCAGAATTTCCAAACCTTTCCTCTACCTGAGAGTATTGTCGGTCAATTCAAAAGCTGGAGAGTATTCCATAGGTAATTAGATTAATTTAGGTTTTTGTTTACTAAAAGGGGATGAGATCTGGAGTCCTCATGTCAAATGCAACCCCAACCAATTGTACTTAATGGGAACGGGCGACTATCTAAGACTCTACTGCAAGTATTCTCGTTACAAACCACCCAGTTACAGAGATCTCGTTTATTAGGTAAGCGCCTCATTCACAGCAGACCAATATGGATAGATCTCTTACTGAATGAAGTGTTGTCAAAAATAACAAAACAGTCCAACTGTCACAAACATTATGAATGCAGTGAACTCGATGGTAGACCTTACACGATGGATCCTCTCTGCTTTTAGGTACGCACTCAGTTATAATGGTCTTTTTACCTTGGTTGTACGAGTTCAATCGAGATGGCACAGAACCTGTTTGGCATTGGCAGTGTCAGGAAAAAAACACTCTACTAATCATTATTGTCTTTTGTTTTTCAGGTAAGTGGATGACCCAACTTTGTGGGCAAATCTCAGACAGTGAAAGTGACAGTGACAGTGACCCACATGTTGATTAAGTATATATTTTATTTTTTTAACTATCAGATCCCCAACTGAGATTACGAACTAGATATCCACTGTATAATTTACACTTCTTTTGTACCATTCAGAGATTACTAGACACATGTGGCTCAAGAGAGCAATCACACCTGGAAGCAATGTAATCAATGCAGAGCGATTAACCATATGGGAGTCTTATCAGATACCAATCAAGTCACGCTATTGTAAACAATCTCCTTTCCACTTAGAGTGCGTGTAATACCATGAATTCCTCATTTTGTAGTGCAATTAAACTCACGATGTGGCTGTGGAAAAAGATTCACTGTATGGGATTCCTTTACAACGCCTTACTTCAAAAAACACTTGGACTGCTGTGACACTTTTCCGGTTCCGTTCAATTTGTAGGTTACAAAAATTCAGAAGCAGTTCTGTGGCCTCTCAGCATGTGGCGTTGCAGTCCCAAAGTATTGTTTACACCTCAACATCCCGAATACATTGATGCTCCTTTTCGAGGACTGCCTTTGCGTCACAAACACAAATCTTGGACAGTTTACCAACATTTTCAATGTTTCCAAATAGGTGTAATTTATTATTGATTCCTATGTATCGCATGCAACAGGTTACAACGGGTACATTCTACAGTGTTTTCCCAATCACTATTGGTTAGGCTACTACAGTCACTACACGGTTGGCGATGAACAATGCACTTACACTCCTTTAGAACACCCAAACAGAGAGGATTCCCCGCCTAACTCTCCTTATTACTCGTCGGGTGAAAGATCCTCACAACCTCTTCTTTTCGGTTAATTTCAGACCAAACAATGCCTGATGCACTGCATGTACAATTAGGTCCTCAGCATGTTGGTCACTGTCACCTGCATTCCAATTGTGGACAATGGCTAACTAGATCGTTCTACAATGCTCATGCTTGCCAAGACCCTCTGTGTCAAGATATACTGACAGAAGAAGATCAAATCTTTCTCTCTCCACAAACGACACCCTCAACCTCACCCAGTTTATCGTACCCTAACAGCGATTTCCTATGGCTATCTTCAGATGATTTTTCTTTAACTGATTCAGATGAAGAAAGATACGATGATGCAGGCATATTTTTCGGTTTCTAATTTTCAGATTTACCTCTCTGCGAATTAACTGATTATAACTTCTATCGTCCACACAAATATAGTTTCCGCCATCATCACAAACATTTTGAATGTACACTTTAACAATTTCAGCTATACCTTACTGTGCATTCAGCGGATTCGGATGGCATCATGAACATCTACATTATCGATGTGAACTTGGAACTACTGACTAATACTTTGCTTTTTACAATCCTAGTACCTTTCAAAATTGTAAACGAGTTGCTTCCACAACAGTACATCTTAACTACCTACGGACCTTCTGTAACAAGACACTTTCACACCCACGCAAGCTGTAAATGCGAAGTGTGCCACTACACGGCCAAAGGATTCAGACTGTGTAAACTACCTTACAACAAACCGGATAGAAAAGTTAAAACTTTTTTATCGGGAATTAATTATTTCAAATATCCTGAATATTTCCTTTCGTAGTTTCCACTCGGCTGATACCAGCAGGAAGCAGAGGACAGCGTGCATACAGAAATGCTAGGATAACATAAAAAGGACATCATTAGTCTTGAGAGGTTTCAAAACTACGTGGCTTTTCAAAGGAAACAGAAATAGTTTTTGTTTGACTTTTATATCTATACAGACTCTTATTGTATAAAACTTCATACATACAATCTCCGGCGGTACACCTTACACAGGGCATGTAAGGTGAGTGTCTTAGCGTCTCTCCCCATTCTCCCTCGCTATTTTTACACTCGCTCCAGACCTTTTGTTAGAATATTGACCATCACTTGCGTTCGCAAAAAATGCGACTTTTGCAGTTTACAGTACACTTTGGTCACTGATAAGTTAAATAATTGTTTTGAGCTGAAGCATGTAGCATAAGGTAGACCAGGGTTGAAAAAAGAGCATATGTTTCAGCACTCTGTTAGGAAAAATGCACTCTTTTGCAATTTCCAGGTGATTGTTGCAATGGCTGGAAAATTGTGAAATCATGAGAAAACTGTCTTCTGAGTTGCGATT
>OFEM01000013.1_pt1 | contig 13777 bp, 8 predicted proteins | sample 1521171 | NCBI WGS metagenome assembly OFEM01 (sample SAMN04272335, study PRJEB24112) | coral metagenome | biome: Coral reef; feature: Shallow seawater; material: Coral tissue | host: Coral | place: China: South China Sea | collected 2014
TCTGGCACCTGCCAGGCTGAATTTGGCTGTTGGTTTAACCATTTCCTGCCACAATTTACTACAGGGAATATTCCCTGACACTCTAAAAGACACCCAGAAATGGACAGAGCACTCTGTCACCCGCTGTCTGGCACCTGCCAGGCTGAATTTGGCTGTTTGTTTAACCATTTCTTGCATCAATCTGTCCTTATTTGATAAAAGGATATTTGTGGAGTTGCTTAGTCGTTTCCCTGGCTATGTTTAATTGGCCAGCTTTATCTTTCCTCTTTTTGACTACTAATCTTAATTTTTTGTTCCTTTTTTTATGTTTTGTTTAGTTGGATATTCAAGTGTAGTCACACAAGTTTTAAGAAGAGTACCAGAATTGCTTTAGAGTGAAAAAATTTTTTTCGGTCGACTGTTGGCTTTGACGAAAATTTTCCAACGAGCATTCTTTTCTTTTTTTAATGACGTATGATGTGACAATCTTATGGTGAGAATCTCACAGGAGGGAATTATTTTTGCGTTATATTGCTGCAAAAATATTACCTTTTGAGAGAAAACCGAAATGTTACCCAGTAGGCAGAACTTGCTTGTAACAAGTTTTATACGATGGAGGACACATGTGAGTGAGTCTTTTCTTTGGAAAGTATCGCGTTTATTTCTTTGGGCTGAGTCCGGCTTGTGGTATTGTAAAAGAACCGTCTTTAATATTTCCTAGTGATGTTGAAAACAATTGTACGCCTTCTCGGTAGTAGATCATATTGATGAGAATAAAACAGGATGTTAATAACATTAGAATACATCTTTTTACTTCAGATAACATGTCAGATACAAAGTTGAAAACAACTCATCTTATACTGTAAGGCATGATAGGACTTAACAATAGGTATTTATCACTCAAACTAGATCATGCATTGTTTACTAACTAGCTATAGAGTCTAACTAATCTTCTGTTGAGGGAATAGTTTGACTGTCTGCATGAAATTCCCAATTCGTATCGTTGTAGTTCCAGAGAAACTCAACCGTTTCGGGAATGTCATGCAGAGCAACAAAAAAAACTCTGGGCTTCTCTGAATTTCTGTCTACGACGAAAGGTCTCAGATTAGCATTGTGAAGAGAGTGGTTGATTGTCGCTCCCCATGTAGGCTCACCCTCCTCATTTCCATAGTAGGGGTCGATTCTAAAAGCAAAACAACATTCGTGTGTTATTAAAATGTACACGTAACCGTTATTTTATAGCTGCCAAATCTAATACTCTTCAGAGGATAAAATATCTCCAATTGTTTTGCGGGAGGAAGTTTTCTTATTTTGGAATGATGATGCGTAGGTGCTGAAACCGATATCACAAGAATCGCCAAGCGATGAGTTTGTCGGTTTTTTCAAGTAAAATTTTACGTGGAGTATATATTTACCATTTAGGTAATGTATTCTCTTTAAATCGCATATAGCCTTTTTAAATAAAAGGAACATTTTAAATTATTTTGCTTATCGGTAAATGCTTGAATATAAAACGCGTACTTAGGAAGGTACATTACTTGCAAAGTATTTCGGACTTTTTAAGCGTCCGAAAATTTTACGGTACAATAAAACCACGCTGGGGAGCCTAAGCAAACCCGATGTGACAAGAAAGGGCTAGGAGATGGCAGGAATAGTGAAGACTGTCACTAAGACACTTGAACCAGAAGATCCTTTTAAAATTCTTGTCGTAGATCATTTAGCCACTTTGAGCACCAAAACTGTTATATGGAGCAAACCCTACGTGAGGCACTTCTTGAAATACGTAACAGTTTGACAGAATTTGTGTTATTTCCTCATGTTTATATCTGTAATCCTTAAAGGTGCAAAAAACTATCTTTTTGGCTCGTTTTTTTTAGTATAAAACGTGTTTAGTAGCTGTTAATTTGCTTTGGCACTGCTTTAACGAAAAACAAAATAACCGAACAAAATAAAAAGTCTGCAATTTTTACGTCCGAATATTTTTGCAAGCAATGTATTCCAAATCTTGAATCAACTCTCAGGAACCGCCAAACGGCATTGCATTGTTCTAACGATGTAGTGCTAGTATTTTACACAAAAGTATGCTGGTAAAGCGTATTCCAAGTTTCCCAATTATAAACGAGGGCCGTAATCATAATGATCCATTAACCTTTTTGGCGGAAATTATAATCTCGAATAACTATTACGTTCAAGTCATTGTCCGTGCTAACGAAAGAATGTTGAAAAAATTACTGCCAACGAAGTTTTAAAAATACCCGTTTAGCGAATTTGCTCCATAAAATATAGTTATTGTTGTTTTCTTGTAGGTTTTATATCGACAGATAAGTTTTTTTTTAAAGGAAACAAAAACCTGTTTCGACGATATTCGTGAAAGCTTGTGCTTTTGCTATTTTTCCTGTCGAGCTTGTTGTTATGGTAAGGAAATTTTACTGTTTCAATGAGGCGGTGTAAGAGAAAAGTTGAACTGTTTCTTTTGTGGCTCATGTATTTTTCCGACACTACCTGCCGAGTTGAATTATTTCACTTTTAACTATAGTACTGTCGTATTACTAATTCTGTGGTAGTTTTAGTCACTTTTGAGAGTTGCTCATTTTAGTTGGAGCGACTATCGCCGGTTTATTATACTCGCTAGTGACTTACGCAGGTTTTTGCTTTGTTCGATTGTTAGAATAAGTTGAAATTTGAGTTCAACGGGGAAAACTAATACGTCGTTTGCAATAAAACCCTGTTTCTCAACACCATACTTACGCAATTTGATCACCCCTACTTTCTATGACCATAAGGGTGCAAATTTTGCCCACGTCGGCGTAACGAACTTCACGGGTAGCAGCCTCGCTCATGGAAATTACTTCCCCGACGTATTCTACCACGACCTCACCCCTTTCTACGTCACGGCATGCAAATGCGCAACGGCCTGCACCTCTGGGGTCGCTTGGGACATCATGAATCTGCGAAATAGAAGTATGCATAAAAATTGATTAAGCAAATAAAACGGAAATTAAACTTTGTCTGATGCTCAATTATTAAACCTCAGCATCATTTTCTAATGACTTCAGTGTTAGCTGCAGCTGTCCTTTGGATGTGACTCGGTAATCTACATTTTCGGGGAAGTGACATGGAATCACCTTCCTGAAATAACACTGACGCAAGAAGACGCTTTATATTAGTGCTAGTAAAAATTGGCTATATATTTGGCATTTATCGTAGAAAAAAAATACCTTGATTGGTGGAGCTGGCGGAGGATTGGTTGTCATATAGTCGGCGATTCGTTCTTGCATCAACCGTCCACCAAATTCGTACCCTATTGGGGTCCGACGAACGCGTCGAAGCTTTATGCCTACATATCCACGTCGTCCATCCTTAATATCTGGACGTACATCCCATCGACCAGGACATAAAATGATCTTCTTTAGTTGCTGTTGACAAAGAAGCGGTTTAAATTGTTTTTTATTCCGATTTTATCTGAAAAATACTGACATATTTCAAAATAAAAGCATTCATTCTTACCTGGTTGAAAGCATTTCTTTTCATCAGAAACTGTGTTTGCCCATGAACACTGTCCCCGTCCGTCCACAATGACACTGCGTTTTCATACGCATCGAAAATGTCGCAAGTAGCAATAAAACTTTCGGCGTCGCTTTCGACGCATTCCGTCAAAAACTTTTGCAAAAGTGGACACTTAATCCCTCTCTTATGTTTCAATATAATTCTCCTCACGTTTGCAAATGCCATCTTGATTCTCTATTCTCGATCGCCTACAAGAGCATTTAACATTTTCCCACAGAAATATAAAAAAAAACACGTGCGCTTGCATTGAATTGAAAGCATGAAAATTTGTGGTTACTTGTTTAGGAAGATTTTGGCGATCTTTGCAATTTTCAAGAAAACCTCAAATTGGGATCCTAGGAACTGTTTAAAATTAATAGTTTTACTATTTTTACTGAAAAAAGAGAGAAATGATATAGGAAACAGACAAGTACTTGACGCGAATTTGAAAAGTTAATTAAGTGTAAATTTTTCCAGCCATGAAATCTCGTGGAATTGAAGTAATGTAGTGTGCCGTTGAATTGCGGGACCTTAATTTCCATTAATTTGGCACCAAATTCTTTTACACTCTTTACATTTTAGGTGGAGACGCGGTGGCCTAATAGTTGGTGCGCTGGATTTTAGATTGGGACACTGCGTTGTGTCCTTGGGTAAGACACTACTCTCACGGTAAAGTGTCTTACGCCTCTCTTCACCCAGGTATATAAATGGGTACCGGCTAATTTACTGCTGGGGGTAACCCTGTGATGTGATTAGCATCCCATCCAGGGGGGAGCAGAAATACTCCTAGCCGCTTCATGCTACAGGAACCGGGATAAACTCCCGCCTGATCGGCCACTTGGCTCGTATGCAGGCTTAACCTACCTTACCTATACATTTTGGCCACCGTGAATACAATAAGTTTTTTGAATATCTCTGCAGGGTACCGGTTGTACAGGCTTAATTTACAGAATACGAAATATAAAATTTAAAAGCGTATTAGAATACAAAACATGTCTTACAAACAAAGCCACCCTTGAAACAGATTTTTTTGCACGTGGTATTTAATATAAATCTTTTTATCTTTTCTGCAGTATTATTTCTGCCGGATAGTTACTTCAGAAGAATATTACTTAATGTCTGCATTTTCGATTTCAGTTAAAATAGATTCTACTGACATCGTTTGCGTGTCAGATTTTTAAATCATTTTTTTTTTACTGTTTACTTCTTCTCTGTTAGTAGAGTTTATTCACTCATTTGAAAATTCTAGTACCCAATGCATGGCCTTCAACTTAATTGCTGAAATATTTTCCCTTCGATTCCGGTTAGCTTAAATCGCATAAAGGTCAATAAAGCTCGATAAAATTAGTTGAATTTGCCCTGGATAAATTGTTATGCTCTACAACAAAGCCACGCGCATATCCCGGAACGACTTTTGTAGACAATACGAGAGCATTTGCTACTTGAACTTAGTAGGAAACGTTTAATAAAAAAGTTTCCCTTGCCCCAAGTGAAACACGAGAATGCTCGATAAAAAGTTGTTTCAAGTGTACCAACATAAAGCTCAAAACGAAAACCAATCCTCTATCCTAAAATAGCCGTTCTGCGACCACGACTTAAAGGCAAAGGTATAGCAAAAAACATTCACATTGGCTTTCACATAGTATTTGAGTAAAAGCTGTTATTAAAAAAAGGATTGTTGTTCTAAAATACTATTATTCCATTATTCTGATCCAGAGAAAATTATGTTATTTCGGAAAACGCCGACGATTAGTGCAAAAGATACTTTGCTATTTCCATTTCGTTCTTTCAAACTTTCTCCCCTCGCCTCCTGTGCACATAACGTAATAAAAACAAAGCTATTATTTAGTTAATTAATCCCAATAAAAGAAAATTGGTTATTCTTATCCCTCTTCAATCCCTGAAAAAAAAAACACAGCCGCTGAGAAGCTGTGCTAAAAACTAAAGCTTCTGATGCCAGGGATCCAAGTCAGCACTCTAGTGCCAGCTGTAAGAATAAAAATACTCCTAGCACCCTGGGGTGATAACAAGACATTTTAAAATGGCAATGGAAACAACTTTTACTCCAACAACTGGCTTAGTCAAAAAGCGAGCGGGATGAAATTTGCAGCTTCGAGAACGGTCGCGAAAAGTTCCGACGCGTTTGCAGTACTACTACCGCGAGCGTGACGGCGACAACCGCTTATTATTACATGTGACGTATGTAACACACCTCATACGACGTCATGACATGCAACATCCAGTAACTTCTAGACGCGTGTAGCTTTTCGCGGGAGCAATCGCAGTGCTTATAAAATGCGCACATATAGACCAAACACTTAAACGGAAAAATGTTTCCGAAAACTATTGTTCTGCATCTAGATTATCACAAGTCACTAAAAACTCCGAAAGTTACAGCGCAGGACTCCTATTACAGCCAAAGGCTACGAACATACGTGTTTGGAGTTTACTGTGCCAATGAGGAGATCATTTACTCTTTCGTATACGACGACAGTATTGGAGGCACTGGTGCGAATGAAGTTATCTCGCTGCTGGATTTTGTGCTCACTAGACTTCGCAACACCCTTGGCTCGCACGAGCAGCTTATCATATGGTGTGATAATTCACCATCGCAATTCAAAGAAAATTATTTATTTTTTTACCTGGACCACTTGGTGAAAAGAGGCGACTATCTTAGAGCGGACCTTAAGTTTCTGCTGGAAGGCCACTCGTACTCAATTTGTGACAGACGGTTCGGAAGCATCCAAAAACTGTTTGATAGACATGAAACTATTGAAGTTCCACAGCAATATGCAAAGATACTTCAAGAAAGTGGACTATCCAACGTCAAAGTTCAGTGGGTTACATTGGATATGATAAAAGACTTTAAATCCTTTTTAAGGTTACAATACGTACCTCGCAACGAGGACATAAAGAAGAAAAAGTTTAGGGTTAAAGACATTGCGTGGCTGAATTTCGGATACGGAGAAAAAGCAAATGACGAAGGAAGTTTGGAGCTTGTTCACCATCCAGATCAAGTCTTTCTAAGGTTTTCCATGGACACAGAAGAGCCTCCCACACTTGTTTCCTACGTCAAGTTAAGGCAAGCTACTCAGCTAGTTCCAGGATTACTAGAAACTGCAAGGCTAGAAAGTAAACCAGTACCCGAGGATGTTAAAAGCGATTGCCAAAAATTAGCTAAAAAATATCTGCAGTCCGATAGTGCGAAAAGATTTTACGAATCGCTAAGATGCGCCCCTAAAGCTTCTAAAGGCGCTCAAAACTGTCAAAACTCTGAAGACGATGATGATCAGGACCTTGATTAGAAGACACCAATGGTGCTTCAGAATAGACATAACTAAACTTAAGGCCATTCTATCAAGTGTATTTTTCACTCTATCTAAATGAACACTTTACATTTTCTCGGCTTTTTTCCAGTGGCCATTTTGGATCATTTTGTTGCGTCTTAGAGACGCACTTTGCAATTCCAGGACTTCAACGGTCGCGAAATTAAAGTGATGTCGCGAACATAGGATGACGCGAAAATTATGTGACACATTGTAAATAATCAAGAAAGAATGAGTTTATTGCCTTTGAGAGTACTTGGAGTGTATTAAAAATCCTTCGTAAGGTTAACGGCAGGTGAATAGTAAAATAAAGTTAACTTTGAAGATGTGAATTCCAGTCTTATTAGGAGTATGTTTATATGTAACTTATTTATGGAACTTAATTGGTGGACATTGCCCTCAAAGTCCACCAATGGTCTTACTAAAGAACGCTTAACTGGTTTAGCGATTTTAAATACAAAATTTTCGAATAAATCGCGATATTTAGTGTCGCGAAATATGTGAACCACAAAATCGAAAAATAAACGTGTCGCGAAAATTTCACTCAATAATGTACAAAGTTTTAAGTCTGTTGGTTCGTTATTGCTTTTTGTTTTTACTGTGTACGTACACTGCAGCCAAAAACGGCATTTTACGGCCATCTAAATTTGTTACTTGTCACCTCGCAGGCGGAGTACACTATGAATAAAAAATCTTAAATTTTATGCCACTTTTAAAAACGAAACAAAACCATCCGGCTTTATAAACCATGTTAAGAATCCTGAGCATTAGATAATTGCCTCCAAATTTAGGGATAAGGTAATCATAGCTTAAGATTCACAATTCCAAGAACACCTGCAAACCTTAGAATTTGTGATCACTGCAATCTTAATTTAGTTGAAGATGAAACGCACGTATTATTTAATGGCAAGTTATATGATGAATTAGGAAAGAGTCTCTTTACTAAAATCATTAAACAAAATAGGTTATTTGAAAGTTTTAACAACACTGAAAAAGGATCCTTTCTTTTTGATAAATAGGTCCTTACATAAAGTAAGTTATAGTTGGTAATTTTATTCTCAAAGCAACTGAAAAAAGAAAGAAACAATAATTAACTGTATTTTCAAGTATTTTAATTATATGTGTAATATTCCTTCTTATCAATAATTTATGTACTTGTTTATTTTAATCGGTAATACCATGTAAAAGTGGTCATACTGAATGAACTTGTTGTTGTTGTGGTCATTAAATACTCTGTTACATTTCAGTATCAATTTGATGCCACCCGTCGGCTTGTGACCAGCCTGCGCCGCAGACGTAATCTATTTTAAAACACCGGATAGCAGAGAGGTTAAGCATGTCGTAAATACGGCAGCTTATCTTTCATTTTGTTACCTTTTAGTAAAACAGAGCAAAATTTCACATTCACGACAAACACGCATTTACTCATTTTCGCGCGCAGACGACATATGTTGAAGTGAACAACAAACGTTTATTATTAATTTCTCAAGTGTCCGGGGTTGGATTACGTCTGCCAGCGGCGCAGGCAAATTGCCACTGGTTCTGTCACTGTTACTGTACATTTCGTCGTATTTGAATTTCAATATCTCAGTGCTTGTAAATGCGAACAAATTGTGGACAATGCCTCCTCGCAAATGTCTTAAGGCGTATTTGGGAGCTACGAATTTTGTGGTCTTGTGGCTTCTTGTTGGGAGTTCAATACACATCATCGACTACGGTTCAGTTTATAAAGGAGACATGCACGACCCATTTACTCGAAACGTTTTACAGATGACGATGCAAATCAATACGGCAAAATAACTTTGGAGTGAAACAGGAATTATAAGCCGTGAGCCGATTGAAGATTTTTGTTTTTATGTACAAATGACGACATTGGAGAGCGCTTGAGATTTTGTATAAAGATGGACGACAGTAGACAGGAACAGCATTTAGGGATCGTCTTCCCGGTAAGTTGCTGTATACTCATAATCTGGGAAGGAACGCTTATTAACGGACAACTGACTGTGAGGATTTTAGCTAGTGAGGGAATCTGCGTGGTTTCAGATATTTTTTAACATCTTTGTGCTTGTCACTCCCAGCGTTCGTGGACCTTCGTGGTCTTCGCGGCGACGAGAAACAAACACTTGTGTAAGCAGAGACAGTTTCAAAATGTAGAAAAAACCTTTTAATTAATCTACGGCCATTTCTTTATATGCTCTTTCATACAGATAGCCGAATAACATTTCTGTTGTATTTGCGGATTATAATGTCAGAGCTTATCGGTGTAAACGGCTAATAATTACAATTGCCCACGGACCTGTTTGTATATTCTGTTACTTGTGACTCCGAGACGGGACTCCACTAGAAAACTACAATAGATTGTAAGATTTACATTACTATTGAGTTGTTCTTCTTCGTTTTATTGCGAGAACTTCATTGTCATACTTAAAAGAGGCGAATCTGGTTTCGCCCTCTCGCAAATGTCTTTCACTTTCAATTAACAGTTTTTGAAGTTCGCGGCCGCTAGCGCGATCTATTTTCTTTTGATTCGCGTCGCAGGTTTGACATGTATCTTCTCTTGGCTTTCGAAAACTAAGCGATTCCCTTAAGTCACAATAAAAAATGTTCCTAAAGGTGGAATAGCTTATAACAGGTCCTTTGTTCCTAAGATTTAATCGGTGCGTCCTGAAGTTAGGGTTTCGCCTTGTAAATTCCAGCCACATTTTTCTCATAGTTATTGTGGACGCAAAGTATTTTTTTTTCGTTCGTGATCTTCTATAATGGGATTCACTTGCATGATGCGAAGTAATGTAGTCAATGACCTGTTGTCGTGCCTGTGGTAACAACTTTCTGGGGTTGTTTTCATGTTTACCCCTTTGATCAGCTAGTACACTGACGCCATTGGGATCGATTTTCTGTAACAGTACGCTGATCTTCTGTCGACTTATACCGTAACATTTTAAAAATGCGTTTTTACACACCTGTCCCAGGCTAGGAATCTTGTACTTTATTGTTCGCCGGCCACTTGGGCACAATTTGATCTCCATCAGTTTTGAGAACATGTAATTCTGTTCATTGTACGTTTTTGCGAAAACCTTCCCTCGCTCTTCACGAATGACTTGCCGTACAGTAAAAATACCATATTTTAACAGGCATCCATCTTCACAGCAGCAAAGACTTAAAGAATTGACTTGATCATATGCTGCGTTTTTCCTTCTTCTTGCTTTGGGTTTCTTGCTCAGGTATATTTTATGGTATTTTGAGTTAATTTTTCTTCGCCCTCGTTCAACTGAAGATTGTTGAGGTGCGCCGTCTCTAAAATTCTTCCAACCATTTTTAAAATCAAAGCGATAAATGAACCGTGTTAAATCGTCGCACGTAGGAGAGGCCATGTTTTAATGTTTTATAGAAATGGAGAGGCGCCGAGCTCTATAAGTAGTCTTCGGGATTGTAAGAAAGCATTAACTCGAATGTTCTACAAAAATCATCACGTCGGCCACAAAACGTGTAAATATTACGATTTTATCTAGTTTCTTTTCAGTTCTCGTATATTACGTTTCAGTCTTTTTTAGTGTATATTATTTACATGTAATAAAAAGTTAACTTAGGATAGTACGTTGTTTATCAAAAAGATATATGTTATTTTTTCATGAAAATCACGCCTACTACATTTCTTTTAGAAAACGTGACTCAAGAATTGCGCGGCTATTAGTCTTGTCAAATTAGTACTGGTAAAGTGTTGACAGCTTTCGTGCGCATTTTGACCTCAGCTTGACCTGTCAGATTTTGTAATCTGAATGAGCTAGAAATTGCTGGAAGTTAACTAGTGAGCCTTTTTTCTGTGTATATATCTTTAGCAATACCCAAACCCTCAGTGTTTAAAGGAAGGTTGTCTCCTGAGATGCGCTCAGTGAAATATTGTTTTAAATTTTAAAATAATACTGTTATTTTAATGTAACAAATAAAAGAATTCCCGATTGTGAAAAAAAGAACAAATTCGCACATGTATTGTCAACCAAAAAATCGCTCTTATACTGGCTTGAATGACAGGGCAGGGTGAGGTTATATTTTTCGGGAATTGCGCGCCGGCTCTGTTAATATTAGAAGCAAAACGTTCGCTAGATCTTGCTTGCCAAAGATTTTTCTTTCAAGTTTGTAAACATTAATTTATTTTGTGGGAATATCTAGCCATTAGAAGTAACTTTTAACGTATTTTATCCTTGCATTCATCCTAGATTTATCCTAGCTTGATTTTAGTTCGTAGTAAGTTATTGTAACATTTATATAGTTATTCTGTGGAGAAGTGTAGAACTCGTCCGTGAAATGAGTATGAATAAAGTTTCACTGGTTTAAAGTTCTTTGTTGAATTCTCGAGAAGGGTTTGATCTTTTTTTGGTATTTCTGGCAGAATTTAGGCGTTTTTATCGTAATTTGGGCCAGTTTAGAGCAACATGCACAGTTTGTTTGTCCGCTGGCTAACAAGGTACATTTGTTTTGATTCTGTTTCGACTGAGTCGAGCCCGAGCCGGTATGGTGTTTGATATATTGATACGTGATCTATATAACGCCAAAAAAATATAATTTTGGCTGAAAATTAGAAGTGTTTACTTCTCTTTGCATTTCTAACCCAAAAGCGAGGCCAATTCTTTGGTAAGATATAAACATTTGAAAATCGCAAAGGGGATGGTAGCAACTTTTGAGCGCTATTTCTATTTATCGGGCACTTTTTGAGAGTTCGAGCCAAATTTGAGCACTTTCTTTTCCATTTTCGGAGCATTTTTGTGATTTTTCCCGCAATTGGACACAGAAGAGATCAGCCAATTGTCCTCAAAATTACCCATAATACTGCCTGCCTTCAAACTGCAGGGACTGCAGGGAAATTGTCTATTTTGTTCAACTCCAAAAATTGCAGTCGGCTTAACTTTGTATAGACGCACGATAGTTCTAAGAGGCTGTCTCAACAGGAAAAAGCCTCATTTAAACCAAGTGCCAAAACGGTAAGCATTAAATCTTGTCCCCTGATTTCTTCCTTGTTCGTTTGTCAAGGTGATCGAAAGACGTGGCGGGAAAGAACCTTCGTAATTGTTAGTTGTTTTTAACCTTGTCTTTGCTTCACATTTTCCGTAGATGTTCAGTTATTATCTCACAGTTTCCATTATACCGACCATCCATGACCTAACAACCGACGAAAGAGATGTTTAGCATTGTTTTAGCTGCGTTAAAAACGGACAGTGGAACGGTAAGCCAGTTGAAATGTAAAAAAGCTGTGAGAACTCCTAATAAGCTTCAGTAAATTTCCTATCAATCTTTAATTCGCAAAGCAATACACTGCCAAGAAGAACCAAGAAACAAAGCAAAGCTAACTTAAGTAAGCAAAATAACTGATTAGTTTTTATGACAGTAAAACTATAAACTGTACTGAAAACATTCAAGAGAATTCTGTCAACAAGTTTACATGTAACAGCTTAAGTTTTGTGTGTGTTTCTTCGCTTTGGTAAATTCTTTACTGTAGTGCAGAGAAGGGTTCGAACAATTTTCTCCAAAACACTAAAACAATGCGGCCCGATCAACGATCATAATTGTCCACATGTTTTAAGCATCTATCAAAAGCCAGTGTTATGTTTGCTAGCCACACAAAAGTGACCTAGTACATTTTTCGTTTTTACTGCTGAGACGTACTAAAATTACAGTTCGGATCAGTAAAGTGCATTTCTTTGTGTTTGAGTGCAGCTACGTTCACAATTTTCGTAAAACGTTTTGTTCACCCCTTTTGCCAGGAAAAAATCCATATGTTTGATCAGTCACAACAAAAGACCATCTTTTTAAAAACAAATGCAAAACGAGTTTCGACTAAATTCTAGTTTAGAAATCAAGTTAGTTTCAATCTCACTGACTTCACAATGTTATCACACACATTACTTTTTTTAAGTTTTTCTTCCTTAAACTGCCCTAATAAAATTGGAAGTTTCTGATATTTTTCACTGTAATATATTTCACATTACAGAAAGTTGATTCTGTTCAGATTTGTAAGCAATGCATTAAGGTGAGACCTTTTACTTTAGGATTTATACGTATAAAAGAGAGGATATACTTTACATGGCATGTGGAAATAGGAAATTTCTGTTTGAGTGTTTAAAAATATTTTGCGAGTGACAGTAGCGAAGGAGTGATATATTTTTTAACATGAAAAAAGAAATTTTACATCTGCAAGTGGGCATGTAGTATTCTATTTGATATATAAACATCAGAGAACTATCAAAGCTTTAAACTTTTACTGTGAAAGGCACTATTATGTAACCAATAGCAATGGTGAAATCTTCACTTGTGAAGATAATATATTACCTTCAGATGCAAAGATAACATGTTCTCACATAAAAGCTAAACTAGTATATCACAGGTGTTAATGTAATAAGAAACTTTAGGATATCTTTTTATAACAGAATATTTCCAATAATTCTAAATAGTATATCAACATCAAAAAAACTACTTGAATAAACAGCTATTAAAAGGCTGACCGACTTTTTAATGATGTAAAAGAAATAAAACTAAATATAAACTAAACGTTCTCTTTTCAGTATTACAATGTGCAAAAGTGATGGTCTAGCCACCCTGGGGAGCACAGGCTCAGGTGTTGAATTTAAGGCCCGCTAGGGGGGGTGGGTTTGTTCAGTGTTTTGCCTTGTTTCAACAAAGACTTTTGCTCTGCCTTAAGGGTCAGTACTGGTTCTTGACTTTGCTTATTGGCAGCTGGCCTTAGAAGCCGGCTGCCTCCTGTTAGCTTAGCTTTGACCGTCGACGGGAGGAGTACCTTGGGTTAGGTGGGGGGGCCTCCAGTCCCTACAGGGGGAGGGCAGGGTGGGGGAAAATGGCCTGGAGTGCATTTGACTTTTCCAGGCTATCTTTTGCTAAATCAGGACAGATTACTGCAGGGAATATTCCCTGACACT
>OFEM01000014.1_pt1 | contig 13369 bp, 7 predicted proteins | sample 1521171 | NCBI WGS metagenome assembly OFEM01 (sample SAMN04272335, study PRJEB24112) | coral metagenome | biome: Coral reef; feature: Shallow seawater; material: Coral tissue | host: Coral | place: China: South China Sea | collected 2014
GAGGTAGCTTCTACATGTCTGCCTCCAACTTCTTCCTGGATTGCGAGTGATTTTTCTAGAAGTTCTCTTGCTTTCTCATATTCGCCAACTGATTGAAACACAGTTCCAAGGTTTGCGTAAGAGGTAGCTTCGCCATTTCTGTCTCCAATTTCTTTCTGGATTTGCAATAATTTTTCCAGATGTTCTCTTGCCTTGTCATATTCGCCAACTGATTGATAGACAGCTCCAATGTTTGCGTAAGAGGAAGCTTCTCCATTTCTGTCTCCAGTTTCTTTGTGGATCGCAAGGGATTTCTCGAGATGTTCTCTTGCCTTCTCGTATTCGCCAACTGATATATACACAGTTGCTAGGCTTACAAGACAGGATGCTTCTCTTTTTCTGTCTCCAGTTTCTTTCTGGATTGCAAGTGATTTCTCTATGTGTTCTTTGGCCTTCTCATGTTCGCCAACTGCTCGATAAATAGCTCCAAGGTTTTCGTATGACTTAGCTTCTCCACTTCTGTTTCCAATCTCTCTGTGGACCGCAAGGGATTTCTCGAGATGTTCTCTTGCCTTCCCATATTCGCCAACTGATAGATTGACAGTTCCAAGGTTTCCGTAACAGCATGCTTCTAATCTACTGTCTCCAATTTCTTTACTGATTAAAAGCGCTCTTTCACAGACTTGTTTAGCTTGTGCGTACTTACTGTCATGGAAATACATTTCTATAAGTTCTGTACTTAGTTTGCATTCTTCAAGTCTTTCACCACTTTCACGGTAAATTTGGAGTAGTTTTTCTGCGTATTTTATGGCGTTGGTGTTGTCGCTGATAAGACTACAAGACTTCTTCATTGTAAAATATATCCTCTTGTAAAATAATTTGCTAAACTTTTTGTCTTTTATGCGTGCTCTTTCATCCAGAATGAACAAGCATTCCTTGCATAAGTCGATAGCTTTTAGGAATCGATTGGCGTTAAGAAGGAAGCCAGCAACAATGAGGCCGATAGAGATAACTTGTATAATTTCGTCTACGATGTACGTGTCAAGCACTTCTGTTAGAATATAACAGAGAATAATAAGAGTAGAAAGAAATTTCGAGCAAGTCTTTTATCCATTCGTTAGCTGCTGTTGTTCAGTATAATTGTAATATCAACTTGTATTACCAGGTTACTATCGCCTCCTCATGAAACTCAGTGTAGTGCAGAAAAAAGATTGTATGTAGTCAAGGGAGTTATTGATTTGTTTTACATGCATGGAGACATAGGTTAACACTTTCTAAACCTTTGCAGTGTTTGCTTTTACCTGAAACCTGAGATTTACTAGAAGACTATTTTGGAAACTATAGACTGAATAATAATTGTCCTGGCTTTCGCTTTTCAAAATTTGGTCCAAAAATAAAGCATTTATACACTGATGAAATTTTGTCTCTGTTATTTAGCACGGAAGACTTGAACACAAATTTCGCTATGTATTTTATGTGAGGTTTTCGTTTGAACCTACGCCGATAATACATCCTCAAGTCAAATTAAACAATTCTCGGTTTTTCACTGCTCTGATTGCAACACTAGCTTAATATTATTAGGGGGAAAACGAACCGCCAATACTTGAATGGCATTTTCAATTCGTCTAACATCCACACTAGCGCACGGTTAAGCAGTGAACAATGTATTTTTGCATTACGTCTACATCAGAAAAACAAATCATTAGAGCAAAGGGAAATATAGAAAGGTAATAAATTGTTTCCTGGGAAATATGACTAACGACTTCAATAAAAACTGCTTTCCTTACTACTATCAGATTAATGTCGTTTTTGTTTTAAAAAAGAACCGTGCATGCAGTAGCATAGTAAACCGTAAATGACTTAGTAAACTCACCACTTTACTTTCACTCGGTAAAAGAATAAAAAGCGACGTCAGTTTCTCTTTGCACTGGACTTTGTTTGCCTACAGGATGACAGAAAAACCATCACAAGTTTATTCTTTCAAAAAGTCTTCACTTTTGCTTCCAAGCTATCCATTCACGCTGACTTAACTCACATAGAAGCACAATCATTATTATGAAAATGAGGCGCAAACTCGAAATATATAGAGACAAGAGAAAATGGAGGTCATGGTCTCTTGATAGAGACCTGGTAAACCCTTAAAAAATGAACGTCTGTGACAGCGATATACAAACATACTACACAGCCAAATATAAACTAGAAAAGCTCAGTGGAAATTACCGACGAAGATTAGCTTACAAAACTGAAAGTCCCGTCCACGTATACACAGGAATACACAACACTGAAGTCTTGAAAACTGATCAGTAGATGCAGAATGACATTCACTTCGCAGACAAAAATAAAGAAGGAAATCTGACAGTCACAGACAAAAATGTACAAAACAGTAAGTTGCTTGCGAAAGTAAACGTACAAAAGCGAAAGTCACAAATGTACAGGAAGTCGAAAAACTGAAAATCTCGATCACAGACAAAGGTAGACCAAAACCCCTCAATTCACGAACGAAATGAACAAGGAAAAACTGAAGGTCACAGACGAAAATGTTCAAAACTGCGGGCCAGATACGAAGATAACAGCACCGCCAAACCTTCAAACACGAACACGAAGATACACACTTGTACCAGGGAACGCGGAGAGAAGTGGTAGGGCTAGAAAATCTGGCCGATACAAACTAACGTTAAGGCCAGTGTTTCGCCATTTACCTTGCCTTTGGGCGCCAGCTGGGGCCCTCGAAAATAAAGCCCAGCAATAATTGTGGTATGGTATTGGCCCCTCCCACTCCGCAACCCCTGAGTACGTAGCTCTCAATCACTGAGAGGACAATATTCATGATGTGCAAAACTGAGCAAAATGAACACAGCAAAGAAAGCTCAGCGTGCACGAAAGTGGAAGTCACGGGGATTGTCTTCTAAAGTATAACCTGCTGCATTACGTGAGCATTAAATTTATCCCTACATCCTCATAAGTGCAGTCTAAATTAAAACTTTTAAATATAATATGAATAAAAGCAAAGATTAAACTTACTCTTCTAACCGGCCAAGAGATATGAGAATCCAGCTTCTATGTACCCGCGGTCAGCAACAAGGCTCGTCCCCTGAAAAGGAAAATGATATATTAATGCCTAACTTCATAAATCAATTGACAGTAAACTTATCACACGAGGGTAAAATTATTCGTTCAGATCTTAACTAACTCAGTCACTACGTTTGAGTATTAGTCTTGGCTTTTCAACGAGCAAATAAGCGAAGTGCAGTTTAAGATTGGCATGTACAATTAATATATCCTACTCCCATACCTTGAGCAACTGAATCTTTAGAAACCATCGGCGCGTAGTCAGTTTGTTTAGCTCAGTCTTTCCATAAATTTCTTCAGGCATTGATCACCTTAGAATTTTCAGTCCTTATTGGCATAAACTATTTCGTTGAAAATATCAAGCAATTATACATAGTTGCCAATAAACCTAGCTCACCAGTTGAATGCAACAAAATCAATGTACTGATGTTTCAGTTGTTTTGCCGACAATTTCAAAATATCTTTTTATCCTTTTTCAATGTATTGTTCAGAATTAATTTAAGAGTTTTAATTTAAAGTTTATTGTTCCTGAAGAGACGCACTTGGAGGGTTCAATAAAGTGTTTATGTATTTGAAAAAAAAATCATAATAAAAAAAGATTAATAGATGACAAGATTTACCAAAAAACGAGGTGAACCGTGCTAGAACGAACTTGAATCAAATGAAATGTGTACTCACCACTGGTTTCTTTCACAGTGCGAAGGACGAAAGCTGCAGAAGCTTGTAACAGTTCTTCAGATCACAAAACACCAAAATACTGAACTATAAAACGGGTGACTTTCTAAAAAGAACAAAGTCCACATCCTTCATTGTTACATAAATTATTACTTCAGCACATAATAAACCAGGTAATTTGATAAGTTTATATCTTTTAGTAGGGGAACTGTAATTGCACACACACTCCCCACTCATTCATGTACAGTTTATGTTGGAAGATAAAAAAAAAATAGTTTACGGTAGTTCTTTAGTTCAAAACTCAAGTCAAGCTTACTGTACTTATCGTTCTCCAGGGAATTCAAATGAGAATGAAAGCCAAATTCTAGGCTCTGGCAGCTAAAACAACGTCCCCTTCAAATAACAATGACGCAAGAATTGCCACTTGACTTTCGGATCATGGGATACGCTTTCAGTTTCGACAGGTCCTGGAGTCTATCTTATGCATCTATACAAGCTACTGAAAACTATTTCGAATAAGCGAGATTCAGCAATAACTTGTCTGACGTTTCCAACCAGCGGCGGCTGTATTGCTGCTATTAGTAGTTCCATATAAGCCTGTCCACCTCAATCACTTATTGTGAGACATTTGGCGCAGCCTTATATTTTTGCTTATAATAGCACCTGCCATCTGTCATTTTCGGCATATTTCAGTTTTTTCTCGTGTTTCAGTTTTTATTCACAGTTTAAGGCACAATTACACAGTGTTGGTCCATGTTTGTTTTCTAAATATATACCGTACATACATGTGTGACTGAAACTGGGATGAGGGAGGGGAGGGGGCTTACAATACAAGCGAGCAACAGATATTTGTAGGGGGTCTCGATATATTTTGTTAAATTATGTTATTTATTTTTGTGAATAAAATTGGGGGGGGGGGAAGGGAAGGGTGGTTTCGCCGTCCCTTTGAAAGTGTACCGTTTTAAAATCTTCCCTAATTCCGTCTTTGTTGCTAGAGGCTAATAGAAATGTGCGGTTAGATATCGGGTGAAACAACACAGGAGTTTCACTCTATATTGAACGAAGTCTCTCCTAATTTGATCAAACAACGATGGCCAAAGAGCAAAAGTATTTACGATGAAGTCTCTCCTACAAAATTGTCGGCTCACTTGAAGCGTATAAAAACGTAGTTCGCAATTTTCTTCCAAAATCGGACATCGAAAATCTTATCCTCCCTCACCTCCAATAAAATTTGACGTGCTTAACTTATTTCAGCTTATCTTAAGAAAATTTGTAACTTTGAAACAGGAGCAATTAAAACGCGCACCAAAGTTCTTGAAATTTAATTGACACTTGAACGTCCCTGAAGAGAGAGCTAAAATTTGACAAAGTCAAGAAAGGTCTCATCAGAAAGGTCCCTGATGAATCCCTTGGCCGGGACGAAACGAGCTGCGTAAAGCTAGCCGCAAAAGGAGAAAGGATCAGGAGAGCCATTTTCTCTTGGGAGAGCCTAAGTCTTATCAGTCGCTCAAATACCCTACCCTACCCCCCAGGAAAAAAATCACAGTCGACGATTGCAAGGGACTGGACACGAGGCAAAGCTCACTGCGTTACGTGAGGACAAACATGGCGGACGCTTACGAAGGAGTTAGTCGTGGTTCTTTGAAACTAAAAGGAGTAGCAGATGGAGGCGTAAAGAAGTAAGACTTTTCTTAAATGTAGCTTGTTGCCGACTTTTTATTTGTGAAAATGAATATTATTCCATGGGAAATCGATTAATTGAACGATTTTTCACGTGCTGGCCGGATCGAACACTGAGCTTTTTGACTTGCAATTTGAGTCAGTTAGCGAATTTCTTGATAGAAAAAGAGTCGAATTTTTCATAGAATTCCGAAGTTTAAATCCATTTGCTATGAAAATCTGAGGCAGGTTACAAAACCGGAATTAAATCGTGACAAAGTTCACATTATATTAGCTTGTTGTCAAAGAAGTACACCGATCGCGAGGTACAGTATGGGGCCCAGTTCTCGGCCACAAAAAACGTAAACTTGATTTTCTTACCTTGGAATAGCCGTAAGGACTTGAAATTTCACACACAACTAGCTTCAGCATTCAGTTTACACATGTAAAGCTATCGACTGCTCAACGCTGTTTTCTCCCGAGTAATAACGAAAATGGGGGCTTTGTTCGTAGGCCCAGTTATCGACCAGCGGGCCCAGTTCTCGGCCACAAAAGAGTGCGCACGATTCATCAGAATAAACAACGCTTTACTACCAATTCTTGTTGTTAAGTCACTTCTAAGGCTTGTGTTATGATATTTTGATCACAAATTATCCTTAAAGAGCTTTGTTTCATGTTAGAAAAGGAAGTTTTTAGCACACCTAGTTTTTCTCTTCAATGCAGTCAGGCGAGGCTAAAAAAGAGTTGGGTCAAGTCAGAACTGGGTTAGGTCAGAACTCATAGTTTTAATTCATGTCTACTGTCAGAACACTTCTTTCTTTCATTCACGAAAACTCCAAACAAAACTATGAGCGCTGTTCAGTGTTAACGGCGAGCAGGGTGGCCGAGAATAGGCAAATATGCGAAAATACTGAGGAAATATTGAGGAGGGAATTTAGGTCAAAGAATAACACAGGCCAGCAAAAGCTTATATATCACAGAAAGCTTTATCACTCTACGTTCTATATGCCAAGAATTGGCTCATTTGGGCCTTTTATACGGATAAAATATAAACTTGAATTAAACCATGTAATTCGAGTAGCCGTAAACAAACACGTTTTCGGGGAAACCAAATTCACCTACCTTAGCGTCACCTCGACGTGCTCACACTATATAGAACCTGTAGACTAAAAACTTGGCAGGACGGAAGACAAGGAATCAAGCTACCTTTGGAAATAATTGGTTTTTATTCAGATTCATTTTTGGCGCGAAAAATAAGCATTGAACAAAAAGTGGCCGAGAACTGGGCCCCATACTGTATGCATACTCTGTGCAAAAATCAGTTTTTGTTGAAATATACTTTGCACAGCCATTTTCCCTAATCTGAAAAGGAAAAAAAAAATGTACGACCTCTTTTACTTGTAGCCAGTAGTTCCTAAACAGAGAGAGATGCTTGCTAAGTGCACCATCTGGTGTATATTAAGAATATGATGGCGCAATAATCAGAATTCCTGAACTACCGACAATTTTGTCTTTCAACATATGGTGTCAACATGTCAAGCCCAAAACCAATAAGCTTTCAAATTCAAAAGCAAATTTGAGCTTTTGATTTATAAATAGCAGAAAAGTTGGCAAAGTAAATCATGTACTCGTGATCTTAGTATCGCTTGACAAGTTGATGCCAGCCGAGTATGTAGCAAATCCGAACTTCAGACTGTTGACATCATAATTACAAATGGCAGTTCAAAAGCAAAGTGCGCCTTCCTTTGCTTTAATAACTTCTCTTCTTTCTATTGTGTTTTACTGCGTTGGGTTTATAAGATTAGAGGTGGAGCTACACGAGCAGAAGAACAGAATAAATGCTCTTGAAAGCGTTGTGAATGCCATCCTACCGTCTGATCCACCAGACGACCCAAACATTAAACAACGCAAGAATGCTTCAGGTGAGTCCGAGTCTAGAAGATACAAGCCGGGAATTACTAATCATTTTTAAACGACTTGTTTGAAGGAAGTATGAGAATTAAGCACAAGTTTAAATAGAAACCATTAGTATCAAATGAATTTAGCTTTCGCTTAGCTGGGATAACTTATCAGTTAGAAGGGCAAAGCAAAAAGCAAATTTAATGTGTAACTGCGTTCTTAAGCTCGCCCCAGTTTATCTTCGTGCCCGAGATGTCTTTGAAACATGTTCACTCCGATAACTTTTTCGACCTTTGTCCTTTAACCTCTGTCCTTTGATCTTCGCGACATATTGCGTTACAAAAGGCAGTAGTTTCTTTTGTGCGGTTTAATTGTTCTCCTATCAGAGAATGTAAACTCTAAGAGGTAACCTCTATTCTGATTGCCTGCTTTGAAACGTTTTCGTCTAACGTGAATTAGGAAATTTTTCTGTTAAAAATCTCGATGTTTTCCCTTTGATAAAGCCTTTTGTGACCCCGGTGGGCGCGAATAGAAAGGTCTCTGTAGGTTTGTAGTATGTATATGTTGAGGTTGAATTTTTCAAACCAGTTGATTTATCAACTATCTATAAAAAAGGGAAAATATCTCTTTACATTCCTCTATCCTATTCTCTCCTATTCTCACTGAGTTCCTCCTGATTTATTCTATCCCCCAGCTACTCTACCCCTTCCCCCAAATCCCCATTAAGCATGAATACTAATTAAGCATGCGCGGGGTCGGCGTGCGGTGGCACGATTTTTGAAGGAGAGCTTAACCCTTCCCGTGTTTAAAGTTTATAGCAATGTTGAGCGACTCAGAGCATTAAAACTCAACCGTTCACGCTAACCAAGCAAAAAGCGTATGACTGGAGGAAAATTAAAGTTAGGTGGCAAGCACAAGCGCGGAGAACGTGGCTCCGTCGAAGAGGAACAGACGTGTAAACGATCAAACATGGCGTCCGAAGAGAGCGAATCTATAGACGATGATACAAATATTACTGAGGCTCAAGAACCCACGCGGCTGGAACTCAAAGAAATGCTAGTAGACATAAAGATTGAACTCTCAAATATTGTCCGCGAGAACAACAAGCTTGCAAGGGAGATGGCGGGGCTCAGGAACACAATACAGGAGCAGAAACTCGAATTGGACTCCTTGAAATCGTTGATTACAAAGGCAGAGAAGGATAATATCGCCTTAGAAACCGAGCTGAGCGTCGCAAGAAAAAAGGTAGACGAACAAGAAGAGGAAATAGCGGAACTTTATGTCCTCCAGGACAATTTAGAGCAATACACAAGAAAGCAATCTCTTGAGATTTGTGGCATTCCAGACAGCGCTTACTCCTCCACCGAAGAAGCTGTACTCCGACTCGCCGAGAAACTAGACGTACCATTGTCACCAGGAGACATAAACATCTCTCACACAATCAAGAGAAAAGGCGCAGGTACCATCCTAGTGAAATTTCAGAGCCACAAAGCGAAAAGCAGATTCTACAAAGCAAGAATTAAATTAAAAAACATTAGGCTTCCAGATGTATTCCCAAATGCCTCGACTGCCACACGCGTTGCAGCGGGACAGGGCCGAATTTTTATCAATGAGAACCTCACAACTTACAGAAAGGAACTTCTAAGGAAGGCGAACGATAAGCGCAAAGACGGATTGGTAATCAGCGCCTGGTCACTGGATGGGAAAATTTTTGTGAAAACGTCGCCGTCAGGAATCCCGATAAGAATCTATGAAAAGGAAGACTTGGAAAATTTATAACATAGCTAGCTAAAAATCAATCACTGGCTTGTGTGGATAAAAGGTACGACTTCGTTGTAGTGTACGACTAATGTTAGCTTAAGATGTATTTTAATTGGCCCGGGAAAGGGACATGAGGGTTTGTGAAGGAATTTAAACTCTCTTTTGTTTTATGTTATTGTCGCTGTCACTATTGTTGTTGCATTTTTTGGTTGTTTATTCGTTTGGTTATTTTCTTTTTTTGCCAATTTTTACTCGCGTTGTAGTGGAAGTTTTGTTTTCTTTCTTCTTGTCAATGACAAATTTACATTTTTAAGGACCTTACGTGCTAACTATGCATAAGTACACAAGGTATGATATTTTATCTTTAAACGTCAGGGGAATTAGAGACCAACTAAAAAGGAGGAGCATCTTTGCATATCTTAAAGATCATTCACCAAAAATCATCTTTCTGCAAGAAACGTATTCGGAACCAAGCGATGAAATGATATGGAAGAGTGAATGGGGAGGCGAAATATTTTTTTCTCATGGAACTAAACACAGTAAAGGGGTATGCATTCTTATTCACCCTTCGATACGGGCTAAAATTGATTATGTTTTTAACAGCAATACGGGACGAATGGTGTTAATTGCAATGGAATTCAACTCACTAAAGCTGTCACTCTGTAATGTTTATGCACCTAACAACCAATCTGAGCAACTGAATTTTCTACAAGAGCTAAACAATGTGCTCATTGATAAATCAGAACTTTCCACACTTATAGTAGGTGGCGATTGGAACTGCACTCTCACAAAAAAAGATAAAGTGGGCGGCACCGTTTGGAAACCGTCAAACTATAGGAATCTGCTTTTGACAACAATGGAGGCTTTTGACTTAGTAGATATTCAAAGAGTACGCCACCCGCAACTGCGAAAGTACTCTTATGTATCTAAAGCCTTAAAACTTAAATCAAGAATCGACTTCTTCCTAGTTGCCCAGAATTTGACACGATTTGTTAAAAAAAGCGATATTTACCCGTCGGTGGCACCGGATCATCAAGCAATTTACATGTCTTTGTCGTGGAGAAATGAAACACCTCGCGGACCAGGGCTATGGAAATTTAACAATACTTTATTAGACGATGAACAATACCTGGCTAGTATTCGTGAAACATATGTTTCTGCAAGCGACATGTATTCAGACGTAGAAGACAAACGTTTGTTTTGGGAAATGTTAAAAATGGAGTTTAGATCAACGACCATCTCCTATAGTAAAACCAAAAGTAAATTAGTACAAGTTAGAGAAGAAGAAGTTAAAAGTCGACTTGAAGTACTCGATCATATCATCTGTAATAATTTTAACTCCCCTGGTATAGATCCCGTGCTAAATGAATATGATAATCTTAAGGCAGAGCTACAATCAATTTATGAGAAGAAAGGAAGATCTGCTATATTTAGATCGAAATGCCGCTGGGTAGAAGAAGGTGAACGCCCAACAAAATATTTCTTTAATTTAGAAAAGAAGAACTATAACAAAAAAACTATCACCGAACTTCATGGAGAAGATGGAACAACAATTGAAAATGAGAGACAGATATTAGATAGCATTGAAAAATACTATAGCGAATTATATAAAACAGTAAATAATCTTGAGCAAAAGGATTTCGATAGTTTCATTGAACCCCTAACAATCTCTAAACTCACTATTGAAGACAGAGAGGAAATGGAAGGTCCTCTCACCTTAGAGGAATGTAGAAGGGCCTTAGGCACATTTGAGAGCGATAAAACACCAGGAGAAGACGGTTTTACTGTTGAATTTTACAAAACCTTTTTTGACTTGATAGGAGAGGATCTGGTTGCGAGCTTCAATGCTGCTTACGAGATAAATGAACTTTCCACATCACAACGAAGGGGAATTGTCACTCTTATACCAAAGGAAGATGGTTCATTACTCGAATTACAAAATTGGAGACCAATAACCCTGCTTAACGTTGACTGTAAAATTGCAACTAAAGCGATAGCCAAAAGAATAGAACCATATCTACCAACCTTAATACATAGTGATCAAACTGGTTTTATTAAAGGAAGATACATTGGAGAAAACATTCGTCTAATTGAGGATGTGATGGAACATACAAAGCTGCATAATATACCTGGAATTTTAATATCACTGGATTTCAAAAAAGCTTTTGATTCATTAGAATGGGGATTTATAATGAATACACTAGACGTTTTCAATTTTGGGACCAGTATTAAACGTTGGATTAGCACTTTTTACACAAATATCGAAAGCGCTGTCATAAACAATGGATTTTTAACAAATTGGTTTAAACCATCGAGAGGTGTAAGGCAGGGATGCCCTCTTTCTCCCTTCTTATTTATTCTATCAGCTGAACTGTTAGCAAACAAGATAAGACAAGACCCAAAGATAGAAGGTATTAAAATCCTGGAAAAGGAAATCAAATTAAGTCAATTCGCAGATGACACAAATTTGTTTTGCGCAGATTTGGAAGCAGTTAAAGAAGCCTTGAAATTAGTCGATGAATTTGGAAGGTTGTCGGGGTTGATTTTAAACGTTAAGAAATCTAAAGCGATGTGGCTGGGGAAATGGGGAAAAAATAAAAACAATCCTTTAAAACTAAAATGGATGCGTAGCCCGGTGCGTATATTAGGGGTTCATGTTTCGTATAACGAAAAGGAAAACAATGAATTAAACTTTCATCTTAAAATACGCAAGATGCAAACAAATTTAGATATATGGAGAACAAGAAATCTCACATTGTTTGGAAAAGTTATGATAATCAAGTCTCTAGGATTGTCACAATTAGTTTATTCAGCTTCGACGTTAAACGTTCCCAAGGATATCACATCAATTTTAAAAGCAAAACTATTTAGTTTTCTGTGGAACAACAAAAAAGATAAGATTAAAAGGGAGGGGCTTTACCAAGATATCCATAAGGGCGGATTGCGTATGGTAGACACAGAAATAATGTTCAAAGCTCTTAAATTGGCCTGGATCCCTAGACTCTTGTCGCCAGGAAATCCAAAATGGAGAACAGTCCCAGATTACTATCTAAAAGGAGTAGGGGGTCTCAACTTTTTATTGAGATGCAATTATGACGAAAAATATCTACCCTCATTGCCGGTGTTCTATGGAAATATTCTAAGATACTTTAGAGAATTAAAAACTCTATATAATCATAATCAAGACCAAAACATAATTCTATACAATAACAAAGATATACTTATTGGAGACAAACCCTTTTTTATTAGGGAATGGTATCAAAATGGCATCCTGTCAATCCAAGACCTTCTAACAACGACTGGTCAACTAATGTCGTATCAAGACTTCTTGAACAATTACCACTGTAAAAAGACTAATTTTCTTCATTATTATCAGGTCATTAGTGCCATCCCGAAACACCTGCTAACTATAGCAAGAAACGAGGCTCTAATTAAAAAAAAGAACTTTTCAAGAACTAATTAGCAATGGCGAAGCTGTGGCCATGGACGGACCAACAACCAGACACACCATGATGTCAATGGGTGAAAGCCTACAGGACGCTCACAGGCTAAAATCTAAAATGCATGTTGGATGCTGGAACATACGAACAATGTACACAGTTGGAAAAGCAGCCTAAGTTGCACAAGAGATGAAACGATACAAACTTGACCTGATGGGGCTGAGCGAGATAAGATGGACAGTAGCTGGACAAATTAAGATGAGAAATGGCTATACAATGATGTATGCGGGTGAAGAAAACGAGCAACAGAGAGTGGTGGCAATCATGATGAGCCAGGCCACATAGAAAAGTCTGATTGAATGGACACCAGTAAGCGGCCGCATAATAACTGCAGGATTTTACTGCCGCTTTAAAAATACAACAGTCATCCAAGTGTATGCACCGACGAATGAATCAACAGATGACGAGTAGGATGATTTCTATGATCAACTCCAGGCCACTTTTGAGACATGCAACAGACATGACGTAGTCATCGTTATGGGCGACCTGAATGCAAAAGTTGGTGAGGGTAACAAAGACATGGAAGGGATAATGGGGAAACATGGATTGGGTAACATAAATGACAATGGTGAACGATTATGTGACTTCTGTTCAATAAATGGCCTTGTCACCACAGGAACATGCTTTCCACACGGAACAACCCATAAAGCAACTTGGGTGTCACCTAACTGAAGAATTTCCCAAGTAGCAGGCCTAAAGAGGATCAGTGATGAAATCCGAAGGAGAAGATAGAATTGGATTGGCCACGTGCTCAGAAAGGAGGGATGATGACTGCATTGCCGGATTTCATACGTCGGGGGCCTGGGTACAATCGGTGTATTATGGGA
>OFEM01000015.1_pt1:7500-13225 | contig 13225 bp, 7 predicted proteins | sample 1521171 | NCBI WGS metagenome assembly OFEM01 (sample SAMN04272335, study PRJEB24112) | coral metagenome | biome: Coral reef; feature: Shallow seawater; material: Coral tissue | host: Coral | place: China: South China Sea | collected 2014
AACTCGATCGTGTATAAACGTCTTAATATTAGATGTTGGCCGTAGTATGCCACGTTATTTCTGAACGTTCGCATAAAGATTGAAAGAAAATGAAATAAATATCTCCTCGCATTGTGAGCTTGGAAGGCCTGTGACAAAAACAGAGTTCCGACGGACGGCCATTATAAAGACCGAGTGAACGGAACAATTAGAAGGCTATCTCTTGATTTGTTTTACGGCCAGCCTTGAATAGTTATATACCGCTACATACCTCGATTAGATATAGCCCTCTCAAGGTCCTCGTCACCAGAAGAATCAGATAGGCTCGGTTCTTCGTGGAACTCTGGATCATACTTTCCTCTCTTTGCTTCTTGTTCAAAAATATTTTCAGTGTCATCTTTTGTAGTCGTCCAACGTTCACTGTGTACATCATAATAAGCTTTACGATGTTTCCAGAAAGCTGCTCTCGATAAATATCCATTGCAATGGCCACACCATAGTCTAGATTGTTTTCTCAAGCGGGACTGACCCCTCGAAGACATCTTTCAAATCGTGAACACCACTATAATTTTGTCATTCGCGCCGAAAGTCGAATGTTGATGTGATGATTCGTGATGCAACTTATGACAACACTGCGCATGTCAGGTGTCTTTTCGACCGAGAAGACTGGGTTAGAGTATTCTACTTCAGCCAATCACATACCGTTTTTATGGAAGAAAGCCAATCAGAATCTCGTCTTACTGGCGGGAACACGGCGGGCACTTTTGTCGGCGTGATTAAAGGCCACTTCACTGTGATGTTTCCGGTTTTCAGCGTCGTTTTCTCAGTTAGCTTCTGTTCGCTTATGCCTTCTGCTTCGTGATCGTTCTTCATCCACAAAATGGAAGATCAATACGTTGTTTTGCTGGAGAGGGTCGTCGCTGAAAACGTGCGTCTTCGAGAGGAATTGGAAGCGCGCGACAACGAGCAGAAACGCATTCTCGCAGAACTCGGTGCAAAAATAGAGAGCTCTGCAAATTCAGGAAAAGAGCGAGCGAGCGGTAAAAGAAAAAGGAAGATCCCTGTCCCTCAGCAGTGTCGTGTAAGTATATTTTTATCTTGTTTTCAAGTTAACCATGATCGCTTGGTGTCTTGTTACCATGTGCGCGCGTACAAACGCAATCTACGTAGATCTCCAAGCAACTTGTCTTGCTTTCTGTGCCGCTTTGGCTACATGTATAACCGAGTGCTCCCTGCAATCTATGGCTTTACAGTTTTGTCAGAGTAAGGGAAGCTTTAAGAGCTTGCAATATTTTGCCTTTACGTTTCTAACGTCTCTTGAAATTTGAAAATTTGAAGTTCGAAAGCAGAGACCAATCAAGAAGTCACAAAAAGAGTTATGGAGGCAATTGTGGCTGACCACATGGGAACTGAAAAGTGTCCATGGTCTGCAGCTGAGATGAAAGGTATGAACAAAGAATTAGAGTTGTTTGCAGGGTAACAAAAAGAGCTTATTGTAAGTCTGTGCTTGGATCAGAATTTGCCCACACATTCAGAGGTTATACATTCTGCTTTCAGTATTTTATTGAGGGTTATACCGGTTATTCCCTAGCCCCCATTTGACACGGGGACATTATCTGTTTCGAGAAGTGAACATTTTTCTAAGAGCATAAAATGTACTGTAACTCAAGGAAAACTGAATTTCAAGGAACAGATAATGTCCAAGGATGTATATCCAAGCATACATGTATTTTCATGCCAAATGGAGTTTTGAAAATTTGGTAACATCACTCGAGTATTTCTCAGTGTAAGCTGTGGAATATTCAGTCACATCACACATTTACCCCGTTACTCCCTAAGAGTGCCAATTGGTACACAATGTCAATAAATTTCTATGAATTTTTGTCACAAAAATTGTCTTGTGAAGATTCTGCTCATTGAAGTCACAAAATTGTGACTCCCTCCTATCAAAGACATGTTTGACCACCCTCACAAGTTTTTACTTTACTGTAGTTCTTTTTTTTTGGATGCAGGTGGAATGCAAGACTTGTTTCACATGAAGCTATGCACTAATATAAGAGCTGCTAATTAAAATTAGCTATGGTTTAGGGGTACACCTAATATAGTTGAAGGTTGCTACATTTTTGAAGTCATTCATTTTATTTTGCATTTTAAAGCAATTTCTCTCAAAATGACTACCTCCTTCATAGCTGCTGATGTAAATTTTTGAATCAGCTGATCAATGGATTTCAAATGGTATATTTTGTGCACAGGCAGTGTCTTTATTTGCCGATTTGGGAAAAACTGCCATTTGCCTTAAGGCGGGGGTACACGCGAAGGATGTTTTCACGTGGCTTAACACGGCCTTTCTGCCAATATCTTGGTCACGTTTCAAGTGACGCTAAATCCCTACGCTTATTTCATTAACCACTATTTGGCGGTTTTGTGTAAATTTTTGGGTGTTTTGGGAAAGAGATATTTTTTCTCAAAGGATAGGTTAAATTGAGGAAAATATGAAATGTTGAAGATTTGATGGATTTGGAAAATTGAAATTTGAAGTGAAGAATTAGTAGACGGATACCAAACAGTCCCCTACCAACCTGGGGCTCTTTTTGGAGGGGGTCAACTGTCTGGTAGTGTTTCCAATCCATTTTAATCCTAACAATTCCCTTTCAATATTACTTCAAATTTCACTCGTATTCGTGTGTACCCCCGCATTAAGGGGAAAAGGCTTAAACCAATTGAACAGGAGCGAAAACATAAATATGCAAAATTAAAAAAATATAATTATTACCATTATGAGTAAATGGAATTTTTTTAATGCTCCCATTACACTGTACATGTACCAATGGTGTAACATTTTCACCTTAGGTGCTGCTGCTACGTATTTGAAAAGTTTGCATGATGCTTCAATGAGAGCAAAAAAGGGGAAGCAAGAGGCACACAAGAATCTCTGCCGGAAGCAAGGAAGAGTGAGAGATGTAAGTTCCTGCCATAATACACTGTAATTACCTTTTCGGTACAATCTCTGTAAATTTATGGATGTTAGACTAATTGTACTCCTGTTATTAGGCATTTCTCGAGTTTTAAACATGGTTCAAAATTAACTTTCAAGTAAAATTTTGGCCATTCAAAGCTATAAGTCTGAAACACCTTAAGGTTGTTGACATTAATATCTATTAACATGCTATTCTGAGATGCATGTAAAAGGATGATGCAATTGCCAGCTTAAAGAAGCAGTACCACGAGGATTTGGCTGTTTTAGGTCAATTCTGTGCTATAATCATTACTTTGAGGCTTTAATCATAAACAAAAATGCTCCTGCAAAGCTACGACAAAGATATCAAATGAGTTTTAACAGAGAGGGCTGATACAATAGGTTACCATAGCAGCAGTATGACCTCCTAAAACCCATATAATGACATCTGTAGGGGCTCATAATTCAAATATGGCACGGTGAATTTTTATATTGTCGAATTTTGATAAGCATGGTATTATGTAACTCTTGACAAAGTATAAAAAATTAAATTCTGTCGGCAGGGTTCACTAGCCACCACAAATTCTCAAAAATTGACAGTAGCTGTGAATCCTACCATTATTGTAGCATCAAGTGATAAAGAATGTTCATAACAAACCCGTCAAAATCTAAGTGTTGGCAACTGCTTTGAGCTATCTTTAAAATTAATGATCACTCATGCAAATATTTTTATTAGCTTATGGGTCTTATAATCAACTAATAAAATTTGAATTGGCACTCTATTAAATCTTAACCCTAGATTAATGTAAAAACTGCTCTAGTTGATTTCTGCACTTTTTGTTTGATTGCTTAGAAAATCCAGAGGAGACTTCAAACCCTAAAGACTATGCCTTGGTCAGAGGACAAGAAAGCTTTGGTAGAACAGGCTGTTGGAAGTTCCCAATACACCAGTTCTGATGAGTCAGACTTTTCAGATGATGAAAATGGACAACCTAAACTTTCTGGGTATCTCGTCAAAAAATTGCCATGGGAAAGGTCTGCATTGACGAAAGTGAAAAAAGCTCTTGATGATGCACATATTAAAAGCCTAAATGTGCGAGCAAGAGTGAACATGGTGGCAAGGCGATTACATCCAATGCCCTCGACAAAGCCCCGACCTATTGATGGCCTGGAATGGGCAATGAGGCCTGAAGAACCAGCAACAGCTACTAGCCCCACCTTCAGCCCTCCAACACCTGCAACTCCATCTGACAGAATCCGACCCTCAACAACAGGAAGTTCATCTCGCAGCATCCTCACTCCTGCAGCACTTGCAACTCCGTCTGATAGCACCCGACTCTCCGAAGCAGAAAGTTCATCTCGCAGCATCCTCACTCCAGCCCTTACAACTCCATCTGACAGTGCCCGACCCTCCACAACGGGAAGTTCATCTCACAGCATCCACCCTCGAACACTTCCATGTACAACTCCATCACACAGCAACCGACTTTTAGGAACAGGAAGGTCATCCCACAGCACCCTGCCCACTGCAACAGGAAGTTCATCTGACTCCTCAGCAAAGAGGAAAAAAGTGCCAAAATCAAAGAAAGACACTGTGCGTAGGCCCTTAAAAAGAGTTGTCACTTCTCCAGAGTGCTAAGTTTATTGAACATTAATGGCATTGATTATAATGAGGACGCTTGATTTTATTCTGGGAGAACCCCAAATTTGCTAAGTTTAGTCAATTTCAGGAAGACATCAGTACACCAGTTTCAATTTTTATAAAGGAAATGGCTGGCAATGTTTTGTTTTAGGTGCATAAGTTTGTCTTTTTGATGTTACAGTTTTTATGAAATGTTTGATAAGAAAGCTCACTAATCAAAAATGGACAGTGCGCATAGGTGACTTTGTGGCGAGTTGACACTTGCCCAGTTTACTGAGTTTATTTCATGTTAAATGATCACGGAAATTGTACTTTGTCTTTTTAGTGTTACTGTAATGTTGGAAAAGAAAGCCTGAAATACAAATTTAAAATTTATAGCGACTAAGATGACAGTGATGATGATGATGACATATTTTTAAGTGACATAACAAGAGGTTCACAATTTCGTCTTTTTAATATAATGTTACATTGTTCAGTAACTCAGGTCTTGCAAGCAGGGCTTCTTAAAAAATAAATCATTTTAAAGAAGTACTGTACTGTCTTGATTGTCGCTTTGCGCGACGCGTTTAAGCATAAAATTGGGATTAAACTGCCTTTACGCCAAGTGTAAATATGGCGTAAAGAAGTATTGTCTTTACTGTCGCTTTACACGCTATTTTAAGTGTAAAGTTGACATTAAACTGTCTTTACGCGAAGTTTAAAGTTGGTTTAAAGGCGCCTTAACGCCATCTTCACGCGAATGTTTAAAGGAGGCGTAAATCTCGACTTTACACCAGCTTTACTCAAGTTTAAAGGCGGCTTAAAGAAGTCTCATTACGCCAACTTTACACATGCGTAAAGGTAGCGTAAAGCTTGCCTTTACGTAGCGTAAATGTACCGTAAAGTTGCGTAAATGAGAACTTTACGCAAGCTTTACTCAAATATAAAGGCGGCTTAAAGAAGTCTCATTACACCGACTTTACACATACGTGTAAAGGCTGCGTAAAGCTTGGATTTACATATCGTAAATGTAGCGTAAAGTTTTGTAAAGGAGAACTTTACGCTAGTTTTAAGTAAACATTACGCCAACTTAAGTTTGATTGTTCGTGCTGTGTTTGAAGCGCTCACCGAGTCTAAGACCAAAATGAAGGTTGTCACGTGGCAGCTCA
>OFEM01000016.1_pt1 | contig 12707 bp, 6 predicted proteins | sample 1521171 | NCBI WGS metagenome assembly OFEM01 (sample SAMN04272335, study PRJEB24112) | coral metagenome | biome: Coral reef; feature: Shallow seawater; material: Coral tissue | host: Coral | place: China: South China Sea | collected 2014
ATCGATTACTTATTGATGTAATTGATCAGTCATCGATGACCCATCGATTACTCATTGACTATTATACTGCGCACGAACGACACCTTTCTTGCTTCTTGTCATCAGACACCAAAGGAACCCGTAATGTATAAATACCTTAACGTCAAGCTCAAGACTAAATACACAAAAGAACTAATGCAAGAAAGATAATCCTGTCCTAAAACTATTGTGAGCCTCCTTAAACTGCATGTAATGCATTGCAAGTGCAGTTATTTGTGAATATCAGAGATGGGAAGGCAAAGAGTTGCTGAATCTTTTATTAGTAAAGAATTGGGGGGTAGGGAATCAATACACAAAGATTGTTGTCAGGCCATGCATGTGTGTGTGTGGTTTCTGCTTCAGTATTGGGCCTTTAGACTATCAGAGATCTCCGTAAGCCCCAGCGACCGGCGAAAATTGCCGGCTAGTCGTCCTGGGCGCGCCAGCTACTCAGATCCAAATAAAAAAGTAAATAAGTACTTTGTTTTGCATCCAACGGCAACTTTTCCATTTGCGACGCCTGCTTTCCCTTGGGTAAATACATTCGGAAATAAATAAAGTTTTCCTTAAAGAGCCAAGTGTCCAAAAAATGTTTTTGACTGAATAAACTTGAAAGTTTCGTCGAGAATTTCGCCACGCTTGAGTCTGCTTGCAGACATCGATTGAACATTCAGCAAACGAAACAGGCTCAGATTGCAAGGCAGCGGTTACCGATGAAAAGCACTCCATGTAAGATAACATACTCTGTATTCCAACACGTGCAAAATGGTGGAAATTCCTCTGCCGGCTACTCCATTTTATTCTCCTTGTACCCAAAAATTTAGGGAGAACCCTGGACTATTTTACTGTTTTGGAATCCAAGATATCTTTCTTTGTTTGGTCTTGTAATTACCATCGCTGAGTAGCATTTGCTTTGCTTTCCTTCCCTTTAAAATTTTTCCAGGCACATAATCTTGTACAGCGTTGCTGAAACTGGTATTTTGAGGGCAATCTTTCAGCCAAAGACATCATCCCACTGTTTACTAGGCAAAAGGGCTTGATCCCACAATGCATTTCGAAGGTTAAAAAGAAACCACCAACATTTCTTATCATGATGTAATTGCCAGGATAGAGGAAATGTAAGTTGAGGGATTGGCTTGTTATTTTTCTAAAAATAATGATTTTATTCAAAGTTAGAGCTGAAAAAGTGACCCTTTTTGTTGGTTTGCACTCCATAATTAACTGAATATTTAGTATATTTAGCTAACTAAATAAAGCCCTTCAAACAGCTGGAATTTTGGAGACTATTAAAGATTGTTTGAAAAAAGAACAATTGGCTAAAAAGCAAACCTTTGAGGGTAACTTAGACAGGACTAACACAGTCTTTTAGCAAAGATCCAGTTGGGCTTCTCAGCTAGTGAAATTTCTTTGAACCGACATGGCAATGTTTACAAATTCACTGGCTGCCATTCAAACAATCATTACAAAAGAAGCTTTATTTGTTTAGTAGACTTAAGAACAGAATTTCTAGCAACTAAGGGTCTGTTCGTATGACAAATTTTTTGGCATAAAATTTAGTGGTGTGTTGAGATCTAAGAAACCGAGACAGCCCAGTCAACCGGGATCATATGATAAGGCCCTTAGACAGGTAGAAATGCTGTATGCAATTTTTATGAAATAATGTACTTGTATTTTAATGTTTAAAATAGTGAGGGCTGTTTTAACGCAAGACTTATAACCTTTTATTTTACAAATTTTTCATGTGACAGAGTTGGCTCATTAGCAGAGACATTGATGTATACAACCAGGCATGGTAGACAACATAATTGCGTTAAATTTTTTGGACTGTCAAGGCCACTAGAGAGGATCTGTGAAAGTAAGTGCTTTTAATATTAGGGCATCATAAGTATTGATTGACAGAGGTGTATCATCAGCTGCTCGCAAGGATTTTGATTGTGGGCCGGGGTCTTCGTTCCTCATGACACCAGTGATCAGTGAGACAAATGACCCTGGAAAGATATGATTTGAAGTCAGAAAATATCGACTACCAGCTTAAATGTGCATGCCTAGCCAGGGCTCGAAATTAAAAAAAATTGTTAGGTCGCCTTTTGGCGACTAACTGGCAAAATATAGTCGCCAGAGGCAAATTTTAAGTCGCCACTTTGCAGAAAATTGCTAAACTTAAGAAATAGACACAGTGTACTTCTAAATCATGCAAAATTCAGGTCGCCAAATTGGCAACAAAACAACAATTTTAGTCGCCAAGGAGAAAAAGTTAGTCGCATTGGCGACCGTATTGGTCGCAATTTCGAGCCCTGCTAGCTTTCGAATGAATTTCCAACAGACTTGTTGCAACTTTACTTCTGGCCATTTTTTATTTTTTTTTTTTTTTAAGTTTTACAACCAATAGAAAACGATCTTGTAACAGAACTTTCAAGAGCCACTTGTCTTTTCAAGTCTGCAAAGACTCGGCTAGGGTACCAGATTGTTCTCGGAATTGTGTATTGGTGAAATTGATGGTAAGCAACAAATATACACAGAAGATAAACTTGATGCTTTTTTTTTGGCAGAAATTTTGGTGAACATCAGCAGCTTCCTCTGGGCTCAACAAGTACATGTAATTTACACTAAGTTTATTGCAGCATTTTGCTTACAGTGACCAACAAAGATTTTCTTTTTCAAATAAATGTACCAAGAGTATTATTTTTGGATGTTTTTTTCATTGCAAAAGTCTTCAAGGGAACTTCAGCCATTGAGGCTAGTTGACTTTGAGTTACTTGAAATAATGCTAAAGTTACAAATTTTGCTGGACAAGGTAAAAATAACATTTAATAAAAGTAAGAAATAGAAAAGATTATCGGTGTCAAATTACCTGTGCATCCCATCTTGGATTTTAGGACAATGCTGTGTTGCCGAAGTTCTTTTGTTTGAGGGCAATGCAGTGACATCATGAAATCCAAGATGGCAGTACACAGGAAATTTTAAAAGGATAGTCAGTTTAAATTATTTCTGTTTGTTACAATTGTTAACTTTGATATCTCTGTTGTCCGGCTAAATTTGTATTCTAGGCATTATATCAATCAACTCAAGGTTAAGTTGCTTTTACAGCCGAGGTTCCCTTCAATTGTAATACAGTCAACTCTCACCTTGCGGACACCCCGCTATTACAGACACCTTCTATTACGGACAAATTTCAGATCCCCATCTATAGAGGTTTGACTGAAAATGACTCCCGGTATTACGGACTCTCGCTATTCCGGACACAAAACGAAGTCCCGAAGGTTTCCGCTATAACGAGAGTTGACTGTAGTTAGAATGAGAGAATATGCAATCAGAAAACTGAGATCTTCAGCGTGCAAAAAAAGTCCTGTCTTACAGTAGCATTTAAAAACCTTGCTGACCTCTTTTAGGTGAGCAGACAAAAAACTGGCACTGACAATTTATTTCAATGTACCTAGCAAATGCATTCTTTTTTTGTACCCTGAATTCTTAACTATTATTATTAGAAGAATGATTGCATAATGATGATTTTCAATGTTTTATAAGGATAAGTCACTGTCAGTTTTAATATAATGGTATGCTATAATTAAAGAGCTTGGTGCAAAAGTATGCTTATTAGTGACTATTTTTGACCCTGCGAAGATTTTTTCTCTAAAGTGCCTTTTAGATGCTGGCTTGCAGTCTTTTGTGGAGAAAATAAAATCGTAACAATAAAACAAAATGCATTTTAGCAAAAATTAAAAAAAAAAACGGAACCTATGTGACTCAAACCTTGACTTCTCTGTTCTTATTTAGTCCGGTGGGAAAACCCTAAACTCTTGCGCCACGCAAGCACTTCAAGAAAGAAAGGAGATAATTTAAGTAGTGATTTGCACTGACCTATTGATATATAGTATTTTATTTTTTCTCTTTTCTTGGAAAGACAGTGAACATCAGCAAATGAGCAATTTTTATTTATTTAATTCAAGACCATATGCTGAAATTCGGAGGAAAAAAAAACCAAAATAGTCAGTTAGCATAGTTTTGCCCCAAGCTCTTCATTTGTACCTCTTTGTAAGAATAGTTTTCAATGTTAAAACCAGATGTTGTACTACCTGCCCTGCTTATTATCATGCTTTGAAATTATTAATTCATAGCTTAACCTACTAACTGATTACTCGCAATCTGACTAATACAGGAAACTCTCTCTTAACAAACACCTGTAAGACGGACACCGCTATAAGACGGACAACTGGTGAAGGTCTATGCAGGCTGTTTTTCCGTCAGTCATTTTACTGTATCTTAACTCTTTATAAGACTGGCAGTTAGTGCCGGTGTCACAGCGGATTTGGACCCCCGCGGATATGGACCCCGCGGTGCATATCCGCTAGCGGATTTGGACTCCCCCGCCCCGGTCCATATCCGCTAGCGGATGTGGTAGTGGATGTGGACCCCACTTTGCAGATATGGACCCCCTTCCAAACTTTTATATTTGTAGCATTGTTTGTATCATAATCAGTAACTTATTCTATTTGCATGCTTTTGTCAATGTTTCTTTAAATCAGAACACAAAATTCTTCGCTTAAGATGAAAAGAAAAAAGACAAATTTCGTCCCAATTCTGCAAATTCTTCAATTTAGTTTACGAACATTTAAAAACTTTATAAGTCATTCGCCAAGCCTATAGTCTACTACAGAAAAAATGGTAAATATGAGTAAATATAAATAAATAAATAAATAAATAAATAAATAAATATGGATTTTATGGTTTAAAGCATCGTGAAAACGTTTTATATTCAGTTTCCCACTTACGGTACATAGAGAAGTTAAACACGCTTTTTCGAGCTTTTTTGCGCTTTTGGAAAAAAGTACCAGGCTCGATTTCAAGGACTCCCCATAGAGAGTCCATAGACCCACACACCTAAACTTATACTGTGCATAACGTAAAATCTCTCAATCTGCGCTCTATCAACTGTGTTATAGTTGGCACTCGGCTAAAGAAACTGAAAATAATCTTCCGATGTTTGGGAAAAACAAAAGAAAAGAAAACAATGTAATTAGAGTGCAGTAGTAACTTATTGTCTAGGATCTATTGTCAGGTTTACGTAAATTCACTCAAATGAACATTTATTCAAACACTAAGACTTGCTTGACAAGAACGCTTGAAGTAATTTTCGAAGTTCGGACTTCCATGAAATGAAGATTAGTTCGAGAGATTAAACTGGTTAAGGAAAAGACTTTTAGTTCGAGTTATCGGGAATTTCGTCAAATCGAGGACTTGAACAATAGGTATTCCACTTTAGAAAAGTTTTTTCTTTTCACAGTATCACCTTAAACATCTTAAATGAACTTGCAACAGAGATTGGAAAGCGCCAACACATATAATGCCTTAGAACGTAAAGTACTTCTACTTATGATAACGATTTTCACTCAGTTTGGTTAGGGGTCCAAATCTGCTGAGGGGGGTTAAGATCCGCTAGCGGATATGTACCCGGGGGGTCCATATTCGCTAGCGGATTTGGACCGGGGGGTCCAAATCCGCTAGGACACCGGCCCCTATTGTGTCCATCTTTTAGAGAATTGACTGTATGCAATCAAACAGTCTTTAATGTACTAGTACTAAATATTCTTTCACCTGCAACAACTGAAACATGAAATGCTGTTCAACTTTTTATGATGAAAGACTTGGAAACCAAAATTTATCATTAATGAAACAAAACCAGGCAAGAAACCCTGTTAATGTGACAATTGAGGAAACCAGTGCAAATTAGATGGTTGGCTTGGGATTTCGCCCATTGTCTACCAAGGACCGACTATTGAAACTCCTGCTATCTAATTGCCTACACAGGCACCTTTTGTTGATGGAAAAGCAAGCTCTGGCAACATGCGTTGCCTTGTGGCTGTCACTGAGTTCGAAGTTATTCTTGAAAGCTGTCAAGTTAACCTAAGTTCTCTGACTGTGGGTGGGGCAGGGGTGTAATGGTTAGTGCGCTGGACTCCAGCTTGAGCCATCTGAGTTAGAGCCTCGGCCAGGGCACAGTGTAGTGTTCTTTACTCTCACAGCGCCTCCCTTCACCCAAGTGTATAAATGGGTACCGGCGAATTTACTGCTGGGGGTAACCCTGCGAGGGATGAGCATCCCATCCAGGGGGGAGTAGAAATACTCCTAGTCGCTTCATGCTACAGAAACCGATATAAGCTCTGGCCTGATAGGCCACTTTGCTCGCACTACAGACTTGACGTTATGTTCTTTGACTTAATTTTCTCTGATTCTGGTTGGCTTTAATGGTTGACATGACGTGATTGTACCCCGCGCACAGGGACACTGTTAGCCGATAGTGTCTGCCCAAGGAAAATGCGGGATGAAAAGTGCCGATCAATGAAAAGTTTAGTAAATAAGTGGGCATTCATTGGATTAATTGTTTTGTTTGTTATATTTATTAGGTTTCTTAATACTAGCATACAGGCCTTCAAGCTTTGCTTCTCGGGCAAATAGTTTATTTTAATAAGAACATGAAATTTCTGCCGGTTATCAATCAGCTGTTAAAGTTCACCACTAAATTTTCTCCGATTCTGATTGGTTTAAACTGCTCACGTGACGCGATAGTCAGGTCGCCCGCGGAGAGACACTATCAGCCCATAGTGTGCATCAGCGGAAAATGCCCGGGTGGATAGTGCTGACAGAGCAAGAGCAATTTAAACCAATCAGAATCGGAGAAAATCTAGTGGCGAACTATAACAGCCCATAGTGTGCGTCCGTGGAAAATGCCCGGATAGATAGTGCCGTCCGAGAAATATTTTGTAAACAAACGGTCATTTTAGTCGGTTTCTTGCCTGGTTTTGTTTCGCTTGTTATATTCAGTGAGTAGTTCGTCTAGTTTTATTTCATTTGGTACATTTCAGCTTTCAAGTCCTTTATCCTGAAAAGTTAAAAAAGTAATTGAAGATCCTCGTGTTTCAATGAGCGCGCGCGGAAGAAAATTTAGTGGGGAACAATAAAGACAATAGAGTGTTTCTGTCTTGGAACTATCAGCCGACAGTTCCTCGACAAAAACACTATTGTTTAAATAGTCCCTCGACAGGAACACTCTATTGTTTAAATAAAAACTTACAGGTCGCTGTCTAATTGTTTTAAAATATTAAACTCGAGCCTGCCCTCTCATCATAAGTAGTTGCTTTCTTTGAATTGTTCATAATATATACAGTTTACCTGATTTTAGGAAAGCCGTAAATGATTCCATTTTGTAGGAAGAAGGTCAATTATTGACTTAAATTTTTAGTAACCATAGCAGTAATTCCACTTTCGGTATCTCATTTTATATAGTTGTTTCTCTCGATTAGAGTTATCCCAGTTTAAAAAGATTAAATAATTATAAATGATTAAAAAGAGATCTGATCTCACCATTAGTTAGGTGTGTAGAAATCAATGATGGTGCCTAAAAATTTATCTTTGTGAGCAGTTTCTTGAATATCTCAAATAAAAGCCTGTGTTACGACTGTATTTCTTTGTAAATGTTTTTATTATAACTAAGGTTTGTTCCAGCTCACGCTGAAACTGATTGCGGGCGAGGTGGCGAAGAGATTTTATTTGCCCAGTGAGGTATAAGGGACTATCTAAATTTATATTCCCCGTTTTGTTTAACACGACTGACAAACAGGTCTTTGCCACGAGCGTATTTATTTTTGTTACGATGTCATGAACCGCTCTAGGTGCACTTGCAGTATGGACTGACCAAGGGATGTCCATTCTTGGTAGTGGCTCTTGCACATCACCCTTAAAGAAAGTTGTACAGACGTTATAATACAGTTGAATTTCGTTTGTTTACACACCAACATTGCGAAGACCACCAAATCGTGTGTAAATTTAAAAAATTGAAGTGGAGTGTAAAAGGGATCAGAGACGTTCCATCAGGACGACATAAATTGATCATCATCACCAGACTGTGAAACACTTCCAATATTATTAACTCTTGGTAATACCTTTAAAAAAGCCTGAAACCCGTATTCGGTGGTTTAGAAGGACCACCATTTTACACACACTTTAAGGTGGTTTACGAGGACCACCGTTAAAACTGTTCACAGACACGTTTCTCAACGTTTTAAGCCGTTTGGAGCCTTAAAGTTTACGAGGACCAGGTATCGGTCCTCGTAACTACGGTGGTCCTCATAACGTAGGTGTGTAAACATGTTTTGGTCCTTGTAAGTACGGATGGGTGGACACACACACACACACACACGCTTTTACATGCGTGTGAAACGCAAGCAAGGACGCAAACTAAGGCCGCCACATCCATAGCGCCGCCGAACGGGTAACAGAATTATTTTCCAGCTGAAGAAATATGTTACCTTGGTATAGCAATCATGGGACGCGGCAGAAATGTTTGATTAAAGAAAGCCGGAAGAAGCGAAAAAAATGCAATGGTAAAGAGAGAGGAAAAATGAAGTGGATTTGTTTTGATGGACCAAATTATCACATAAAAGAAAATTCAGAATTATTACCAGCGGATTTAGTTGAAGCCATGAAACGAATGAATCCGCCGCCAATATTCTCTTCTCAAAAGAAATGTAAACATAAAGACGGTAATGCAAATTCGGGTAGTTGTTTTCTGGAGCATAAAATCTCATGGCTGAGCGGGCGTTTTTAAGGTTTTAGTCTTGCAAATAAGAGGTTACTTTTTTGCCTCTTCCTGCGCTTGAATAACTTGATGTTTTATATCTCCTGCCTCTTTCTGCCAAGTGGGGAGGGAAAGCTCGGCGATAATCAAGCAAATAGCATGGAACGTGACAAGCCTTTTTGTTGTATTAGTGAGAATATATGTGGCCATATGACCGGCAGCCGGTCAAGGTTTTAAATGTACTAAGTAAACGGCAAACAGACGTAGTTCACATGAGCTGAATAGAATGCAAATGAGAAAAATCCTTTGTTCTCCCTCATTAGCATACAATTCGGCTCATGTAAAGTAAGGCGTCTGAACTTGCATGGCATTTTTTATGAAGTAAAACAACATAAAAAGAACGTTGTGATAGAGTCCCAAGAGGAATCGAACCCGGGACGCCCGCATGGCAAGCGATACTCGATACCTCTGCGCAATTTTTTTAACTATAAATCATGGTACGCTTACTACTATTGAAAGGTAACCTTTAAACAAGCGAACCGGAGTGCTAGTCAGGCTAACTCAGCTAACTGGAGTACTTTTTTAGGCTAACAGAAATGCTTTTCAGGTTGACCGAAGTGCTTTTCAGCCTAACCGGAGTGCTTTTTAAGCTAACCAGAGTGCTTTTTAAGCTAACCGGAGTGCTTTTTAAGCTAACCGGAGTGCTATTTAGCGTAAACTACAAAAAATGTTTTGACTGCCGGTCATTTAGTCTATTTTAAACCTTCTCCAGCTGCCGGTCATTTAGACACTTCGTTTAACGTTATTGAAAACAGTCAAACAAAACAAGTGAGCCAAGGATTAATTTGCCCTCCGGCTTGCAGGTTTATAAAACGTTTCTTCTTCATGATTAAGGTGGGTATGTAAATTTTATCTCATGCATCTGATCGGACAAATTTTAATTGGTTGCCGTGAAATCACCTGGTCAAATGAATTTCTTGTCTCTCTCAATCAATCTGTTTGCAGATTTTTCTTTTAATATATAGAATGGCGTCTTCTGACGAACATTCTTACGATGAAGTGATGGACGAACCTTTTTACGATGAATTGATGGACGAAGAAACGCAGAGGCCATCTCGAACAAATGAAGCCTTGTTCAAAAAAGGCTGGAAGCTCTGGTGTTAACTTTCTTTGGAAAGCTGTGGTAAGGAGTTTGCTGCCGAAAAAAACGGAGACTGAGGCAATTGAATAAACGGGGGCTTTAGATATACACGATGGATCTCGAGCAGTTTCGCTTGCGGTATGTTAACACTGAACTTGATGACTGAGCAACATATTCTTGGATCAACATCACTTCTTGAAGATCCAGAAGCATTTGTGGGGCTATCTTATTTCCCCAAGCCCAGTTGTATTATCGCTTTCTTATGTAATGTACGTTTCAAACATATTGTTGTTACGTGCCTTAATTGGCTGCTGATTAATGAGATTTAGGTATTCATGCCTATCTTTCAAGAGGAAGCAGTAATGTTAACATTAATTGGCGCTCTAAATAAAGCCAGCTTTTGGCAAGAATGGAAGAACGCATGAATTTGCACTTCCCGCCTGATATTTATACATTTTACAGTTCGAACATCACTTCAACAAGACATCAATACACCGAGAAATTATCTTTTCCACTTTGTATTCAACTTTTATTCGCTACTGATATGCATATTCTTTGTTTTTTTCTGGAAGACGGCAGGTAAAATTCTGTAAGCGACTGCAGCCTCATCTTGCGATTCTTTTGGCAATTTCTGGAAGCATGATAGCATCCAAAGTTTAAAGTGTTTGTAAATCGTATCAGATGTTTGTTAATTTAACATTTTTAGAAAACTTCTTACCATTGCAGTCATAGATATCGTTATTTAGGCTAATCAAGTAAAAGTAAAAATAGCTCAGTGAAAGCACTAGTCCGCATGCGCGCGAAAGGAGACAATTTTTCCATTATAAGTCTGGAAGTTTCTTCACGCGTCTGTTGCGTACGAATGTTTGTTTTGAACGATCTAAAGATGACTTAGCTTTCTGTCATCAAAAATCTATTTAGTTTATATTTTGGTTTGTTTAGCAGGAACACTTCGGTACAACAAGAAACAACATTTTACTCCATCAAACAATCGACGCAATTTTGGTCACACCCATAAGCTTTTACCTTGTACTTCGATCTAATCTTGTTTTACTGGAACCAAAAGATATTGAGAAAAATTGAAAGATTACACTTCTTGAAAAAATATATAAAGACACATATGCGATGACAAACAATCGAGAGCTTGCAAAAACTTCGCTTTCTCCAAGTCGCCGTCGTTTTTCAACCAGCGAAACCTCGCCGGGGTTTAAAACACAAAATTCCCATTGTGTGGCACTGATCAATGTGTTATAATCAAACTCTCGAAGCGATTCCTAGTAAGCATAGACTTTTTCAGCAATATTTCAGTGAGAGAAAAAAATAATTGAAAACTGAAAAAGTAAAGCCTAGCTGTGAAAAGTTACCGGTAGTAGATTTTTGGCTTGATATAGAGATTTCTTACCTTATCCCAAGCAGAAATTTGAAAGAACTGATATTAGAGGTCCTAAGTGTTGGAGTTTAAAAAATATATTGGCTAATAAGTAATCGTAAGTTCATATACCAAGTATTTAGCACTGCTGAGGCATCATCCTTATTGACTCTCCTCTGTAGTCTAAATATTCAAGATTAATATATACTTTGACATTTAATGGATGACATTTGCGTAACTTTTGTTTTTTTCACAACAGAATTGGAACTACTTCACCTGTCTTCATTGCTTTTCTTTGTCCTGTTTATTTTTTTTACCGTTCTAATTTTTACGAAGCAGACTTAATATCGGTGAACGGTGAACTGATGATCTTTCGTTTATAACAAGATCTTTTCTTCATAGAATACATTTGGACGTAGGCCAATAAATTGATATGGAACGAAAGTTACCTCAACAATGTTGAAAGAATTAATCGATCTTACCTTTAAGTGATTTCCTCTCCTCGTCAATGCTATTTGCTCATCTCGAACCGTTTCTTTTATTATTATCTTGTTTTAATTCATCATTTTTATCCAGTATCTCCACTTTGTGTTAGAGCTTTTGGTATTACTATCTTAAGCGTAAATATGGCAGGTAAAATATGTTCATCAAAACTCATTAATGCAAAACGGATAAATAAGCGACAAATCTAGTCTCATCTCGCGCTTCTTTGCTAACGATTTAATGCTCTAGTCAAGCCAGACACAACATTTCATTTTCAGACGCAACTTTCGTTTGTTGTTTTAATATAACAGGTACAAGTAAACCATCAGAGAACGAACATAGCCTGCGTAGCTGGCGGGATGCGTGAGCGGGTGAGCGGCGGCGGAGCCGCCATATTCCATCGCGGGCGAAGCCAGCGCTGCTTGCGAGTGAAATTAAGCACTTTTGATGAATCAATTAAATAAGCCAATCAGAGAACGAAGAAACTAAGCCGAGCAATGACAGATACAACACGCAACATAATGATTCAAATAGAAATGCAACAAACTATGGTTCTAGTTTTGCAGAGAACTCGAAATTTAGTCATGTTACGTTGATATTTTTTCTTTTTGAAAATGACGGCTAAAAAATGCACCAAGATGAACAACGCTCTTTCAGAGATATTGCTTGGCTTACTAAACCTCTTATTTAGAGACGTTTTCTTTGTCGTTGCTCGCGTGGGTTATGATTAGTTGACGCACAAGTTACAGAGGATAATTTATTTGCAGATGTAGAGACAGAAGATGATGAAGTCGCAGCATCAGTTCTGAAAGCCAAGCCCGTTGTTGTCCCAGAGGGCCTGGTACCCGCGCTGACTGATAAGACATTTGATGTAATCAAAAATGAGAATGATTTATTGGTCGTCAACTTTTATCAGCCATGTAAGTTGTTGCAAACGATCTCGCATAAGTGTTCTTTCCTTAGTAAAGAGCACGGGAAGTATTTTTTGGTTTTAGTTGCTAAATGAAGGTCATGTTAGTCTATGTATGTCAATTAGTATTTTTACTATAACAGCACAAATTCTTGCGCGCTCATTGGCTTTTTTTATCTTCAATAAGTGGACTTACACATGAATTTATAATTCA
>OFEM01000017.1_pt1:0-7500 | contig 12675 bp, 5 predicted proteins | sample 1521171 | NCBI WGS metagenome assembly OFEM01 (sample SAMN04272335, study PRJEB24112) | coral metagenome | biome: Coral reef; feature: Shallow seawater; material: Coral tissue | host: Coral | place: China: South China Sea | collected 2014
CACGAGTTCCAAAAATCCTCAAGAAATTTATTATGGTTAGCCCTCTCTGATAAAACACATTTGATATCTCCGTTGTAGCTTCAGAGAAGCATTTTGTTTATGATGAAAGCCTCAAAGTAATGATTTTAGCACAGAATTGATCTAAAACAGTAAAATCCTCGTGACACTGCCCCTTTAACTTTTAGCCACTTGCTGTATCTTCCACTAAAAGAAGGTCCGATGACATTAGAAAGTGTTATTCCGGCTCAGCTAAACCCGATCATTCAATTTCTTGACTCAATCTTGTCATTAAATAATGAACTCGCATGATCTTGCTTTTAAAGGAAAATAAATCAAATAAAAATCCCGAGTTTCGTCTTGCTATCCTTGTATTTAAGTCAAGCTGGAAGTACTCATCCCATGCTCCTAGCCCCGCCACCTCTTTTGTATGATTTAAGGAATCTCAGATTATGTCTTTTTGATCAACAATTCGTCTTTTGTTGCATGTTTTCACTATTTAATTACAATACTGACTTCTTTAATCATACAGAATACCAACACGTGTCTGCAAGGATCACCGGGTCTCCCTGGTGTTCCTGGTCGCAATGGACATAACGGGTTACCAGGCCGCGACGGTCGAGATGGAGCAAAAGGTGACAAAGGCATGATTGGTTCCATGGGGTCACATGGTCAGAAAGGGGACGAGGGGAAAAATGGTGCAGACGCTGACCACAGAAACTGGAAACAATGTGCGTGGAGGAATGGAGACGGCCGTGACATTGCTCTGATCAAGGTATTCATTAATGTTAGTTTCATAAAAGTGAGCCTTTCTGTGTCATTTTTGAATTGATCTTCACATGACTTTTTGCTTTGTGAATAATAAACTAAGGGATCTCTCTGACATCTGAATAAATCGAAATTGTAGAAGCAATTTAATGTATTGTTCAGTTCAATATATTTTTTTTAATATCACACAAGTCACAGAAGGAAGGAGGATACAAATAATAAAATGAAATAAGAAGAGAAGTAAATGACATCGAGTTACATAATTTAACTAATAAAGACTAACTAACAAAAAACTTTGACTAATCTAGAGCATTTATACAAGTTTCTCAACGCGGTATTTAAGATTAAGTCTATTATTGAATTCATTTAACTCAGGCTCAATTTGATTAAGTTTCTGATTGTAAAGGTAATACTTTGCCAATAGCATACAATAATTTAATTTCTTTAAGAGAGGGGATCGTTGCAATTGACCAATAGTATTAAGAGATTTACCAAAGAGAAGTTCTTCATCACTTTGTGTAAAAGAGGTGGCGTTTTCTTCGTTGAAATGTTGTAAGACATTTTGAGAGAATTTTTTGGAATGGTGGCACTCGATGAAAGTATGGCTAATTGAATCTGGCTGGCCACAGTGAGTACAATTAGAATTATTCGATACTCCAAAGAGTTGAAGTCCTTTCTTGCAGACAAGTATCCTGTGAACGAGTTTAAAGTAAAATTCTTTGAGTTTGTTCTCTTTGCACATAAATTTGATTTGCTTAAAATAATTTTTCCAATGAATATCATTTGATGAGAGATCTTGTTTCCATTTACTTAGTGCAGTTACTAATGGGGTACTTTTCTTTACAAAAAGCCAGTAATAATCCTTGTTTTTCATCTTCATAAGGTTGATCGATAATGAAGGAGACAATTGAAAATTCTCACTACCAAGAAAGTGTCTTGTTTAGTTGAGTTTGTTTTGCCCTTTCTAGTAGGTGTTTCGGAATTGCAGATACGACTTGGTAGTAATTTAAAAAGTTACATTTTATTTTGTAAATTTGTTGGAATTCTTGAAAGGATAGAAATTTTCCGTTTTCACTGAGAATATCTTGAATAGAGACAATTCCTGAATCGAACCAGTCCTTCAGAAAAAACGGCCTATTCCCCACGAGAATTTCTTTATTGTTAAACAGAATCATTTCTTGTCCAATGTCACTTTCATACAAAGTTTTAAGTTCTAGAAAGTACCACAATATCTGTTGGTAAAAGGGGGGAAATCAATCTGGTTGAAAAATTTTTTATCATAGTTACAACGTAATAGAAAGTTTAAACCGCCATATTCTCTAAAAAAATGATAGGGAATTGCTTTCCAGTTCTCCTTCCTTGACAGCACATCGGTTGATAGAAACCTCGAAATCCAAGCAAGCTTTAATGATTTAGCCATTACCTCCATATTTGGCACACGTAATCCTCCATCAACGTAGTCTTGATACATAACTTGCCTTTTAATTTTGTCCGGTTTTTTGCACCAGATAAAGTCGAAAAGAGCAGTTGTTACAGAAGAGACAATTTCCGAGGGAGTGACTAACATTGACTTGGAATAAATTAGGTGAGGAATGCCGAGACTTTTAGTTATCAAAACCCTACCAAATAAACTAAGATTTCTTGATCTCCAAATATCAAGATTAGTAATTAGCTTTTGAACCTTAAGCGTAAAGTTTTTTTTCTCATTCGCATTTTCATCATAAGAAACAAAGATCCCAAGAGTTCTGACAGGTTCTTTTGTCCAATTTAGATTCAGGGTGATGTGAAGGACATTTTGTTGTAGTTTACCTGAAGTGCAATACTAGGGTCATGTGACTTCGAAAAGCAGTGGATGTTTTTTGCGACCACGTGGAGATGTGTTATTAGTGTTTTTAGGGTCGTAATTCGTCTTAGAGATCGCTTTCATTTATGAGTTCGAATAAATGGTTTAACTCAGAACCATACTGGTAGCAGAGCGAGGTTCAAGTTGAGGAAATTCGCCGAATTCAAGAAAATGCCGTTAAATTCGAAGAAGAAGAAGCGCCGCGACCGAGCGAAGGGCACAGACGATGGCGAAGATATCCGCGAGGAAATTGCAGATAAAATAGAGGATCAAAAGATCAAGAAAGCCAAATCGAAATCGCTATTCACAAGGCGAAAAAATCAGCTGGCGGATTTATTGGAAGATGGAGTGTCGAGTAACCGTGAAATAAGAGCTGCGAGGAGAAAACTTGACGAAGCCCAAGAGAATGTTGTTGAAGATTTGACATCGTTGATTGTGTTGTATTCGGAAATTAGAGATCGGCATGCTGTTGAGAAAACAAGCCGCGAACTTGACGAAATCGAGAAGGAATTCTGTAATGCCCAAGAGAGTGTACAAGAATATTTGGACGCTAATAAGGATGAATTATCGAGTCAAGCGTCAGGATTTTCCGGGAAATTACGTAATTTGCATTCACAAGAAACGAAAGCTCGCCAGCGCGTGACCGAGCTCGAGGAGCGATTACGTGAAAAAGAAGAATCTGTCAAGCGTGCTCAAAAGAAAATGGAGGAAGATTATGCCCGTTGTCAAAAACAAATGGAAGCCGAAGTTAGAGAGGCGAAGGAGGAATTAGCCCGTGCAAAAGGAGATTGCAAAGAGAAATATTCGAAGCTCGAGAGTGCCATAGACGAGGAGCTTGAGTTGTCGGTTCCAAGCCCGCCAAAAAAGGATGTTAAGCCAGAAGAGAAGGAGAAGACTGTAGAAGAATCACCGAAACATGAGCTCGGGAAAGACATGTGGAAACAATTGACGAGGGTTTCTATTCCGGTATTTAGTGGAGACAAGCGGTCGTATGGAAGCTGGAAGGCAGCATTTATGGCTTGTGTTGACAAAGCGCCAGCCACTGCGGAGTACAAATTGTTGCAGTTGAAGAAGTATTTATCTGGAGAAGCGTTGGCAGCAGTGGAGAGCTTAGGACATTCAGCCGAGGCCTATGAAGCGGCCAAGAGCAGATTGGAGAGAAAATTCGGTGGTCAACGTCGTCAGATCAATTTGCACTTAGAGGAATTGGATCAGTTCCGACCGATTCGTCCTGGAAACGCCAAGGATCTAGACAGGTTGGCAGACTTACTGGACGTGATTGTCATTAATCTGAAAGAGGCCGGAAGAAAAGAGGAACTTGGCAATGGGTCCTTGTACATGAAGGTACAAAAGAAAATGACCAGCACTATGCTTGCTAATTACAACAGATGGGTGTTTGAGCAGAAAAAAGTGGAATGCGTTGAGACACTGCGTGAGTGGATCATACAAGAAGCTGAATTCCAGACTGTTGCGGCAGAGACACTATGTGGACTGATAGGAAAACGAAGAGATAGCTCGCATACATTCTTTGGTCGGCCGAGCGGTTCAGGAAAGCCTGTAAGCACAAATTGCCCACTTTGTAAGAGAGATCATCCAGTGTGGAGCTGCCAAGAGTTTAAGAAAATGGATGTGCAAAGTCGTTGGCAAAAGGCTAAACAGTTAAGACTGTGTTATCGTTGCCTCGGACAAAATCACAAAGGAGGGCGATGTGCTCGAAATAGTCGCTGTGGTATTGATGGCTGTCAGAAAACACACAATCGGGCACTGCATGGAGATCAGTTTGTAAGTGGCGGAAGGGTTAGCGAGTCACAAGTGATGGAGCCAGAGAGGAGCCTACCCTTGGACATGGGAGCTAGTGAAAACAATTCACTCAGTTCTGGCACGGAGGGGGAGCGAAGCATGCATCCTGAACACTCCTTGACAACAACCATGGCAACCACAAAAGCTCCAGAGCCAGCAAAGTATCTCGCCCTGCGTACAGTTCCGGTGGTGGTGAAGAATGGGGAGCGAACAATGATTGTAAATGCCTTACTAGATGATGGCAGCACAAAGACCTACATAAATGGTGATGTGGCTGCCGAGCTAGGATTGGAAGGAAGTACCCAGCGAATCACAGTTAATGTGTTAAATGGCGAGGAAGATTCTTTTGAAACCATGCCAGTGGAATTTGACCTGCAGAGTACTGATGGCAAGACTCGTGCAAGAATTTCAGCATTTACAGCAACACGGGTGACTGGAAACATGAGGCCAGTTAACTGGAAAGGGCAATCGGGAAAGTGGAAGCACCTGCAAGGTGTCGACTTCCCAAATCTTGGCCCTCGGCCAATCATTGATATGTTGATTGGCATAGACTATGCCGAATTGCACTTTTCCATTAGAGATGTCCGTGGCCAACCTGGGGAGCCGGTGGCTCGACTGACACCTTTAGGCTGGACGTGCATTGGTTCACCTAAGCTGACAGAGGACAGCGTGCAGCAGACAAATTTGAACATGGCCTATTTCGTTCACCAGCAAGAGAAGGAATTGAGCTCTGTATTGCAGAAGTTTTGGGAGGTCGACTCATCTGGGTCAATCATAGAAAGAGAACCGCTGAAAAAAGAGGAAGTGTCAGCGATAAAAGCATTTGAGAACTCAGTGCAGTTTAAAGGGGAGAGATATGAAGTAGAGATGCCATGGAAACCAAACGCCCCCGAGTTACCAAACAACTATGAGATGGCAGTGAACCGGTTGATCAGCACTGAAAAGAGACTTCTGAAGGATCCTCAACTAGCGGAGTCGTATTCAGAAGTTATCAGCAAGTACACAGAGAAGGGCTACATTTCTAAAGTGACACCCTCTAAGACAGAGGAGAAGGCCTGGTATCTTCCACACTTCGCAATTGTAAGACCTGAAAAGACAACTACAAAGACTAGGGTGGTTTTCGATGCGTCTGCAAAATTTAATGGACTGTCATTGAATGACGTCATCTGCCAAGGACCAAAACTCCAAAGGGATATCTTTGATGTACTGATCCGTTTTCGACGTTTTCCAGTAGCCCTAGTATGTGACATTGCAGAGATGTATCTTAGAATCGGGATATCACCCTCGAGTAGACCATTCCATCGTTTCTTGTGGAGGGACATAGATCAGTCAAGACCTCCAGATGTTTATCAGTTCAATAGCCTTGTCTTTGGAGTCAACTCTAGCCCATATCAGGCCCAATTTGTTTCACAGAAGCATGCAAGGGAAAACCAAGAGCACTACCCGAGAGCTGCCGAGACAATCTTGGAGTCTACCTACATGGATGACAGTATGGACTCTTCCCCTAGCGAAGAGGAGTGCGTAAAACTTTACGAGGAACTATCAGCACTGTGGGGGTCTGCAGGCATGCATGCCAGAAAGTGGCTTTCCAACTCAGAACAAGTACTTGAGAAGATACCTGAAGAAGACAGGGCTGCAGAAGTTGACTTGGACAAAGGAAATTTGCCGTCAATGAAAACGCTTGGTGTGTTGTGGTTGGCTAAGGAAGATGTTTTCACATACAAAGTGAATCCACCAGATGAGAAGTTCCAGTTGACCAAGCGAAATTTCCTGCGTAAGATAGCTATGCTGTTTGACCCTATGGGGTTTCTGGCGCCATACGTAATCCGGGCAAAGATTCTACTGCAAGAGATGTGGACCTCAGGATTAGATTGGGATGACCCACTAGACCCAAGCCAAGCTAGACAGGCCAAGAAGTGGTTTGAAGAACTCACAGAGTTGTCAGACGTGCAAGTCCCTCGTTGCCTGCAGTTGAACTCACATGTTGAAACAGTTACCTTGCACACTTTCACAGATGCATCAGGGGATGCGTATGGTGCAGTAACTTACGTTAGGTACCAGTACAAGGATGGTACAGTATCTACCAGCCTAGTGGCCTCCAAGACACGAGTAGCACCACTATCAGCTACAAGCATTCCAAGACTCGAACTTATGGGAGCTGTTTTAGGATTAAGATTGGCCCTGTCTGTAGCCAAGGTTCTTAAGATTGACCAGAGCGTACTCACATTCTGGAGTGACAGCATGAATGTGCTGTGGTGGATACGAAAACCCAGCCGCAGTTTCAGGCCATTCATAGCGAATCGGATAGGAGAAATACATGATTCAAGCAGTCCTACTCAGTGGCGTCACGTTAGCACTCACCAGAACCCTGCTGACCTACCAACCAGAGGAATGTCTGTGACTGAGGTAAAAAGAAGCGAGATTTGGTGGAAGGGTCCAAATTTTCTCAGCATGCCAGAAGACACATGGCCAAAAACAGAGATCGATGTAACTCCTGAAGCAACACTAGAAGTCCGAAAGAAAGCGAGAGCAACATTCGATGTGCCAGGAACAGAATCAGTACTATTTGCGCTTACACAGAAAACGACCTGGCGATTAGATCCCGGCAGATATTCAAGCTGGACCAGATTATTGAGAGTTAGAGCATGGGTACATCGATTTGTGAACAACTGTGGAAAGCTACCGGAAGAGAGGAGTTCTGGAGAACTTAGCAGTCAAGAGATCTCAGATGCAGAGACTGACATCATCAAAGAGGCACAACAAGAAGCCTTTCAAGAAGAATACAAGGCGCTGGTCAATTTCAAGTCTATTCCGCAAAACAGCAAGTTGCTAAGTTTGAACCCTACCTTAGATGAAGATGGTCTGCTTCGATCAGATGGAAGACTGCGCTATGCAGACTACCTACCTTTCGATGCTAGATATCCAATCATTCTACCAAGGAAGAGTGGGGTGACCAGACTAATTGTGAAGTCCTATCACGAAAGAAGTAACCATGCTGTGGGAACCAATCACACATTGTCTTTGCTGTCAGCCAGATTCTGGGTCATGCAAGGTAGAGAGGAGATTCGTGATTGGGAAAGAGAGTGCTGTGA
>OFEM01000018.1_pt1:0-7500 | contig 12444 bp, 8 predicted proteins | sample 1521171 | NCBI WGS metagenome assembly OFEM01 (sample SAMN04272335, study PRJEB24112) | coral metagenome | biome: Coral reef; feature: Shallow seawater; material: Coral tissue | host: Coral | place: China: South China Sea | collected 2014
TTGCGGCTAATTACTCCACAAAACAAGCTTTATTGTTTTAGCGAAAAAAATTTTTGGGGTTAGGGGCACTTTAACATTACATATTCATATCTCCGGGAAATCCGTAAAATCCGCCTTCATGAAAAAAAGTTTGTGTTCACTTAATGAATTCATTCAGCAGCCAGTCATTACTGCAAGTTTTAAACATTAATCATTCATGTCTCCGTGAAATCCGTGAAATCCGTCTTTTCCGCCATCATTAAAAAAGTCTTGTGTTCACTCTATGAATTCCACCAACAGTCAAGTCTTGATACAATTTTTTTGATGTCAAACAGCTTTTCAGCACATACGGAAAAGACGGATTTCTCGGAGACACGAAACTTGAGTTACTTGTTGAGATGATGTTTATGTTTTAGATGTTCAGATGTTTATTTTTTATGAGTGCGGAAACGGCGGATTTCACGGATTTTCCGGAGACATGAATTTCTGAAGTGTAAAACTTGCAGAAATGACTGACTGCTGATTGAATTCATAAAGATAAAGAAGTCAGCGTCAGTTATTTGTTGGGATGAATGGTTTAACTCAGGTGTTTTGGATGCTCATTTTCTTGAGTGCGGAAAACGACGATTTCTTTGATTTTCCGGATACAAAAAATTTAGTGTTTTAGACTTTTGAAAACAAGTCAAGCCTTCTGCAAACATGTAGGAACTTTCCAGGTAGACCACAGAAATACTGCTTTTGCTTGCATGGATGCCATGTTCGTTGAAGAACAAACAGACGTGACAAAGCGTTTCATTTTTTGTTTTGTAGCTATCGTGCCGACCACTAATCGATCACATAATTACTTTGATTGAGATAGCAGGCATATTTAATTTTAGTTTTACGCTGCAAAAGGCAACCACAACAAGCCCAAAAAAGCAAATACATAAACAAACAAAAAGGGCCGTGGTAAATAACTTTGACGATAGCATCACTTTTGAACTTCATCAACAAGTTTGATCCTAAATCGTGATAAAAATGCAGCATACATCTCGGTTGTTCCTTTGACTAATTCTTGAAAAACAAGCGCCATTGAGTGGGTACAATAACAGCCTTGTTTACATTGTTTGCACGCTTCACAGAACTATCTTGACCAAGATAGCAGGCTTATGTCGGTCAAGTGTTACTTTGCTAATGCCAGCGGGTTGTGTGCTTCGATTTCTCTTTGGAAACAGCTTCATCGTGCAGGCATAATATTCCTCTTAATCACATCGTTTTCATTGAAGTCGGTTTCTTTGCGAAATCACACCATTGCTAGGTCTTATCGTATTACTGTGGCAACAGCGATCCACCACTTCTAACACTCTTACTCACACTCATTTGTCATCAAATCGCATTTGAAAACACGAGAAACAAACAATGAATCGTCTTAGCACTTTGAAGACAAAAGTAAGCATGGGCTAAGTCTGCAAATTTATTCGTCAAGATTTCACCACGTCGATCCACTATATAAACAGCATAACCAAACTACATTTGCATGACTTCAAAACCAGAACGAGAGAAGAATGCAAAGGACTAGAAAGCCGTGTCGACAGCTCAACAGCGAAACGATAAAGAGCGCAGCACTTTGCTATCTCACGCCAGTTATCAGTGGAAGGTGTAGCATCATCAGCGCTAAATGTGCTTGGAAAGTGAAGGACAAGGCCTTGCCTAGGGCGTGGGCATCGATTTGCACCAAACGGGATTCTTGCGACAGTGCTATTTCAGGTTAGGTTTATTTTCGACATACTTGTTTCAGAGGAAAGTTTAAGAACGTATTCAGTTTCAACATTTGACGCCCTTAAACTCTACCATATTTCAGGTATTCAGAACGTGGCGTTTTTCTTCAGCGCTATTTCATCCCAAGAGAACAAAAGTGGTTGCATAACTGAAGATACGGATGATGAAAGCAGTTCGGGCGATGAAATACCCAGCTCCATAACTCAACAATGGCTTGAAGGCAACTTGACAAATGTCAACAAATCGCTCTGCCCCGCAATCTCGTACTGGGTGGCATTGACAACGACTAACGGCGCCCCTGCCAGCCCTATTTCAGTACACAAGGCTCTGCTGAATTGCGGACTAGATGTCACAGCAACCCAGGTAACGACATTACTTTCTTTACTTATAATTTTTTCCAATCGATTGCCAATTCTGACATCGTCCAAGCCCTCTCTGAGCCCAAAAAACATAGTCGAAAATAGAGGGAGATAAAAGAATAATATCCATGGGTCCCTTCTGTGTCTTTTGAAAGCGCGCACAGTTTAGTGTGTACTTTCTCTTCGCAGTGTGCCACTAACGATCCCCTTTAATTTTATACATTTCAGGTACAATTCCAAGAGGGTGGGGACTCTCCGGCCACAGGCGAACTCTACAAAGTGCTAAAGGATCATAAAAACCCTTTCATGAAAGACCTTGTAAGATCCTCGTACAAACACTGCTATGAAGAAGAAGTTAGGAAGGCGGTTGGTGATGATGTTTTCGGTAGCCAAGAGCTGGACGATTGCGGCAGTGAAAACGTGGTGCGAATAAACCTGGTTAATCAGAAATTTCACGCGTCTCTACTGAGTGCAATCGAACGTCTGACCGTGGCTAAGCTACAATTGGACAAATTCGGCTTCGCGACCGACAAGACAACGTCTCAAGCGTCCACCAGCCAGCTTTCATGCGACGAAGAAAAGATGCTCTCCAACAAACTTGCCATCCTCATTAACGATATAGCGATTGCTATGGGGAAGCTTGACTATGGTACTTACAGGGGAAAGATCTATAAGAGAGACGCCAGGTCCATGTTCACTTTTTCATACAAGTGCGAGGCAAGGGTTTTTGTGAACACCCTAGCCACCAACGAACGCTTTAAGTCGAGGATGCTTCCGCAGATGAAGAGAGTCATCGAGCTGTTATCGGATCCTTACTGTGAGCTGTTTCGGCCATTGACTGTCGATTACGATCTCATAGAAGTGAGCAAAGGCGTTTGCTGGTCACTGAAGAAAGGGAAATTCGTGGAGGATGCCATCGAAGAAAACCAAATTGGTAAAGTGTCACCAAGAGCATTCTGCCTGTACCAGCCAAACCAAGTGCCCGACGCAAAATACTTTCGTGAGATTTTGGAGAACAGCCTCAGTCCAGACGACGTACGTAGATTCTGCGAAGACTTCGTCAAGCTGCTCAACTACAACAGGAAAAAGCACAAGGACAAGGTGCCCTGCCTGGTCGGAGACGCGAACAGCGGTAAGACGAGCTTGTTTTTCCCGATCCTCAGCCTAGTACATCACGGGAACGTAGCCACGGTTACCAAACAGCGCGCCTTTAACAAATCCATGATTACGCTGTTCACGGAGGTGATATTTCTGGATGAGGCTACGGAGTCAACCCTCGACATCGACGACTGGAAAACGTTGACGCAGGGTGGTTATTCCGCGCACGACGTCAAGTATCAGAGAGCGAAATCCTTCATAAATCGTTGTCCCATGTTGATAACCAGTCAGAGAAGACTCAACTTTGGACCGTCCGATCAACCGGCGATGGACAGAAGACTGAGGACATACCAGTTCAAGAGTTTGGCAAACCCGAGAAAGAGTGCGTCCACCTGGTTGAAAAAGCACCCCATGGATTGTCTGATCTGGGCCACAGGAAAGGCCAAGGAGGCACAACACCGTGCGCCCGACAATGACGAAGAAGAAGAAACAGAAATGGAAACGGACGAGGAGCGATCGTTTTACGAAGACGGCATCTTGCGGCAGAGCGAGAAAGAAGCACTACAAGCGCTGTCACTGGATGAAGAGATGGACGAAAACACCGAGCAAGCTGCCGTAGAAGGCCAACGCTCTCAAGACGCCACGGAAGTTTCCGACAGCCAATCAGATCCCGGCCAGGCGGGCGACGTCATGCTCTCTTTGGAGGAACGCCTCAGAGGGCTGCAACCGGAGACCCTTCGTCACAGGCAAGTGATGCACATGATTCAGGCAGAGAGGACCAAGAGGAGCAGAGCGGAGAAGTTGAGAAGGGAACAGCACGAACAGCGCAAAATCCTGCTAAGGAACAGGGGTGTCTCGACCCAGAACGCGGAACTCGTCTCTTCGGATCCCGAAGATCCGATCCCCAGTCCAGTCGCGAGGGACCTTGAGCACCATCGACAGGCACAGAAGGCAGCCCAAGAACAGGCACGTCGAGAAGCTGCTAGCAAAGCATTCGAGGGCGCTTGGCTCCGAGCCACGGAAAAGGAGCTCAAGGAGTGCTGCGACCGATTCCAAGCGAGCAACGACCCTGCCATTCGCGCCGACATGAAGACCTGCATGCAAGTGCTGTCGGAAAAACTGAAAGATCACCACATGTCGCTAGGCACCTATGGTACCGCTGAAGCCTTGGCCGAACGGAAGCGCGTCTGCACGGCACTGGGTCTGTTGAGCGTGCAACAGCATCACCTGGTCACAAGTGTTTCGGAGAGGCTGCCGGTACTCAAAGTTCAAAGTACGCAAAGTTCTGGAGGAGGAGATGCCGACGACGAAGACGACGACAGAATTTTCGTCACACCCATCCCGAGTACTCGTGCTCCACCGATGCGTCAGAAAGGCGACTTGGAAATCTCTGACGAACTGCTCCGGGCAAGCTGCACCACGAAACGGAAGAGAACCTCCGGCAGTCAGCGCGCACGCAAGGCGCCCAGGAACACTATTACGAATTATTTCTCGAGTCAAAACTAGATGTGTTAACAAAACGAAAAACAAAGCACGTTGTTGTTGTTGTTTCTTTGCTTTTTTTTCAAGTCGAAAGCAAACAAAGTTGTCCATGTTATCGATGCAATCTAGTCAAAAATTAAATGAACTTTGTGCTTAATTACACATGTGTGGACTTGTACCTTCTCACACTATTTCCCTTAGTCCGGTATAGTCCTATTAGGGGCCAACCTGCCTCTCTGAAAACTGAAATCTAGATGTCTCAAAACTACAATCCATTTTCCAAGACCGTGCTTATCAATGCCTTTCTTTAGAAACTCGTCCTCATCCGCCGTAAATTTCAACACCGAGGAACTGAATCCTCATTTTGTTTGGGTACCGTGAATAAAATTGCGAGAGTCATTAACCTATGAAACGACTTGGTTCGCAGTACAATCTTTAGTTGAATGCAAAAAGCACGATAAGCTTTCTGAGTAGCAGATATATCCTCCAAAAAAAGAAACATATCTCAACGTTTAGAAAAAAAAGTGTTCAGTTCAGGAGCATGGCCCCGATGAAAATTTGAGTCCCGCCCTTTTCTTTAGAGAGTCTGTTGTTCTGAAGTCTTGAAATGTGTACTCGGAATCTCTCAAAATCGCTGTCCATTGTCCAAATCCGTGTTTAGCAATCCCTTTCTTAAGAAACTCGTCCTCGTATGCTGCAAATTTCAACACCCTGCGCTGACTTCTTTGGATTCGCAATTGGTTCGACGGTGGGGCATCCCTCTCAGGGGACACTACGCTTTTCGATTCTGCGCTTTCAGCCAGTGTCGCAGAACTTGAAGTTGAATCGCCAAACCTCGTGTTCACCTCCTTATCCACTTCAGAGCCCTTAGTACCTTGTAGCTTTTGCAGACACTCGTGAGCCTTCGCAGCAACTTCGCGCGACCTCTGCTTTTGATAGTGAACTTTGGCGACGGCCGAGCTGTGTTTCTGATCTTCCGACAAAATCCTTTGCTCTTTACTAGTGAGCTGATTGAGGCTTTCCGTTTCGACGATTTGGCGATAGCGCGTCGGGTGAATGTACTTTCCGATTGCGTCAAAGACTAGTTTACTCATGACGTCGCCCAATTTGCTGTGTTGGCCTCCATTTCTCGTGACCAGAACAAACTCGCACTGGGGTTTGAGCAATGGCCTTACAAAATCGATGTAGTTGTCGAGCACCTGCATGCTTGCGTCGGTCAGAATCAACGAGTCAAATCCGTACTTGCCAGCAGTCTTGAACTTTTTCTGGTCAATGAATCCCCCGTTCTCCTTGGCTGTTCTAACCATGTCGACTGTCAAGTACTGATAAGTCATAGGGCGAGACCCCTTCACCTTGATGAACAAATACACCGCCACAAATTTCGTGGCGAATGTTAAGTCCGAGGGGTTGACTTGACCCTGACCTGCCTTGCACGTCTTCACGGTGTTTTCGTAACGAGGCAAATGAAACGTTACCACTTCTAACAGTTCTTCCATGGTTGCCCAGTGCCCCCTAGCATCCAGAGTTTCGATGTCTAGATCTTGTGTCCATTGCAATCTCATCATCTTTGCCACCGTCTTGCGAACTCTTTTGAGGCACAATTCTGTCGATGACAAGTTTCGAAGGACTGTGTCTGAGGCGCCATTTATTTTTCTGAAGTCGATCATTTCAGAGATGGCATCCACGTAGCCCAATCGTCCACCGTGTCCTAGCTTGCATTCGTCTTGCAAGTGATCGATAAACTTGAATAACAGACTGTGAGAACACAGGCTAAAGTCCAGCACTGCAAAACTCAATTCCTCCTCGTCTTCGCAGCAAAATTTGAGAAATTTAAAGCACCTCTTGACTATCTGCTGAGCTGCGCGATCTTTCTTGCATCCACCACCACTTCCAGTCAACCATTTTGTAAATGATTCGCCAATTGCGCTGGAAACTGAAAATGAAGGCAATACTCTGCAAGCTGGTTTTGCGATGTCACTCGATTTATCAACATCGGCAAGTTCTTTGGTACTTGCAACGAGTCCTCCTTGGTCGGGCTTTTCGTCAAAGAAAAAGAACCAACTGTGCTTGGTGTTCACGTGTTTCCTGCAACCGCGTTGACTTTTAAATCCATCGTGATCACAGACCTGTATTGGACAGTGATACAAGCTATCTGTTTCGTCCTTTTCCAAGTGAAGCCGTTTAGGTTTCGGTGATGAGCCGTCAATTTTTGACCAGTCAACCTTGCCTTTCTTGTTCATCTCTGACATCTGTGTGATTCACACAGTTTGTTCCACTTACATAAATACTGAACAAACAACAAAGGCGACGGGAAAAAAAGAATGGCTGCATTGTGCAACTTGTCCCAACTTGCCCCCGCTTGCTCAGGCACGGCAGTGTGTGCTATTCGAAATTAAACTTGCAAATCGCAGGTGACATATGACGTTGGTGCGATTATGTTCAACTTTGTCCGGTCAAGTCAATAAGCGCCTCGAAATGTCTTTTAAAATATGTTATTGACTGTGTTTCGAGTTCTTTCCAGCTTAAAACCATACACCAAAGGTTTTGCCATTTTAAAAGCGATAAACATAGATGGCAAGAATAGAAGAATGTTTCTGTTGAACAACATGCACAAAGGAATTGCCGTTTTCTAAATAGGAACCATTTTTGCACAAATAGGAACTGGTGTTTAGGAACAAATTGTTCCACGTGCCAATAAAAAGGAACATTTCGTTCAAAACGGAACCATTAATCGGAACAATTGTTCCTCAAATGAATGAAAAGGAACCAATTTTCAAAGCAGGAACGGCGAAAGAAAAGAACAAACGTTCCTTTACAAGAAAAA
>OFEM01000019.1_pt1 | contig 12206 bp, 4 predicted proteins | sample 1521171 | NCBI WGS metagenome assembly OFEM01 (sample SAMN04272335, study PRJEB24112) | coral metagenome | biome: Coral reef; feature: Shallow seawater; material: Coral tissue | host: Coral | place: China: South China Sea | collected 2014
GCGTAGCCAATCAGAGAACGGCATTCGTGATAGAACGCTAGTAGATTTATACTAAAACTCGATAGAAACACGGTACATGTTTTCTATTTCTTAAGTGTTAACCATATCGTCAATAGCAAATAATGTGGTGTTTGTAAATCTCCAACAGGTACAGAAACTGACTTCTTTGCTGGACACCGTGGTTGTAAATGCTTAGAAGGCCAATATCGAACCCACATGTTCAAAGAATGTTTCAAGTGTGGTCAAGGGGGACTGAAATGCCAAGATGATTATGCTTCATTGAAATCTGGTCATTGGTGGGAATGGCGAAATGAGACTCACAAAAATCGCTACCAGGTTTTCATTAAAAATCTCTTGGCGTCTTCACCAAGCCTGGATGTTTTCCACGTACAATACCCATATGCAGTACCAATGCCTTATAGGTGCCCAGCGGAAGAGTCATGTAAAGGAGGTCTAGACTCCCCATGTGAGAATGGTTACGAAGGTCCACTTTGCAGTGTTTGCAGTTCAGGACACTTTAAACAGTTCAAAATCTGCAAACGATGCCCATCAAGGAAATGGATTATTGGTCAGATATCCATTACCTTGGTCATTGTATTAATTGTCATCGCCATTTTGGTGTGGACGAGCCGAAGAAAAATCAAGAAGGGAGAAGAAGGCCGTCTGATGAATACGTTTTTTTCAAAGCTAAAGATTGTAATTGGTTTTTACCAGGTCACGCATGGTGTGCTGGATGCGTTCTCGTACATAAAATGGCCCGGTTCTCTTGAAAGCATCGCGAAGTATTCGGAATTTCTACAGTTGAACGTCCTGCAAATAGCACCTGTGCAGTGCCTTTTTCCCGAACTGCGCTTGGATGCCTTTGGAAGCCTCTTTGCAATAATGGCAGTGAATGCTGGTGTCATTTGCTTCTCAGGCATTGCTTACGGAATGTACAAGCTTATGATCCTTAGAAATCACAATCTGGAGGAGGGAGAAAAGTTAAAAAGAGTCTCACAATTTAAAGAGCTTGTGTACAGGAATTTGTTTTTTTTCCTGTACGTAACGTACCTGAGCACGTGTTCCAAGGCAATCAGTGTCCTTCCACCAGCCTGCAGGAAACTTTGCCGGGATGAAAAGGAAGAGCTGTGTTCCAAGTACCTGAAAGCAGATTACAGCGTGTCATGCCAAGGTCAAAAGTACAATCATTACCTTATCGTGGCATACATTTCCACTGCCTACATGTTGGTCCTTCCTTCTGCCGCATTCATCGCCATCCGGAAACATCGAAGAGTATCACTGACCAAAGAAGATGCAAAGAGATCAAAGGCTCAAGAATCCAGTCAAGAAATGATCTCTGGGATGGGTTTCCTTTTTGCAAACTACAAAACTCGTTCCTGGTACTGGGAACTGGTTGAAACGGTTCGTAAAGTGATCCTGACATGCGGTCTTAGTTTTGTGGGACAAGAGAGTAGATCCTACATCGGTTTGGCATTGGTCAGCACTGGAATGTACGGGATTCTTTTCGCCTGGGTCAAGCCATTACGAGACGTGATGGAGAACAGACTGATGACGATTTCCCTTGCCGTGACAGTTATTAACTTGGTTATTGGAGCGGTGAGCAAGATTCCAGCCGAAAATATAACAACAGGGTCGTTTGCTGCTGATACTGACGCACTTTTCTTCAAGATAATGGTGTTCACTGCAAATTTGTTGGTGATTGGCCTAGTAGTAGGTATGACTCTATTGTTACTATTAAATTGAATATAAGGAAGCTATTGAATGTATGTATTAAGATTATTTTAAATTGCCACCCTTTTGCAGGTCAAATTCCCAGTTCCCAAGTTGTATGTTATACAAAAAACTAAGAAATGAAATTGATGGCCTGGGTTTTAGTGCTCCGGGATCCAGATAGTCACTAACATTTGAAGATAACGCTAATTCTTAATTTGTTTTGACTTTCTTATTGCTTTGCCCTGTTCGGCTTTCCCGTCTGTTTTTTAACTTCGACGAGGCCTTTTAATTTCACTAGTAGATCCATTATTAACCGAGGGTGTTACAATTGGTCGATAAATATTGATCTAGTAGTGTTGCTATGGGTAGTTACAGTGCTGTGGGTCTATGAGGATCGATCTCTAGTTACTGGACATCATCAAACATAAATACTATACTTATAAATACTAGTTAAGATATGGTAAGCGTGTAGCGTGCAGTGTGCTGCGTGCAGCTTTTGAGTTATGGATGAACGCGTTAGGTTGCTAAGCACGTTAGTAGACTACGATTAGTTCCTGTTTCGTTTAGTCCGTCGTGTGCGAGGCGAAAGAAAACTGATAATCTTTATTTAAAACACGATCAATTCATCAGCTCATAAAAATACACATCACATACGCTAAAATATTTAAAATTCAAACCATATGCTATAAGTCTAAAAGCTGTTTTCCAACAATGCCATGCGTTAGGCTTAAAGACTGCCGTCTAAGCCATACAGTTTGAATAAGGCGTTGCTCTTACAACGCAAAAATATGATTCGCTTTGGGTGTCTCAAAAACACAGGTTATTTTTCTTTGAATCAGCAACGGTGTAAGTTGGGAAGCAAACAAATTGTTTGGTTTTTGTTAATGGGCTTTCTCCCATATTCGGATAGCTGTGCTAAAAAATAACACGCATCACGCGCATCAGCCGATGTGAATTTTACCCGCTTTGGGAATAAAAAATGAAATGTGAGGACGGGTTGTTGGAAAGCCGGTTAACGTTAACCCAGGGTTAAACGTTAACTGCAGCATTATTTTTCTTCTTTAAAAATGGAATGTAATATTTCGCTTCTAACATAATTTTGTTAAAACACTTATGTAAAAGTTTTGCTCGCCGAAAGCCTTTTTATAATTAAATTCCAGAAAAGTTTTAGAATAAAAGCTTCCGCTGATTTTTACTGTCGTCAAATCGCTGCAAAATTCTCCCTCAAATTCCCGCTATGCATTGTTAACCTCGAAAGATTGATAGAGAGTACCGAGTGCCTTTTTTCAACTAGCTGATTCAACGTCTTCTCAATTTTTTAGCAAATCGTTCATGTGGAGAACCGACAAAAAACGTGAGCTCAAACTTAGTGGCTTCCATATTTTAGAAGAAAATAAATATGAATTGTGTTTTAAAGAGGGGTAAACTCGACGAAAAAAAAAATGAGTGTCTCAACCTCGAAAACTTAGTCGGCCCACAGACTGCAGTCCCTGAAAACGCAGGCCTCTAAAACGCACTCCAAAAAAAAGTTCAGACATTAAAAACTTTGTCTGTGTACTACTCGAGAAGCTTTGTTTTATACTCAATGGTAGAAGTTTTTTTTTTTCAAAAATTGAGTTTAACGGGAATTTCCAACATTGCGGAGGCGTTGCGGATTTGTCACTCCCTTCTCCATTGATTGTAAGTGCAGCTTTCCTTTGCAGAAAATCAAGCAGAAAGAAAGTTGCAATTACATCAAGTAAGGTATCTGTAACATTAGAAAATTAAGCAATGGATGTAACGAATGTGCACACTCGCGGATGACAGCTACACGATACGAGTGAAAGTCACCCAAGTGATGTGGATGAAGTTCTACGACGAAAACAATTGCAATTAAATTAGTTATTATCCGACCCATTACAATCATTTGATGCGTTGATGTATGTTTGTACCTGTAGATAACAGTATTGTTCAGAATTACAGGAAATTTAAATTGCACTTGTTAGTTTTTTTTTAAGAAAATGTTGATTAAATATGAGTAACTTTTTTTTTTTAAGAATCAGTTGCCTTTATGAGAACTTCATGACCCATGTATAAACAAGAAAGTTATCCAAACATTTTGGCTAGAGGCTGGAACAACATTGCAAAAATCTACTTCCAGTTGATGTTAACATATCGCGTGTTCCTTTGACAATTTTTCCACGCGACCCTTCTCGATTAGTACACAGACAATGCTTTGACCCTTCTTAGGATCTGTGTTTTAGAGGGCTGCGTTTTCGAGGTCTCTGTTTTCAATGACTGTGTTTTCGAAGTGTGCGGCCTGTGGTCTGCGTTTTTGAGATCTCTGTTTTCGAGACACCCGAAAGAAAATTGCCAAGATAAAGTACAAATAAACAAACCCACGTCCGCGTACAGGCGAGTGGATCGTGCTTATTAGCCAATCAGAACGCGCGCTTTGCTAAGGTTTTTTTTAATATAATTTATAGTGAGATAAGGTAAAGAAGTTTTCTAGCGGTGGAAAGAAAGATAAGAATTGTTTTGTTGCACAAAATCAAGCTATTAAGCCTTTGAGGAGCTTTCAATAAGGGTTTACCTTCGACGGATGACATTTTAAAGTATAGCTTGCTGAATGTTGACGATAAGTTGTCGGTTGCGGGTTGGTGGTTACATTTCAGCGCTGAAGGCTAGGGTGAAAATTCAGTCGTCGAAATGAATTTTAATGTTTGCCATTGTCTCCGTTATTCAGAAATGTCATAGGAGAACAGGTCCAAGAATGCATATGTCACACAGGTTTTTCTTGAGCAACACTGTAATATACAGTAGGACCTAATACAATTTACAGAATTTAATATTTAAGAATTGATTCAAGTAAATACAAGTAAACGCGTGGTTTTGTAAATAAAATATCTGTCTGCGGCTCAAGCTGAAAAACAGGAGACATGGAGGCTGCACTGGATCCAATAATTAACTTCTAAAAAGATGTTGTAATACAAAGCCTCGTGTGGTCATGAAGAGCGGAGACAAATTCTAATTGGATCAAAATGAAAACTGAAGTGATCTTAAATATATATTGCGATTAAATCTCAAAACAAGCTCACCCTGGCGGCCAAACATCGTAAGGACACGACAAAAAATATAGAAAGTGCACTGAAACTGACAGAAGTACAGGCGAACTGAAGACATAAGAATGATAGCTAAAGAAAAATGGCTAGCTCGTCCGCAGTCGCTTAGAAAGGCAGAACTACACAAAATGGTACTTTTAAAAAGATTAAAGCAAAAGATTATAGCAATTTCACAGGGCTGTAGCTTAAACTTAACAATATAAAATGAAAAACAAATCAATAGGGTAAGCAAAGTTCTCACACGTTCTTACCACACATTTCTACACTTTCCACACACTGCTTAATGCATACGACAGCCCGACCTTGTCGACCCCAGGATCCATGCGCGTTGGCCTTTGTAGCAATTCTTTTATTCTGTGTTAGCCTCCAAGTGAGACATTTGACAAGTAATTATGACTGACCCCTAATTAGACACTTGACGCATATTTTTATTTTCCTTATTTCACGGATGGCGGGTAATTCATATGCTGTTGCATAGATGGCTAACCTCATTGAGAACCTCTTGAAAGTGCAATGCTATAAAATAAATGTGATAATGATTTTATTGGAGAATAGAAACTGTGAACTTTTTGCCACCATCTGTGTTCCACATATCGCTCATGCTTTGCCAAACAAAATCATTGTTTTTTGTTGTTGTTGTTGTTTTCGTTTTGTTCTCAGTTCAGTACGCCTTGCTCCTTTATGGCTACTTTAAAGAGTGGCGTAAAAATCCTCATTGCTCCTTTACTTGCTGTCTGGCGTTGTTTCTCCCTCTCCTCGATTTGCAAAGTGAAATTCGTGGAATGGTTGGGACAAACGTCATGAAAACCCAGCTGCAAACTGGAAACTTTGAAATAACTACACTTCGTGGGGCTGTTAAAGACAGCGGAGCATTTGATGTTACTCTCGAGGAAGGAGAAGAAGGCGATGATCACGCTTTGGACCTGCAGGATGATAATCGCCAAGTCGCCAAAATAAGCAAGAAAAAAAGCCACCAAGGAACACAAACAGATATCTCTTCGCTTCTGACAGTCGCTGAAATCCCGGTGTCTGAAACACACCTGTGAAGCAGTGTGAGTATACTAACAAGTAGACAGGTACCTATAGAATAACGCTTTTAACCTTCCCTATTGCGTGATGCATACCAGTTCTTTTGTTCCTCTATAAGTCGATTAAAAAGGACTAGAAGGTAAGATAATATAACTGAGAATTTTTGCTGAGCACTATAAAGTTTGAAATACTTTAACTAAGTATTTCAGACTTCAAGGAAAACTTCTTTCTTGTCAGTATTTAGACATTAATAAAATATCGCCTCTTTAAGATACAACAAATGGATCCCTTGTTTGCTCTGTCAATCGCAGCATAAATGCAACTCTCAAAACTAGTTTAGCAGAACAGATCAGTGTGATAGTCTGCCTTTATATTTTATCATTCTCCAAGAAACGTCTCTTAATCTTTAATTTAAAGAAACTGTTCATAACAAAGTTTTGTTTCTTGTTTTAGTAATATTTGTACTTACTGGTTTTCCCTTTCAAATTCTCTTATTCTCACGTTTGAAAAGAAGGCCGGGTTAATACCGTTTGTTGTTTTTCAACGATCCAGGCCTTGTGTACCATGTTGGTTAAATTTCTACCTGATAGCACAATTCTATTTTAGCATACTGTTTACTTTCAGCAAAAGAATTTTAATCTCTTCTCGCTATTTATGACAGGTCGCAGCCCATGGCATCCAGATATCATTCATTCAAATGGAGGCACTATCAGGACTTCTCCAAAGTAGCAAATGTAGTTAATAAGATCAATTAAGTAGATATAACAGCTTTGATACAAAAGTTTCAATAATGTTAAAATAGTCCAAGATTTCTCGACCTTAGCTAGTTTGATCTAGAGGTGGATGCCACACTCCTTGTGTTTTTGTTGGAACAGGACATCACAACTTTTTTTGCTTTTCGCAGATAACCATACACTTACTATTTAACAATTAGATTATCTGCTGGCTATGACCTCATATGAAGTCACATGGCATTGATTAATAAGTATGACGTATTTGATCCGTCTCATCTTGGATTGCACTATTTTCTTAGAATTTAATAATGCATTAACTATTCTATGTTCGAGAAACTGGAAAAAGAAAGAATCAGTCAAAGAACAATGAATTTGGCTTGACCTGCATGTCAAAATACAGGTGCTACAGCAATGGTGAATGGGCTGGGGGAACAGCTGACAAATCAAACTTTCTGAGAAAGGTGAACAGCCACTGCGCATTTCTACAGCATTTAAGAGTAAAACTTACTTTAAGGAAATGGCATCCACCCCTTGTAATACATTTTGTATCCCCATTGCCAGTAAAATGGTAGATAACTTGAAGAGTTGCGTAAATGAAAGACAACATATAATAGATTCATCCGATTTAAAACATGTGTATGTACTTTCAATGTGGTCTATTTAAATAAGGTTTTGTAGTTATGTCTCTGTTGCTTCCGACAAAGCAATATGCAGACAAGTTTGGATGATTTCTGTAAATTTTCGATAACATGGGAGGACAATACTAAGCTGTTTTATCTTTTAACATACTTCCCATAACATGCCTTAAAACTGTGTATATCGGGGGAAAACTATATACGGTAATTTGTTTTCGTTAATCTTAAAGGCATGGAAGAAATTATACAATGAAGCTGTTAGGTTTCCTATTTCTACAGAAATACCATTGCTTATAACTTAACATATCCTCATATGTCCTCTTTCTGAATTGTTAGTAGCTACTGGAGATATCTCTACAGTCATTTTGTATTGTGGATAGATGCTCTTTAGACAAGGGTATATCAGGTAGGAACAGACACGTAAAACGGTCTCATGATGCTCAATTGCTTTGCGCTGTAAATTTATTTAGCTGTACTGGTTACAGTCAAACAGGTCTCTTCTGGACCCTGTGAGTGTGGTAGCTATTTTCATATATTTTGACAATCAGTTAGAGTTACCTTGTGCCTGCTAAGAGAGATAAGTAGACACCTTAACAAGTTTGAAACTTTTTAGCTGTGAAACCCAACGGTATCTTGGATATCGTGCGATATGTTTTTATTCAGTAGCGATCTTGATTTCGAAACTACTAGAATTTTTTTTTCCAGAGACTAATGTTGTTGTAGATATTCCAATAGGTTTGCCGAAAATTCTGACAGAAGAGAAGAAAAGAAATCAATTAGCATCTTAAGTCAATCATGAATAACGTCATTTGCTTAGACAGTGCAAGGAAAATATTATACATATCTGATTTTATTCATACGGCTTATCTGAATCATTAAAGATGCTCTTGTAGGTCTCTCCTGCCTGCTGTAAAGGACGATGTTGCCAATTTAACAAGATGTCATAAACTTGTGATAAAATTCTAGGCAAGTGAACTACAAGTTGATTTTCATTTTCCTTGACATTACCACACTGCTTTTTTTTTTTTCTTTTTTTCGTTTTGTTTTAATGGCTGATGACATTTACGTCCGATATTTGTCAATTGGGCCTGCCAAGCTAAGGTAACTGGAAAAGGAGACAAAAAGAGGAAGAAAACTCTACAATTTCATTTTTATCCTTTCAGAATGTTTTTAGCTTGTAACAGACTGAGGGATTTGCAGACAATTTATAGCTTTTGGTAGTTTTGGTAGACGGAAACGAATTGAAATAACCAACTGTAATACACATTTCAATTTTAAAATTATCTAGCTTTCAAGAACTACTTTTTGCTTGTGCTTGCTAAAAACGTTTGTAGAGATTTTGATTAGCCTTCCCGTAAACTTTAATGAAAGAGCGCAGCATGATAAAAAACCATTGATAACTTTACCTCCTCATCGAAAGGACATAATATATAATATTTCAGTCATAAGTATTTATCAGGCGTGTGCCGGCGTGTGTGCCCGCCAAGAAATATATGGACGATAGGTCTCTAGTGCCTGCTATGAAGGAATTTGTAGACAATTTCAGGTCAAGTAGTTTGTCATAAGAGTAAAGCAGAAAATCAGAATGCTTCTGTTTCCATTCTGATTCATATTTACCCTTGCTTATAACATAATAGCACTTAGGAGTGCTATTAATATGTCTGATGACATTTTGGTATTCATCTCTTGCGCTAAAGGAGTATGTAAACAATTTATATGTTTATCGTTAAATTCGTGGAGAGATGCAGGAAAGCTAAAAAAGGTGGTAAATGCGTTTCATTTTCAATTGCACCGTCTAGAACTGAACTAAAACGTATCTCGACACTTGTACTGTGCCTGCATGTTATTATTGTTTTCAGTTTTACTGCCAGACGGATTTATAGGGGAATTTATTATCTGTTTACCTTACTTTTGGGGGAAACGACGAGACAGGGAAATGATAACCTCACATATCAATCTGAGTTTGGGTGAGTGTAAAATAAAAAGTTTGGTTTTCTGTACCTAAAAATGAGACTTTACCACCTTTTTCTCATGTTTTTGCTGAAAAGGCTTATGTGGACATTGTTACAGTCCTTCAAAGTATTAGTAAAATAATTGCCGGTGGAACACATAAAGTAAATTTCTGTAAAATTTTGGTAAAGTGCAAGAGATGCAATCATTCCAATTCATATTTATTATTTCTGCAATATTACATTGCTTATGAGTGCTGTTAGGCATTTGTCCTATTCATTGCTTGTCCCTGTTATAAATGGGTATGTATGCAATGTAACTAGTTGGTGAAAGGCAAAGCAGGGTGGCAGAGGAAACAATATACATGTATCGGTTACAATTCAGGGTCTCTTTACAAGACACCAGGATGGTTTTGAGCCAGGAAAAAATATCACCGCGACTCAGCTTCGGGTTGGCATTTCTTGTTGGATAGCTCTTTCCGCGACACAGCTTGACATTTTCCATGTAGTCCACTAATTAGAAACCATCGTTGACATTTCTGCACATAGAACCATTGTTTTTTCATGATGAGCCATTCTCATTCATTGAAACCAGTTTTTGTCGGAATATTCCTGTTTATTCCTCTTCCCTTATTTTTATTTTTGTTTTCCGCGATGTTAACCCTGCTGATGTCAATACGACCAGGCACCCCGGGCTCATATAAACATTACATTTTGTAATCGTTTAGCGACAAGCCGATTTAAACTGGTATCCATATATCCCAGAGTCCTGTAAAGAGGCCTTCAAATTTGATATCTGCTGGTCCATCTGCGCCTGCTATAGTGCTGTTTGTAGACAATTTATAAATTTTCGCTAAAGATTAATCGGTAAAAGAAAAATCAGCTAAATGGTTAAATGATTTATTATATAGATATTGATGAAATACCGGGATTTTTCTCGCTCGTAAAATTTGTTTTTCTTTTGATCTCGCAGATCTAGATTTTATCATGGTTACGAACGTTATAATTATCTTTTAGCGTCATTAAAATTCAATATTACTTTTTAACACATGATATAACATTTTCTTGAGAAGCGAGCGTATTTTTTCTTTCTGTTTTATGAAAATGGTTGTCATATTAATTTACACATTTTCGATTACAGACCCCACCTCAGTTAAGGTGACCACTTATGAAATCAACACAAAACTGAGGTATCTTAAGCTTAGATGTTTCATCGATATCCATATAATGAAGAAAGAACGTTGCATGGCTGCTTAGAGATACGAGTTTTATCTTCTCGTGCTGATGGTTTACTCCAAGAGAAAATTCGGGCGGCCATGTACAATAATATCTTCTATATATCCATTACATTCATAATTTATTAGGCTTTTGAGAACTATTTATGACTTGTACCTGCGGGAAAGAAAACTTATTTGTAGTCATTTTGATTAGTTTTTTGGTAAACTTTGGTAAAAGAGAAAGAGCAGGATTAATAAAAATCTCAAAAGCAAATTGCTGTTGAAATTGTCCATTGAGTGTCTTGTGACAGACATATCTGCAGTCAAGCGGAGGGATCACTCGTTACGCCTAAAGGAACGCTCTGAAAACAAAAAGTTAAGTCCCCATGTAACTTTGTCCCTTGGTATAGCTCTTCCACTGACCAAATCCCTCCATCCTGCGTCTGATCTCTCTACTCACTACAAGCTCTAACTTGGCATCTGCAACATTTTCTGTAACTATTTCTGGGAAAGGTCCGCAGGTCGCTGAATATATGTTCCTTGGTGCAAGCCTGGATAGGTCCCTCAGAAACGCGTACGTACTGAACACTTTAAGTTCCTCTCTAAACATGAAAATACTTCAGCCATTGGAAACCACATTTAAGGCCGCCGCACACTAGCCGATTTTTTGTCGGCCGGCAAAAAAAAAAATCACTTGTCGGCTAGTGTGCGATGAATTCAAACAGGTCTGCGACAAGATCGGGGCTTGTCAGGCGATATCTGACAGTGCTAGATCTCAAAACGTCTTTTCGGACCTTATCGGCTAGTGTGCGAGGGACCAAGAAAATTTGTCCGGACTCGCGCGTACCTGAATCAATGAGGAATTGTCTTCATGAGAGTCACGTGAACAATAGTTTAGTCCCTGAACTCTCCTTTCTTCAGACCCACAGCTGAACTCGCCCGGGCTCAGCCCCTATATGGGGCGGGAAGAAAGGAGAGTCCAGGGACTGGACTACGTGAACAAGCGTCTTTTCCAACATGGCGGAGATCGAATCGGTCCCAACCCTAAACGCGGTTTGCAACAAAGAATCGGCTAGTTTGCGGCAAGCTGATGTCCCGACAAATTTTAACCAGATTTGACTCTGACAAAAAATCTGCAGTTCTACGACAATAAGATCGGCTAGTGTGCAGCAATCTTTCATAAAGCCACTGGACATACATGTAGCATCAGTTGGGATCACTGATATTTTGGCAAGGGGCAAGACAAACTTCCATTGCCAAATTAAGAGACCTTATTTATTGAAGAACTTAAGCCAGCTTTCAATGTCAACGCTGGAAGTGAAAAGCTGATGCTTTATTAATTTACTTTAGTTTTTATTTTGTAGTTTACTGCATTCTCGTCCCCGTATCCCTTTTCGCTGCTCCTAGCCGGTGGGGCCTTGCACGAGAATCGAAGGGCTCTGGAGACAAAGGATTTTCGAATTCATTCGACTTTGTTTGTTTGGTTCTTTGAAAACAAAGAAATCTTGAACGGAAGTGAAACTGTTTGCGCGGATCGCTAGCGCAAAAATACGAAACAGTTTTGACCAGCCGCAGTTTTGTTTAAAAACGAATGATTTGCGAGAAAATTTTCCCAATTTTCCATATTGTTTAACTCACTTCCTAACATATGCAGCTGTTGTAACTTAGCGGTTTCTGTCGGTTGATATTTTCGGCGAGAAAAGCAGCAAAGAGCCGGAAATTTTAAAATTGTTTCAGTTTTTGAGTGAGAAAGAAATTAACTTTGGCGATGGTTTATTTATTTACTTATTTATTTATTACAATTTAATGGCACAAAAATTATATGCAC
>OFEM01000021.1_pt1 | contig 11921 bp, 3 predicted proteins | sample 1521171 | NCBI WGS metagenome assembly OFEM01 (sample SAMN04272335, study PRJEB24112) | coral metagenome | biome: Coral reef; feature: Shallow seawater; material: Coral tissue | host: Coral | place: China: South China Sea | collected 2014
TAACATAGAAGGACCCCGATTTAGCCATGAATTAACGGCTAAATTTTTGGTTTGTAATGTAGTGGGACCCCAACTTAGCTACATTAACTAACTACATTACAAACCAAAACTTTAGCCATTAATTTTTGGCTAATTTTGTTGTTTGTAATTAGTGTTACATACATTACAATTAATTTTAGAATTTTAATCTTTACAAAAATGGTTTCTGGCTAAAAATTTGCAATATATGTAGCAGAAAATGAATGCAAATTTTTCATTTATATATAGACCCCATGACGGGAAGTCTGCTTAGCGTGCAAAAATCAGACAAGAGATATGACTTCACTGGAAACCCCCTCCTGAAACAAGTATTTAAATATCACGTCTTTATTCTTCTAATTCAGTATACATTGGAGTTTCATATACAAGTCGTCCAGGGCCACTTTGAGGATAAATATATGGAACTAGTGAAATCAAACCTCGGGGGAGAAATTGTTGACAATGCTCAGAGAGAATTTTTCAGCGGCCTACAATCGCTCGGCAAAGTAGTGGATATTTTGATGGAATCAGACGTGAACGATTCGACTCCTGCAGCCGAGATAATGAGAACTGCAAGACATTTATCTTCGCCTATTCGCCAAGCCCACGAATACTTGACAAAATCATTAGGGATTTGGGAAGATGCGAACGCCAAGCTGTCTGAATTAATCGAGGGAAAGGTTGGAGATATCAGCTCGATGAAGACCAGCATTTCCAACAAGGTGGCCGAAATTGAAGGGTTGAAGAGAACAATAGAGTCGCTAGGCGAACAAATCACGAGCAACGAGAATCAACTAGAAGAGGCCAGAAGATCTTTACAGAGAGCCAATGATAGGCTTAGAGAACAACGAGATGAGTTGGAGAAGAGACAACGAGATCAAGCGATTGTGGCTGGAGTAGGGGCTGGAATATCATGGATTCCAATTGTTGGTTGGATTGCAGGACCAACAATGCTTGTGGTAAGTTTTACAGCGATGGAAGACGCCATCAAAGCTTCACAAAACAACGTAGAATCTGCTGAAGGAGACGTCAGGTCAAGCGAAAACCTGTTGACGAGCAAGAAAAATTCCCGAGATGATCTTCAACGGAAGCTGAGCCAGGAAAATAGAGAGAAAGGAGAAACGGAGAGGAAACTTGAAATGCTTGAGGCAGACTTGAGACGTTTACGAGAAGAACAGAAAAGCTCGCTCGACGTCCAGGAAAAGTTAAGAAACACATGCCACTTCATGACAAAGATTTCAGGGAAAAGCAATGTTCTCAAAATGGAAACTTCCAATGCTTACTCGCTTGAGCCTGTGTTTACTCCGCTCAAAGAAATCGCCATGATGTTTAACTTCGAGGAACACGACAAACTGAAAGTGACTACGCTACTTCTTAATGATTTGGACTTCACTTGCTTGTCTTTAAAATTGAAAGCAATTTGTGAGAAGACACAAGATGAAACAGACATTGATATGTTAGTTTAACTCTGGGTATAATCGTTTTTTTCAAACATTATCACATATTACTTTTTATCAGATGACAAGAATCGCGAGAATTACTCAGGGGATATCAGATTATTAACCCTTCAATTTATGTTGCTATTATTTTGCGTGTCAGATATTCATGATATGATAATATACAAACCAACATAAGATGCTAAAGGATTCTCTAAAATCAAGTAGTAAGACTTGTTCTCTATCACTACTGTTAAATATAGTTCAGATGGAAAAAAACCAGGTTATTCGCTTTTAAGTATTACATGTATAGAACATGACATACAAGCTTTGAATTTAAGCTTTCCACAGAAGCTTCAGTAGCTGGTGTTGACTTAAGCTGAATGCCTGATATTTCCCACGACTGATTACGAGTAAATGCGAATACAGTAAGCCCTTAAACTCGTAACACGCGAAATACGAACTCGTCAAATGTAAATTGAAGATTGTTGTCGGACAAGGATCATGACGAGCGTGACTTAGTGATTTCAGCTACAATCTTGGACGGAATAAAATGAGAAATAACACCTCCCCTCCCCCCGATTCAGTGATGGATCTCGCGTCCGGTCTTTCAGCGTAATTGTATATTATTGAATTAGATTTTGTATTGGACTTGTAACGCAACATGAATGGATTTCGTGGCATTTGATTTTGCAGTTGTAGACAAAGTTCTAGTTAAATTACTGAATAAGACCTGATGTAACTGCACGCATTTTTTTAGCTAAATAAGGAAAAGATACGTCTATTTGTGCAATTACTACTAAATTTAGGTACATTACAATACTGTTATTTTACTGTACATGTGATTAATGGAAAAGTACTCTAATATCAGGACAATAGGTTTAAGGCTAAGAAATAAGTCAGTTCCATATAGATTTTAGTTGTGTCCAGATCGTGTAAAGCAGAGTGTATTAGAATGTACTACATTGTTCTAACTGTGTGGTAGATAGTTTCGCAAAAATAAATCGTTTAACAATCGGCAAGATATAGTCCGCCTCAGTTATTGAACCACCCAAGCGCGGGGCTACGAGAATTTTGCGACAATTGTCATGAAATGGTAGCTATCGCTATTTCTTTGAAAACATCAGTTAAATTAAGATTATCAAAAATGACTAGGGCGGTAAGAACTATGGGATTATATTAAGGACTTTATTGTTATTTCTATTGTAATTTTTACATGGTTGTTATTAAAAGAACTGAAATTCAGACCCTATTTTAAACAATCAATTTCAATTCGTTGTATTATTAGAGAGATGTGTGGGATAATTCCAAAAACTGAAAAAAAGAAAGGCTAAGCTAAGTTAGCACAGTATGCTAGTAATTAGGAGACGAGTGGGAAGAGATCTCTTATTGAGTACATCAGAATGCTTGAATCAAATAAAATCTTAATCGTGTATATGTTATCTTAGTTACCGACATAAACCAAGCCCCTTTTGGGTTGTCACTATTTTTTCAAAAAGGTGGGGAAGTAAAGAAAGTAGCCAGGGAAACTTGGTTTCTGTTGTTGTCAATGTTTTGTTGTTGTTTTTTTTTTATCCGGTCTCTTACATTGATATACCAAAAACGATAACTTTTTCTATGTTGCCTGAAACCAAGTTCAGCTCAATTTCAGAGTGTCGTTAATTCTTAGAAATTCCCTTTTGTTTTGAAGGCGTGACACTTATCTGGCTCATGCCAAATCAGGTTTCTGTATTCAAGTTTTCCCCAAACATTTGTTCGTATTACTGATACGTTGTATTAGTGTTAGTCTTTCAGTTTCGATAATTCATAGCAAATTTCAATATGACCTAGCTTGACAAATAATTTGTTTGCGTGTTTTAATTTCCGATACCAATAGAAGTAGTGGTTGGAAAATCTTTTAAAGCGTGACGCCGCAGTTCTCTGAAGCTTAGGTTTTGTAGGTTAACGGGGTCCGCACCCTAAAATTGTAAAGTTCAAATTTCTGTTGTTGTCGATGTTTTGTTTTTCTATCAAAGTAGTCGGGAATCAAACACATATTAAATAACACAACCGGGTAAAATCCCCAACTTCGGGTCCTTGTAATTATTTACACTGAACCGGCCTTGTTGTCAGCTGAGTGTTGTCTGCAGCTGGAGATATATACTTGTCCTTGCCTGCTTGAGCTCACTTCGTTGCAAGTTTTTTCCTTTCATCCAAATTCAAAAGTTGTTTGGATATCGGATGAAACACTCTTTGGAGTGTTTGATATAGCTTCTTAAACCGACCATTAAATACCAAGAAAACAAAGGAATAAACAATCCCCAAAATCGAACATCAGATTTCCAAATCACCCGGTCACGCTCATGATGTTTATTGTTCAAAGTTGATGAATTACTATTAAGGTTAAGAAGGAATACGACAATGATGCCAGTTCAACTAGAAAAGGGGATTTCGAAACCAACGATACATACACCAAGATCAGTTCTAACCGGTCAGAACTTGAATTTGTTTTCTTGGTAAAACCCTATGACCAGGCTTTTACCGAAAAATATTATAAACTGTCAGACCTCCCATCACGTGACTAACAGGCAGCCGTCAAAACACTTTAAAGGTCACCTCGGCATTTTTAAGTTGTTAGAATGTTCCATGTTTTAATAGTATCCTTTAACATGACATCCTGTCATTTCTTTTCGTTTTCAGTGACTCTTCTTTACAAACAGGATCGCACGTTCTGACTTGTGCAAGTTCAAATTTCTCGGTAAAATCCCTCAAAGTGTGCGTATTTTTGCATTTTCCTGGGTAAACCCCCTTTTAAGTGTCACAATAAAAAACTGATACTGTATAGTTCAAATTTCTTGGTAAACAGGGTGTTCACCCCGCCAAGGGGTCTTCCCCGAAACCCTATCTGATGCATATTGAAATTTTGGTTTCTAAATTCACCTCTATTTAAACTCGAAACAGGAAGAGCTCTTGTCATATTTCATCTTACGGCCAGGGAAGCTTGTTCGCGCCTAAGGGAGAACAGAAAATATACAGGTCAGTGAGCTACTTGGTTTAGTTTAGCCTCGACAAGAGAATGTGTTCGATATTGGCTGGTGCCTTTAACTTGCAGAAGACTCTATTTTTGATTTGCATTCCCTCACGTTGCAATATGCCAAAGAGTGGCTTGATCCAGGGGGGCGGGGGGAGCTCTGTATTTTTTCGGGTGGTGGTGTGCTGTTGGGACTCTGAACTGAACCCTTACGGTTACCAGACTATGTTCGGCTGGAACGCTATTCTAGACGAGACAACAAAATCAGGCTCGTACTACTGACCAATTTCCCGGTAAATGATACCCTATTCTAGACCAAATTCTATGATTTCTATCCCCTATCCCAGACTAGACTGCTTAAAAACCATACCCTTCATAGTAGTACATACCCGTATCGCTTATCATATCCCCCTCCCCCTCCACCGCCGCCTACCCCACCCGAAGTCTCGATCCTAACTCAGTACCGATCATTCGATCATCATGTTTCATGTTCGAAACTGCTCTTCGTTTCTGATACCGTCAGAATATATCAAATTTTATTTCAAGAAAGCGCGCTAGCTAAAAACTGTTGAAAAGGTCTATAAGATTGCAGAATTCCCGCCTTGTATTCTGGTGGTTTCCGCCTGTAGATGATCTCCAGTAGTGTGGAGTTTAGAATAGATCTCAACCATTTGGTCAGAAATACCCTCACAAACTAACAGTTTCAATAAAGTATAAAATATATTCGTTGGCTTGATGTTCTAGAGCTTCAGAAAGACCAGAAAAGGAAAGTGAAAGTGTCCAAGCAAAGCGTTATATGATCATCTCAAATGACATAGTCCGCCAGGCAAACTTCCTGTCATATGACTACTTCAAAACGTCAATTACGTTTTGCTTGAAGTTCTAATGATATTGCATGACAAGAGAAGTACCCCTCTTAAAAAGCTCTTATTTCATTGGAGATAGGTATCACGCACCTCTATGGATTTCAGGGCTAGGATCCATTGTTCTGCTGTTTAATTTGTTTTATTGTTTTCTCAATCAATGCTGTGAGGCGTTCCAAAAGGTGCAGCTCGACCTGTTTTGATGATAATTTTCAAGAACATCTTGGCATATTTTGTTTTTGTTTCGACTCTCTGCTCTTACTAATAGGATCGCACGCTCTGACTTGTTTAACTGTTACTATGTTGTGTCGCTCAATTTCCGAGAGACGGTAATTGAAATCCCCGTTGTTTTGACATAATCTGGCTCACACTCGTCGCACTATTTTGAGTGTTAAGTCACGCCATTTAAGTGATTTTCATCGAATGCAATCGATAATGAAACACAAACGAAATTTTTATAGGAGGGAGTAAATCAGTGTCACAAAATAAAATTCATAAGTACCAGACATAAAGAATAAGTAGATCCGACGCGTCGCTGTATTGACTAACCTTAAGTTTTCTTTGTCTGAAATTCTCAAAAATCTCTCAAAACTGAGTCTTTTCAGCACTAAACATTTTATTTACATTCGAAGTTAGAGAACACCAAGCTTACTAGTTTTAAACCACGGAGCACTGATTTCTAAATGCTCAAAAATAAAAACATTAAACGATAGCCAGACATAGAGTGCGAGTTTGTGCTTCTTCTTTTCGGTTCACACGCGCGTGCGGCGCGCGGGCGGTTCTCTGACGTCGCCTGCTGTGAAAGGAGGTCTTAGGCTTCCCTCTCCTGCGTTGCCTAAACAAAAAGATCTGTAAATTTAAATATGTTACTCCCAATTCAGTTCAGACGACAGAAGAATCCATTGTGTCTTAAAATGGGCTTCAAAAAAACTACATAATTTCAGATCCCCCAGCAATCTTTACAATACATCTGAAGTGTAACAACAACTGAAGCGAATTTATCAGTCACACCGTATTTGAGCCACTCTAACACACAAACCAAAAACCTCAAGATCTTTTTCACCTCGATACTATGGATTATAGAGGGCAATCATGATCACTTTGTCATGCATGTGTAAGAAGAAACTGGCTAAGGCAAGGGGACCGTGTGTTTTACTTAGTTGAACCTCCATCTTCGATCCACCACCTCTCCAAGTAAGCGACCACTTTTCCAAAATACCAAATTTCTTTCAGTTAAATCATTATAGTCCAAACCGCTCAAAAGTGAACGCGACCACTGTTTAACGCTACCGAATTTGATTTTTTTGTTTGTTTGTTTTTAACCTCTGGTAAGCCGACCACTCGCCCATCAGTATTTCCATTTCACTGCAGACGCAAATTGAATCATCAGTGTTGCAGCACCAGTCCGAATATAAATAAATTTTTGTCCTTTGCATCAAAACTTCATTATGCAGTGGAACCCCGATATAACGATGTACCAAAGAACTAGCAAACTTACATCGTTATATCGGGGTATCGTGATACTGAATCCCGGAGAAAAACAATCACAATTACCGTTATGTCAGAGTATTGGTAATAAATACTGTTGTTGTTTTTTTCATGTACAGTTAATATACAGTAACTGGGACGTTAATGCTTCGTACTTTTTGAAAACATTCTGGCAATGCTTTCTCCACAACAGGATTGTTTTGTCTTTGTACAGTCCCCCTTCATGGGCACTGGTAATCTCCTTTTTTTTCTTTACGTTTGTCGCGACAGCAGACACAACACATGAAACGATTTTGAAAAATGTTCATTTCCATCGAGGTCATCTGTAGTCTGAGACACTTGCTCTTAGTTTCACTGCACTAATACAACAATTTTAAACTAAACTCTGCCACTGTTTTTAAGTTTTCATTAATGAAAATAGGCCTTAGGTCTTTTTAAAGTGACACTAAAAATTGGTGACATAAACCCCTTAAAATAGCACATGCGACGCGGTTTTAGTTTTCTACTGTTTCATAAAATACGTAGTCGTGTTTTGTTGTAAATGGTTTGAACCCAGGAGTATCAATAGTCTGTCGAGTGTGATCGCCCGGGCTGGTGTAGTTCTAAAAAGAACTGTTGTTGTTGACATTGACTGACGTTTCGACAACCTGAGCGGAAAGCATCTTCGGAGTCAAGTGAATTGTGAAATCGTCAGTTGATGATATATACGTCTGGTTGTAGCTGTCATTGGTCAGTTTAGCCGTGATGTTATTGGCTGTTGAGACTCAAGTCAGAAATAGGTGCGTTTCGATCCGTGTATTGTTAAGTGTAATTTCAGTCGTTGTATTGTCAGCCAATTCGGTCTATAGTTTGTCTTTGTTAACAAGTCGTTTGTAGGTTGCTGTTGGTATCGGTTCAGTGGTTTCTGTTCTAAGTTAGTGAACCAACTTTCTAGAGTGAGTCGTTTGTAGTAGTCGGTACTGTAGGTAACGCCCCGGGGAGGAGTGGGGGGACTCCCATTTAAAAATGACGGGGGTGCTCGTCGGAAATTTTTAAAAAGCACCCCAAAAGGTACCAGAATCTCGTTCGATGGGCGTGGCTCAAATGAATTTTTACCCCTAAGAGGTACCAATTCTACAACATCACGTCATAATCTGTCATATTTTTCGGCTCAATACACTAAAAGGTACCGCGATAATTCTAACGGAGGTCATTTTAGATTTTATCACCCCAAGCGGTACCAATCTACGAAATTTGACCCCCAAAAGGTACGACGAGCATCCCCGTCATTTTTATATGGGAGTCCCCCCCTAAAGGGAGTCCCCCACGGGGGTAACGCATTCGGCAGAGTCCCAGTCAATTCTGTGATTAGTATGTAATCGTGTTTTGTTGTTGCTTTTAGGTCTTGGTGAGCTTAAAAATGGCATCGAGCATACAGAAAATCGATAAAGCCATTGCCAGCATTAACAAAGGATCCGACAAAAAAGAGGAGATGAAGATAATGATGGCACCATACGCAAGCTGGGATCAGTTCCTCGCCCCAGCTCCCATGTCTATCGCGCTTCTGGGACAGCTAATCCTTGTTTCCGCGGAGTCAGACTTCAGCCTGCAGGACAAGAAAAACGAAATCAGGTTTAAGCTGCTGAAATACCCGGATTCCTTCCGTGCGTGTCTGGTGCAGGTCAGCAACAAAGGTTGGGGGGCGTTTAACAAGGCACACACCAACATGGATCAGATACGCCTGCATTCCGGCAACGTTGACGGGCATGTGAGGACAGCCGTGAAATTCCTCCTCCAAGGCCAGCCTCAAGAGATCGAACTGATGCTTCCAAATGCTTTAAAAAGCATTGAAAACATCGCTGATGAATGTGTAACTCTGGCTACCTCGGTGGAAAAGGAGTTTGTGGACGTGATGGAGTTGGTCGCCGAACTTCTTGAAGCGTGCACAAGAGCAAAAGGTCAGTATGAGGAGGACCTGAAAGAAATGGAAATCGCCATCCAAGTGGCCCAACAGAACAGAAAGAGTATAGAGCAAGCGCAAAAGGAGGCTGAAAAGAAACGGGAAGAAATGATGAGGCAAATGAAAGATGCAGAAAAGGATTATAAAGAAGCTATGGAGTCAGTGCCCTCAACAGGAGACCTTGTAGGACTGGCGGCTACTGAGATGCTTCTTGGTGTTGTTAAAAGTGTAAGCAATGTCTTCACGGCAGGCTTAGCTAATGTCTTCTCGGGCGGCGGAAAAAAGAGCAGCCAGGTAACCGGAACATTTGAAGCTCAATCAGATTCTTCCGATTCAGATAGTTCGAAACGCTACGGCGCCATACAGAACGCTTTGTCGCTAGTGGGTAAGATTGAGATCGAGACCGCGAAGATTAAGGAGCTGGCTACCGGAATCAAAAGTGAAGGGAGGAAAGAACCGGAATGGGACAAAATTGACGATGAAGCCCGAAAGATCAAGAGGATGCTTGAAACTTACATAAAGAGGGACATCCCCAAAACTGCGTGCAATAAAGACCGTGTGACCAAACTTTGCACGGATGGAATGCAGATCTGTAAGACGCTGCTGGAACTTAAAAAAGCCATGAATAATGATGAGAAAGACGTGGAGAAAGTCATGTCCCGTGCAAAAAAGCTGTCAACAGCCGCTGAGACTGTTAGCGAGGGTCTGAAAATTGCGCTTGGTGGAAACACCCTGGAAAATAAATCCCCACGTCAAGCTAAGCAGGAGATACCTCAAAGCCAGGACGACGACGGCTTGGTCAAGTCAGCGTTACAAAATGCCCGCTTCAAAACAGAAAGCGCTAAACAAAATTTAAAGGAAACCAGAGCAATATACGAAAAGTCTTGCCAGGACGTAGACGAAAAAATGAAACAAATGGGAGAAGTTTTGGCTGAGTTGGCAGGCCTCCAGCCCAAGAAGATCGGCCTGGAGACCATAAGGAAAACGTTGATCAAAGGGATGCATGCTCTAGGCGAACTGCGTGAGCAATGGGGGAAGCTTGTGAAATTCTTCCAAATGCTGTCAAATTTGGTCAAGTGTTGCCTCCAGTCTTCCCTGAAAGAGTTTGTCTCTACTTCAAGTATGCAAATGCAGTTGACCGAGCGTGGTATGGCCATGTCTGATACAATGCGTGATGTCCTCTTCGAGCAAGCCTTCAAAGCCAATCAGATCGCCTATGTAGTCAACAGCATTTCCAGTGTTTATGTGGAAGTATCCGATAAGCATTTGATGGATCGGATCACGTGTCTGGGAAAACTCATCGCCCTGGACCCTGATCAAGACAGGCAAGAAATTATGATGAAGAGAGAAGAGCTGAACCAGGGCTGTCAGGAAGCACAAGAAGCCATCAAAAGAATTGCCAACCAAAAGAAAAAGGAGATTGAAGAAGCGTTCGACAAAAGAATTGGAAGAATTGAGCATGAAGTGGAGGCTTTAATGCCTCCAATGGCAGAAGCCGAGATTAAAGAAATTCAAGAACAGGTAAAAACTGCCATGACCGTCAGAAAAGCTGCAATTGAAGAAGAACTCGATGATTTGGTCTAAGCTAAAAACTACGATATTCTTATGTTTACTTCAGTATGAAGAACGTTTTGCTGTTATCTAAAGAAACAGCGTGGTTATTATTGAATTAGGACCTAGCGAAACTTTATAGTTTTGTGGAACAGTTCCTTGAACTAAATCAAGAACACCAAATGAATAGTAACAATTATTAAAAATCAAAATTCCGTAATAAACTAAATTAAGTAAAATGTAGCCTCTAACTCTCGTAACATTGAAAATGTTAACGCCTTTTGCTTTTGGAGGTATAAAAAATGTCTTTTTGGGTCCGAAATAAGATCAGGTAGGATTTTCGGAAAGAGGAAAGCAGCTAGTTAAGATTCCTTTCCCTACAATTCTCTGTTGCTGAAATATTCAGCGAAAAGAACAGAAAAGCTCCTCAAACTGTAGTGGCTTTCACATACAGTAGAACCCGCTAACTCGAACTCTCAGGGGAAAAAATGATTTGTTTGAGATAGCGGGAGTTCGAGTTATCCGATAGTAATTGACTAAGAAATCAATCCGTGGAAAACGCGCAGGTGTTCCAGTTATCCGAGTTTAAGTTAGCGAGGTTCTACTTTAGTTTCCTTTAAAAGTACAAAAAGATATGGAAAAACAAAACAACGCCATTCCAAGCATTTTCCCAAGCATTCCTCGTTGGATGCTGAATTTATGTCACATTGTTCCTTGATGAACTTTGATGACAAAGCTATATCGTTTTGAACACTGCCCCAAATTATAACTAATCATCTTTGTCATACAAATTAAAATACTTATATGACACTAACAGGAAGTTATCAAGTGAAGTTTAGAAGAGCTTTAGCGAATTTTCCAAGCTGACACATGGCGCCGAAAACTTGAAAAAAGTGGCCCAAGTTTTTAAACCAATCTTGTAGCACAATAATACGACCAGGCTCGTGCAAGTTTTCTCGTGCTTTGCGCCTATTTCACATTTCTGCGAGTTTCATTTGTCTATTACGCTATCTAAGAACTCTTAGTGTTTTACAAGACAGTAGAACACTTTTTTGACTAAGCTCTTTATAATACATCTCCATAATTATCCTTAGTTGAAAGTAACAAGATGCTGCATCTTACACTAAAGGCTTGGTTAACTTGCTCCTTTAAGAGATAAATCAACAGTCCAGCCACTCCAGGATGACTGCAGTCTTGAAGAAAGGTGCTGCGAGAGATAAGGTTCAAGTTTAAACTGTCAGCTATACTACTGCCTGGTCAGCAAATTGGAATAAGAGACGAAAAGCAAGAACAACGAAATTTGAACTCGATGTGCCAACTCAAAATCAGATCCCTTGAAACACTCATAGAAACAGAACTGATACTAATTAGACAAAGTTTAGCTGACGTTTTTTGGACAGTTACATGCAATAACCGCAAAAATTGTGGGAGGCTCGGTGGCTTCATGGTTAGTGCACTCGACTCCGGAGCGAGCACTCCCGGTTCGAGCCCTGGCCGAGGACATTGTGTTGTGTTCTTGGGAAAGACACTTAACTCTCACAGTGCCTCTCTCCACCCATGTGTATAAATGGGGGACCAGCAAAATAAATGCTGGGGGATAACCATACAATCATGTT
>OFEM01000022.1_pt1 | contig 11864 bp, 7 predicted proteins | sample 1521171 | NCBI WGS metagenome assembly OFEM01 (sample SAMN04272335, study PRJEB24112) | coral metagenome | biome: Coral reef; feature: Shallow seawater; material: Coral tissue | host: Coral | place: China: South China Sea | collected 2014
CCTAGCGAAGGAGGAACACCAAAGATAAAGAAAAAAGTAACAGCTAAACAGAAGACTGTGCAAGAAATGGTGGTTGAGGCAATCACAGCATCTGAGCAGCAGTCCACTAATAATGACACCAAACAAGAAAGCTGCAACAAGACAACAAATGAGATAATACTGGAGGCAGAATTAAATCAAGCCAGGGAGGAACTTCAGGACCTGCAAGAAAAAGAAAGCTACACACAAAAACACTACACAGTTTCAGGAGTGAGTGCAGAGGTTCTTAGAATGGAAACAGGGCTTCCAACGAAAGAAGTTTTTAACATTGTAGTACTTCATGCTTTAAGATTCAAAGATTTTATTGTTTATTATTCTGGTTGGAAAGTAGAGTCCATTAATTTTGAGGACCAGATTTTCATTACTTTAATGAAACTAAGACAAAATTACACCAACCTGCACCTTGCGCAGCTTTTTAGTTGCAGTGTTGCAACAATAGCTAATGTTGTCACCACTTTCATCCATGTTTTGCATGTCATATTATTTCATGACATCATGACAACCATTCCGTCCAGGCAAAAGAATGTGTTATGTGCACCATCTTCTTTTTCAGAGTTTACTTCTTGTAGAATTGTCATTGATTGTACTGATGTGGAGATTGCAGCCCTGGGGTTAAAGAGTCTGCAAAATGCCACTTATTCAAGCTACAGGGGTATGAACTCATTTAAAGTAATTGTCGGGGTTGCACCAAATGCAGTAATAACTTTTGTTAGCAAATTGTACCCTGGGTCCATTTCTGATAAAGCCATAGTAGAACAGTCAGGTCTGTTGAACCATCTTGTTCCAGGGGATATGGTTTTGGCCGACAAAGGCTTTCTTATCCAAGACATTTTGCCCAATGATGTTTCTCTTAACATTCCACCTTTCTTGAATAATGGTGTTTTCACTGAAAGTGAAGCAAGGAAAACAAAATCCATTGCCAGAGCAAGGATCCATGTAGAGAGGGCAAATGCAAGGTTAAAGGATTTCAAAATTTTTACTTTCATCCCATCTTATTTAAGAGCTCCTGCCTGAGAGCATTGAGAATCTCGCGACAGCGACTATTTTGGCACATCGCTCATATTTTGCCTCAAGATACCCTTTGGTGAACTGTTTTCAAAAATCATAATTTTAAGTTCCAGCGTTTTTTTGTTTTCGAAAAAAATGCGAAAGTTTGAATATGCGGTTAAAGTGCGTTTTCCGCCCAATGAAATGCCCCAAATAACACAGAAAGACGAAGCGCTCGTTAAGTCTTGAAATTTAATCAATAACTGTTAAACTTTACTCAGGTATAGAATAGCTATTCCTCTTTAAGTCTAACGTAATAAATATGCCAAATGCTCCAATATTCTGAATTTTCAAGGCATCCTAAAAACGCGTGCGACGACCGCTTAACGGGAAGCAAAATATTGGCTAATTTTGAATGGGTAAAACCCTTCCTGGTACGTTGTTTTTTCGTAATTTGACTCTATGGTCTAAACGTTGTGTTCTTTAGCTGTTATCCTCCCAAATCTCAAGCTCAAACTCGACGCGCTTACGTCTCTACAAGACGAGGTTGTTTGTAGTGTACAGCTCACAGATGCCCAGATAATTTGAACACGAAATGGACGCTGAACTTCGCGGTTGATGAAAAATAAATATAAGCTCTTGTATTTTCTGCCTTGACCTAACAACTAGTTTATCCCAAGAGATAGGTACATCATTTAGATTTATGGAAGGCCCTGTGAGTGAAAAAATTAAAACAATGATAAAATTTTAAAACCAGTTGTCAACAGATAATCTGTCGATTTCACATGGGAGTGAATACATAAACACTACTGGTCGCGAACGTTCCTGAACTGAGTTGCAACGAAAACAGCAGCATTATATCGTTATCAACGTATAATTTATGATTTTATAAGAGAATTTTCAGCAGCTCAACAGGTTTATTTCGCTTGTGACTCTTGTAGTTTTATGCTCAATAGTATAGCTAATGTATTAATTACGCCCGCTTGTCGCTAGCTCTTAAGTTTAGAACAAACTCAGCTCATTGTGCGGAGCTTACATTCAGATCCAAAGCAAGCACAATACGTACCAAGACCTCTAATCTACCCCAATGACACCGCATGTAGCCTCTGAAGCCTAATATTTCTCGAATCGAGTACCTTTACTATCAATGATAACTGACACTTTTATATGACGGCGGTTTTGCTGTTGAAACGCGAGAGTAACGCAACACTCCTTTGAGTCACACACGTTGAGAAATATCTGTTGTCAATGTGAAATGTCGAGTTAGCAGGCAAGTGAGCTTAAGTAAACATAATTCTCAAGTACTGTAAAATCGAATACAACCCCGCTTATTTCTAGGTGTCATAGTTATCTTAGTATTTTACAAGCAAAATACAAATTGTGGCCAAACTTTTTCCTGCGCATTTTTCACACCTTGTTTTTGGCAGGAAGCGAGGGCAGGGGTAGTCGGCGTCATAAAAGTCTGTTAACAAAGAGGAAGAGTAACCCTAATGACAGAGTTATCCTAACAGTAAGACTTCCCCAGCACTCGAAAGTTTGTTATTTTGTATCGGAGTGCTTATGAGGCAGCCACAACACACTAAGATGACAAACCCTAGGTGAGCGTGAATGTTACCCTTGCACCTGGGTTAGATGTCCCTGTAAACACTCGGATAGGACAACTCAGCTACCTAAACAATTTAATCTCAATTCCATGAAACAAAATATGTTTTACACACTGACAATTAACAAGTAATCACCAAAAATGTTTTCGATGTGTTTGTTGCTACTGTCTCTAAAATATCCTTATGTAGAACTGTTTATAGCCTTGCCTTTAAGGTGGCCGAACACAAGTTTTCAAGTGCCTATACCTAATTCTCCATAACTTTTAAACTATTTATGCTTTGGCGCCCATTATTTGCAAGAGTCAAGGTTAATTACAGAAGTATTTATTCTCGCATTTTTACTGGGGTGTGTGCTGTTGCCATGGCAACGGGGCTGGTTAAAAACAAGGGCTTCAACCCCGTTTCATCGCAGTACTGTTTGTACTGGCACGCTATCCTGTGTGGAATGACCTTCGGTAATTCAATAGTTTTTCCCGAGGAAAGCGTCAGCATGTTCTGTCCAAAAGGCAGATCTTGGACTAAATGAGGACTCGTAATGAAGGACAGAAAATGGTCCAACTACTGCCGCTCAACTCAACTCTTACTCTCACGCCCAAACTGCAGGCGATGAAGATTGGCTATGGTGTAATGATATCTCGACAAGCCTGGTATAAACACCACGATGGCCTTGTAGCTGGCAAGACCTGCCATGATGGACAAAATCTGTCTTCTCGTGTCCCAGCCATTTGCATTGCCATAAGCCTCTGCTAAAGCCTCGGGGTAGTCCTTTGACGGTTGCGACAGTTCTTCTGGACCAAGGGCCTTCTTCATGGCAGTAGACCAGACAATGGCCTGCCAAAGAGAACCTGCGTCTTTCAGGCTGATTGTGCGGAGGACTGAGGACACGATCTCTGCGGTTCTTTTGAGGTATCGCTGCTTGGTTCTAACAGTGACTTGTTCCCACTCAAGCCTGCAGGGTTTTTCTATCGGAGCGATACCGTCGGAGAGTAAATACTCATTCAACTTTTCTTGAGGCACTACCGACGTTGCCTTCACAGCTTGCGTTTCCTCGCTCGTGCTGGCAACAATGCTATCTCTATCTGGACTGAGGAAAGTCTCATCATTGATAATTCTGCCGCCAGATCCTTAGATGAAACATCGCTGTCCGAGGGATCCGTTTCCACCAATATCTCCTATAAATAAAAATATTTTCAATAGTAACTAAAAAGCGTATTTATTTTATTCTTTGTATGTTGGTGAATGTTGTGGAAGTGTGTGCAATGGTGTCGGGGTAGGTTTTGGGCTGGCATGATTAAATTAACACCCTGCACAACATTAGTCAGATTCTTACCGTGGTTTGTTCCTGAGATGACTCGGCATATAGCACAGGTTTTTCATCGGGAGGCGCAGCCAAAGGTGCTTCCGCTGACTTCTGCTCCGGCAGTGACTTGCTTTCCAACAGCTGTTTACTCACGAACTCTTTAAACTGTTTGCTAATTGCTGAAAAAGTGACGCAATAAACCTTTCACTACTTGCTGGAACATATACTGCTCGAGGACAGTTAAAATAACTCGAAAAAGCTATTACGACATCAGAGTGACTTTAAGACCAAAGAAATAGCTGTTGTATTTTTCTCGCGCGATCCCTTGCCTTAATTCCCTTTGCGATTACACAGGCCAGTCTGTTTCACCACTACCCTCATGGTTCCGAAATAGGAACAGTTACTTGTATGTACGAGATCTTGCAAACATTTTAGGCTACATGCAGCTGATAAAAACAAAACAACTCACGCGATCCAACTGGAATGAGAATCTTGGTTTCCTCTAAAATAAATGCCGATTGGTGGCTATTCACTCGGTAGCTTCCTTTAGCATTCGCCGATTTGTGGGCGGCCATCTCTGCAGGGACTGTGCAGACAGATTTCCCTGTCCTCCAACGGATACCATAAACAGCCCTGTGGTGCGGACAAATATTAAGCAATTCGTGCTCTTCCTCCACTTTAAACACACCTGAAACATTGGCAGCTTTTAGCTGAACATCTCATCTATATCAGTGTGGGCACTTACGGTTCAAAAATAGTATGACACCACTCACCAGCTCTCGCCAACAGCAACTTCATCTCTGTATTGATACCCTCATCCCCACTTAGTTTGAAGCTTGCTAAATGACTGCTGACATCTTTAGTGCAGTCTTTTAAACTAACACACTCGACGTGTCCTGGATAGTCGCTCGATTGCCCGCAAGTGCTTGGCCTACCTTGTAATGTAATGTAACTACAGAAAATGCCATAATTATGAAAAATACAAACACTTAGGAGCACAAAATGGCACAGCTAAGCCAACAGCGGGACTGGTCTTATATGTTCCAGGTTTTCCAGTTTATGTAACCCATAATTTTACCGCACCTGGTGTGTGCGTGACTTGGCAGTTGTGTTACTTCGTAAGTAAAGTGACCCGTATGGTGAAGATTTCAAACACATCTGGTTCTTACAACGGATGTATTAATGTTCGCTGAAAGTTGGAGCGATAGCAAGTCAATGGGAAAGCGGGTTTTGGTGCGTATTTTGTGTTTATTTTAGAAATATATTGATATGACTGTGCGTGGTTTGCGTGGGATCGGGAATTTGTAGGTGAAAGGTGAAACTAGATCAACTTACAGTCCAGTCGGAAAATCAGAAATAACAAATTAGTTTACACCATTGCGAGTAAACAAAGCGCTGTTAGACACAACGAGATGTTATATTTTACCAAATCTTCTTTGGAGAGATCTGAAATGCATTCATAAAGTTGTAAATGCATCCCTGAAAAGACGACCATTTCCGCAATGTTTAAGTCGCCATGTAATTTGAAAATGGTTTCCCACAACAACTTATCTTGAAACCTCATGGTAATAATCACAAGATAAATATATATCTTAGGGTTTTATTTCGTAAGTTGCCCAGAAATAACGATAATCCACTCACTTAAATGTACAAAACAGCGAACACTGAGGTTTCGGTCTTTCTTTATTTCGAAATGTAGATAAATATGTGGAAAGATGTGCCGAATATTGTTTGTAGATTCCAGGTTTTTTCAAAGGGAACCAGTTCAAGTCCGACCTTGAGATTTGGCACGATAACAGTTAAAAGACAAATCTTTTCAGCTGTAAAGTTAGATTCTAAAATAATTAGATACCAGAGAGGGGTTTTATGCAGTCAAAAATAGCCAAAATTTTGCCTCTCGTTAACCGGTCGGAGGAAGTGTTTGTTGAATGGCTTGAAAACTTAAAATAATAGAGCATTTGACATATTTTGTAACTTTAGCCGTAAAGAGGAATAGCTTATCTATATCTGAGCAAAATTTAACAGTAATTGATTGAATTTAAAGAGTTAACGAACGCTTCGTCTTTCCGTGTTATTTGGGGCATTTCATTTGGCTGAAAACGCACTTTAGACGCATTTTTGAACGTTCGAATTTTTTTCAAAAACAAAAAAGCGCTGGAACTTAAAATTATGATTTTTGAAAACAGTTCACCAAAGGGTATCTTGAGGCAAAATATGAGCGATGTGCCAAAATAGTCGCTGTCGCGAGATTCTCAATACTCTCAGGCAGGAGCTCTTAAGCTATCCTTGAGACTTTTCTCGCAGCCTAATTTCCACGCTGGAGTGGCACCATTACTGTAGCATAAAACCAAAACAAAATGTGCGAGAGGACCTGGATAAATCAAAGACCCAGTCAGTTATGGGATATTTATGAGAGCAACGATCACTACAGAGAGTGGAGAACGAGTGGTTTGCATATCATTGCAACGATCGGTGAACATTTTTTCAGTGATCCTGGTGATCACGGAGTATTGAAACCGGCCCTTACCAAACTTCAAACTTTTCCACAAGTGTCTCTACTAAAATACACCTGTATTTTTACAAAACAGAAGTTCTGGAAATGACTTTTTTTGATTTAAGATCTGAGTTCACCTTCTTTGACTTGGAAGCTCGGGAACTTTGTCCGCTGTTTCTGTGAAGAAAATAAATAAAAAAAAAAGTATATATAATATTGTTTTTAAAAGGACTGCTTACTGATTTCTAAACTACCAGGCCAACGCCGTCTATTAATAAGGGCATAAAATAAACTGAACATATAAACTAAAACAAGCCTCCTTTCTAGAGCACAAAATGATTTCCAACTTGCTCCCCAGCTACGCGAGAGCCAAGCGCGGGAAAACACGCGCTCGCTAAGTGAAGATTCTAGCTGATTGGCTAAACGAGAACAGCTATTAATAAAACGGCTGTGATTGGTATGGTTAGTTGCAGCGTGCTGATTGAATTTTTCAACCAATCAGATGCAGGTGTAGTTCGGCGAAGTCCGCCAAAAGACAATCAAATAAAACCGTTCTTATCATTCATCAAACTGCTCATGCTACCGCATCAAGCAAATACCTTTCTTCATTACAGTAGAATCCTCTCCGTCCGTTTTCTCTGGTGAAGTTTCTTCACCACTTTCTTCGATAATCTAATCAAGATAAAAGGATTTCAGAATGCATGTCAAACATTGGAATGCACAGATAATAAAAACTCTCGCAAAAAGTGAACCGATAGTAATTTTTATGATCTTTAAGCAAGTCACCTCTAACTCAACTGGTAATTTTCACCTGCAACGAGGGCACATTACATATTGTCACCTCTTACACTCGCCAAAGTACTTGAGTTCAAAGACAATAGAGAAGTTCACATATTGATTACACAAATTAACTCAAAGCTTCCAGTAGTAACCTTAAGAAGAGTTTTCGGTACAACGCCTTGTTTCCCGGCTGCGTTTTCAGCTTCCCACCAGCCATCCTCACTAGAATTAACAACAACAAAGTTAAAATACTTCAACAGAAAAAAAAAGAATGGTTCAACATTGAAGGCAACATTGCTCATTCCTAGTTTAGTAATAGCTTCTGAGTTTCCTTTACGCCCCCCCCCAACCCCCCCTCCCCCCCAAAAAAACAGTCGTTTAAACACACAAAACCACACATCGCTCGTTAATCGTAAACAAAACATTCTGCTGCTAAGACTACGAAACAAACGTAAACTACGTCATCTTCAACGATCAACGCGTGCGCATTTCTTACCTGTCCAATAAGTTACAAGCGATCTTGGCAGGAAAAATTACTTCAAATCACAATGTGTTAAGAAACACGAGTTCTTTTTGTGGCGGCGCGGGACAACGAGCTTATGAACTGTTTCAGAGATTCTCTTGGCCTAATCAAGTAGTTTATATTGTTTATTCAATCAGATAAGACAGTAGTACTATTAGAGCGTAAAATCAATTATTTTCCATAGCTTATTACAATGACTGTTACATATGTTTTTGACAAAAAAAAATCAGACACCTTGTTTTGATAACTGTTAAAACATCGCCTTTCTTGAAGCTGAGATCGCCAGCTTGTTCACCTGTAAAATCACTCAGCGCCTCAACTTTGCGGACCTAGAACCATTTAAATAAAAGCAAAGTTTACTATAATGACAAATCTTCGTTAACAGCACCCGAAGAGTTTACGATTCTTAAAAACCAATCAAAACTGAGCACGAAGACTCACGAAGTATATCTGTTGCGTCCTGTTGCTTAGCAGTGTCACTAACGAAAACGGTGCTTACACACAATTCTCAAGTACAGGCTCTCTTCTCTTACTGCGTGGGCCTAAGATTTTATCCAGAAAGAAAAAAATACCGCGTTTTTTGAAATTTCTTAACTGAAACTAACCATAACTATGTTTGTTGTAGTTTCCTCTTCACTGTCGTCGTCTTCGTCATCATCATCTTCACCTTCGTCATCATCTTCATCATCACTTTTATATAAAAGTAAACTAAGACGATCAATGGAGTCTACACAGACTTAATTAGCAGTCAATATTCCAGCTACATTGTATCATTCACTATACCCAGCCATTCCAAGCTCTCAATGTAAAATGAAAAGAATGTGTTTTAAAGCAATGCCAAATTGAGTTAAGATGATTTGTGATTATTTATAGCAAGCCAATGTTTAACGTTAGTCATCAATACTCTCTCCCTAATGGGTCTCTGTCATTAGGCATGTATTGGTCTACAAACTTAACCCATTCTCGCTGGTTTTCTAGATGCATTTAGGTCATTAAACTCAACCCCACCCCCCCCCCCACCCCCCGTCCCCACCCTCCCGCGAAAAAACGACAACAAAACCCCTTCAAAATGAAATGATACAAGTGCGAGCAAACAAAACAAACTGCAACAAAACACTGAGCACGATTACTAAGAATTAGAAACAAACTTGAAAATTCCTGGCCAAATTTTAGACGCCCTTTGGCTCAGCTCCTTGCAAGTTTCCTATTGAAAGCAAAGTGCCATTTTCTGAACACACCTCTCTGGCATGTGCGTGACATCGTCATCAGCTCTATCTGTCTGCAAGTCACTGTTGGATGCACCAACATCGCCTTCTTGCATCTTTCTGAAACGTATAGAACAAAGAAATGCAGTGCACTGTGTTAACGGTAGGAATGTAATGGTTTGGGGTGGAATAATGCCGGACAAATGATAGGCTTCATATTAAGTTGACACACAATAGATTGCATACAAAGAGCAACCAAGTCACTTAAAAAAAAAAGAAAGAAAAAGGTTACTTGCTCTGTTGCCATTGCAGAGTACATGACACAGGTTTCGTTAGCGAAGCATAGAAATCAGAGAATTATAAGCAAAAATTGAACCAAACAGAAACAGTTCTCAACACGTGATTTCACTACTCCTTGTGAAAAAAAATAGTTATTTAAATAATAAAACCTAAAAGTCCCGGGCGGGACTTACTAACGACTTATAAATCAAATGATAAATTTACGGCATCTGCTCTGAATGTTTACGTGAATGTTTATGTGACTACGATACTAAAATCTTGACAGCAAAACTAAGGGATATTTTTTTCGTTTGGAAGCAGCATAGAGACAAGAGAAAGGTCAGATATATATACATGAATAAATCCGGTGCTGAAATCATTACCTGAAATAGTCTTCCTCGATTTCATCTGGTTCTAGTTGTTCAGAAATTCTATCAAGTTTGTTCTGTCAAACAGAAATGTAAATTAAAATTAGTCAGCTATGATGAAAAGTTCAACAAGGGTTTACCATTATGTATGACGAACATCAATCCAGCAGAACCACACTCCATAAATACTCCTTAGCAGCACGTACGTTTGTGTAGAAAACACTCCGTCAACTCGGATTTTACAATGCACTGCTGTGTGCTTATTAATACAAACAATATTAATACATGTACACTGAAAGAAGTATTTAGCCTGTTGTCATCTAAGATAAATTATTCAAGCTTCACCAATTTTTCGTTTGATCAAACTGAGAAAGATTTTGCATACATGTATAATGTAAGGTGGTTTTAGTATCTTCTCGTTTTTGTTCGATGAAAAAAGAAGAAAATTGTCCCTTTGGAGAAATGAAGTTGTATTTAATGCTTCGTGTGGCACAAGAGGATTAATTTACTTAACAATGCAAAACCCGCCTCTAAGGATCACATCGATTAACATAAAAAACAAATTAAACTTTCGCTAAATCAGGAGATTATGACCCATCAGGAAAACTTTAAAACGCTCCAAGTAAAACGTGGACTTATTACAGAGCACATGGACAATTGATAGAACAAAAACAACGAATTAAACAAGATACAACCTGTAAGATATAAAAATACATGGCTGAGTGATTTTAGAATTATTCATTCGAAATGGCTTGCACTGTTTAACTTCTACTGAAGTCAAACCTTTGTGGTTTATACAATGTGCACTAGCCGCGTGTATAAATCTGTAGTGTGAAATGAAAAGGCTGGTTTATACATGCAAATTCACCTCAGTGTACAATGAAACTGTTAGTATCTACAAGTATTATAGTTAATGTAAGGATCATGTGTAAAAATCGCACGCTTAAAAAAGCTGTCAACAAGGAAATCTAATAGTTTTGCCGGGCTTTCGCAGGTAGAACTTAAAATACTCGCTAACGGAACTCTTAAAATATACGACTTAAAATTACGGATTCGGAGATCCACACCTCGTAAGCATGAAACAACGATTTTTGCATTCTTCTTCTTTGTAGACGAATACTGAACAACGATTAATTTCCAGCTGGAACGTCCATTGACTATAGTAAGCCGTTGTTGATCCAGTAGATTATTTAAAAACGTTGTTCCTTTTGACGCTGCATGGCCATCAAACACCTTGATGTCAAAAAATTACTGAAGCTGAACCTATTTGTTCCTGTTTGCGACAACAATGTGAAGTAACTCAGGAAACTGGCACGCAAATCTTGAGCTGGTTCTTAGTGACACAAATATATGACTTCCACGCATAAACAGAGTTTGTACGACTTCAGACATGTAAATTAGGCGAGACTGCAGCTGCTCAAGAGAAACGTTTCAAAGAAATTGTTTCTGAGGCAGTCCATTATCGTTGCTACTTCAATTGTGCAAATTTTAGATTTCAAAAAAGTGTTTTTGTGCACATGTCACTAGCAAATACAAGAACATGACGGAATTCTGAAAGCAAAATTAAGATAAATTTAGAAAACTTGGGCCTCTGCAAGGGAGTGTGCTTTATACAGTTTAGACATCATTAAGTCTATATTAATTATCAAATTTAACACTGGCGAGCGAAACCTCTTCATGTATATTCTTCTACAAGTATTCTCTAATGAAACGACACTTTTAACCCCATCAGAGAGCGTTCAAAGTCAGATTGTATCACAATGTAAAGTAATATTATGTACTACATATTATCAGCTCACATTACATAATCATACTCGAAGAAGAAGAGACTGCATGGTGCCAAGAACAAAGGTAAGTAAACTCAAGACTTGCACAATACTGCTATGCAAGTCTGTGCAAAAATAATGCAAAGGTTAATGATGTTCATGAGGTTTTCCCACAAAACTTCAGAGGATTCCACATGTACATCACCTCAAAGCAAAAATTCATAAAAAGATTGACACGATTCTTTGGGACCAGAAGGTGTTCCTCTAAGGAAGATGTATTGCAATGAAGAGGTGTTAGAGATAATGGTTTCATATTTTTTGCTCTCTGGTCCCGTGGAATAAAAGAAAACAGTCTACCAAGAACTGTGGTCGAGGCTAAGTTTAAGAAACTGATCAGAAGTGTATTTAACTTTTTTTTATTGATAGAATTGTCCCACTTTTAATATTCATATGCTTTTTTGTTTACATTTTTAAACCATAGTCCACTTTTATGAAAACCATTTTGAATGTTGATGGGAT
>OFEM01000024.1_pt1 | contig 11523 bp, 8 predicted proteins | sample 1521171 | NCBI WGS metagenome assembly OFEM01 (sample SAMN04272335, study PRJEB24112) | coral metagenome | biome: Coral reef; feature: Shallow seawater; material: Coral tissue | host: Coral | place: China: South China Sea | collected 2014
TGTTTTGCAATGGTGGCCCAGTCTCTAGGCAGTCATTGAGTGATGGTGCTTTCTCGTTTGCTCGGGCGGATGCATCGTAGACTATTCGAATCTTCGTGCTCTCCGCGGTCTCTCGAATCACGGCCTTATGCGGGATGTAAAACTCCTTCCCTTGTGGCTCACTGTGCACTCGTTCGACTATTCCTTGAGATAGCTGGTCTTGAATGATCCCGTCATACTTCTGTAACATGCCCGGTTGTTTGTCCAGTTTTCTTACAAGGTTCTCTAGTCGTTTCAAGCTGCCATGTTTGTTGTTAGGGAGGGGCGGGTGATTTCCCTTCCAAAGGAGGCCGGTTTCGTACCATCCTTCCGGGTTTCTTGTTAGTTGCTCCTTGAATTCTTCGAAGACGAGATCTTGGTCGCCAGCTGGATGGTCTTGTAGACCAAGCACATCGAGTCTACACAAGGCTTCATAGTCAGCTGCAGAGGTTTGGGTCAGGAACATGTTTGTGAGGTCAGATTCACTTCCGGGTGACATGATGGTCCATCCTAATCTTGTTAATTCGGCAATGGGTTCTCCTGGTTTCCCGATCTTGGGCGTGGTCTCGGTCTTTATCTGCGCGTATTCGTTCGTTCCGAGGATAAGATGCACAGGAAGCTCCTCTTTATCGTCAACGTCGTCCATTGTGACTCCTTTCAAGTGATCGTACCGTTCCATCAGATCCTTGTACCGGGGGTTTTCCAGACTGAGTAGTGTACCGCGGTCCACCTTAGTCACCTCGGTTCGAAGCTGAAATTCTCCCGTCAAACTGCTGATGACAACATCGTAAATTTCGATCTCTCTGTTGCTCGCCTGCATCATCATTTCGATGCGTTTAAACTCTCTTCGAACTGGCTGTTTCCCCATGCGGTGAAGCAAGGCTGCAGATGCGTAGGAGCTCCCAGCACCAGTGTCCAACAGCGCACGGCAATGGATTCCACCCACGCTCACAACGACCACCGGATAAGTGACGGATCCTCTCCCAGTAGCTACCAACATAGGCTCCGGCGATTGTTGAGGTATCTTCTCGGGGCAAATTGAAGAGTGGTGTCTTCGGTTGCAAAACTTGCAGCTCGCGGTACAGCGACACTCTGGGGCCTTGTGATTTGTGCCGGTACAGTTGAAGCACAACTGTTTACGATTCAACTCTCTTCTGCGGTCTTGTAGTGTGATCACCTTGTCGCAGTTGACAGACTGATGGTTTGCACCTCCGCAGTACACACACGGTCTTCTTTTTGGTTCTTCTTGGCGTGTTTGGTAACTTCTGCCGTTTTTCGGTAGAAAAGGTTTTATTGGCTTGTGAGGTGGCAACTTGTCTTGGCCTTGTCTCTCTTCACCGTGTTTGGGTGGGTTTCTGATAGTCCATTTCCGCAGTGCTTCTAACAGGTGTGGAAAGTCCCAGTCCTGCCAATTATCGTCAGTTCGCACTAAATCCCCTCGTATGCCCTCCAGTTTATCTAGCGTCATCCTGACATATCCATTTACCTCCCTTATCTTGCCCATGGTTTCCAAAGCTTGCAAATTCGGAAGCAATGTTTCGTAGAACTCCGAAATTTTGTTAGGGTTAGCGCCCTGGATCACTGGAAGTGACATGATGTTAGTGACATGTGCGTTGATGATTTCGCTTTCCTTTCCGTACTTGGTTGTTAAAATATTTTTCGCTCGAGAATAGCCTTCTGAGTTGAACGGCAGGGCGTCGATGGTTGATCTGACTTTCGGATCCACTAGTTCCTTTAGATATGAGAACTTCGTGATTGGCGATACCTCAGATGAATCAATTTCTGCCTTAAACTGGTTCCAGAATCGAAGCCAATCGGTGTGCGTGCCTTTAAATTTCGTAATTACAAGTTTCGGTAACTTAGCGTTGATTGATTTGTCCGTTTTGTTTTGATCTTTCCGGCTATCCTCTATTTGCTTTTCGTACATCAGCCTTTGCTCCAATTTTTCCTTTTCAAATCGCATTTCTTCTTCATATTTTCGTACTCTGATCTCGGCTGCGTGATCTTCTTCTTCTTTCTTTGCGGCTTCAAGCGACGCGCTCTTAGATTGCTTAACCCTTGCGTCAAGATCAACAATGGTCGTTTCAAATACGCCCACATCTTCATCTAATTTCGTGCTCCAAAGTTGGATTTCATCTTCCTTTTCCCCCGCTTCAAATCTTAATTCTAGTACGCTAACCTTAATGTCGTGGACTTCTTCCACCTTCTTTGCTAGGGTGTTCCGTGGCCTTTCAATTGCTGTGAAGTCTCCATTCTCTATCGCGGAATCTGTTTGCACACGTGTAAATTTCAACAGTTGAAGCTTCGCGTCGATTGTCTTGCAGAGTTGCTCGTTTGTTGCTGTCATCTCGATCTGATTGCCGTCCTGCCAGGGTCGCCACTCTTTGTCGGGAATTTCGATGGCCGACAAAAGGACTCTCACGCTATTTTAATAAACTCGTTTTATGGTTCTCACTTTTGCTCGCTTACAACTTCTCTCTCGCCAAAGCTCTACTCGACGACTCCTTATTGTGCCATAGGTTAAAGTTCAGTGATCACACGCACGGTGCACGTGATCATCAAACGCAACTATAAACTTATGTCACGCAATAACTTTCCGGTCGCGACACTCTCCCCCTATTTGATTCCGTAGGTATCAAATACACAATAAAACATTTGTTCAGATTATAGTTCCTCTTGTTGAGCAATATCCTTAATACACTGTTCGGCAGCAGCAGCCGCATCATGTCTGGGTCGAAACTCTTTGGCTGTTGGATCAAGCACTGGCACTCTGCGCTCCTGATAACTGTCACACGACAACTCCATTGGACATAACTGTTGGATTGCCCACTCAAGGAAGGATTTCCCTGCCCTCAGTCTTGCTGCCCTGACATCAACGTCTCTGCCCTTGATAAGCTTGACTACAATGCCGACGTTCCATTTACCTCTGTTCCGTTCGTCACCTTGAATCAGAACGACGTATCCGGTCTTAATCAGCGGTTTTCCTTTCTTGTGGTTGAGGTTATGTCTTTCTCGAAGGCTCCTTATGTACTCCTCGGTCCATCGGGTCCACATTACATCCTTGCAGCGACGAAGATACCTTGCACGCTTCCTTAAATCCTTTCTTTCAATTGTATCAGGATTGTCTTCTGGCAACTAATTAGGTTGACCAAACATCATAGCATGTGGTGTCAGGGTGGGTTACTGGATGTCATCTTCTAGATAGGTAAGAGGGCGGTTGTTGAGTGTGATTTCAATGTCTAAGATGACCTCTTCTAGCTCACTCCATGGGAGACTCACTCCATGGGAGACTCGCTCCCCCAATAGACTTGTACAAGGCCTGCTTCACACGTCCGACCATCCTCTCGAATTGATAGCCCCACCATGGCGCTCGGCTCAGATTAAACCGCCATGTGATATGCTGGTGAGCTAGGTAGTCCTGCATCTTCTCATCTCTCATGATGCATGCCAACCATTTGGAGGCTGCAATGAAACTCCTTCCATTGTCGGAGTAGACTTTTTGTGGCCTCCCTCTTCTGGCTATGAACCTCTTGAAGGCTTTCATGAATTCTTCAGTGGCTTGGTTGCTTAACAGCTCCAGATGGATAGCTCTGGTCAGACTACAGTCAAATAACAGGATATAAGCTTTACCATCTCTCTTCTTACTGCATCTGTATAGTATTGGGCCAGCGTAGTCCACGCCCAGCACTCGGAAAGGGATTGACCCCATGGTACGGTCAATTGGCAGGTTCCCGGGTAGTGGACTCACAAAGGCATTTGCTTGGAACTTCTTGCATCCGAAGCAACCATTGATGACCTTCTTGGTCAACTGCCGCAGTTGGGGTATCCAATAATCACGTTTGATCAACGCCATTGTGAGACCAACTCCACCATGTATGTCAGCATGTGCGCATCTTGAACCAACTTCTCTGACAGCACTGCACTCGGTGGTAAATAGTTTGGGTAGTTTCCTTGAATTCTGCCACGGCACTCGTACTGCTGTTCTTCTCTAAAACTTCATCAAGGTTGTCCTTGGTCTCGGTAACGGTGGCAAAGATCTCTTTCACAAGTTTGGCTTCCGCTTCGGTGTCTTTGTTCGGTTCTGTAAGTATGTCACCTGGCCATAGATCAGGCTCTGTCAACCATTCTGGCCCTTTAAGCCATAGCTCATTCAGCTTGTCTGCTTGGCAACCTCTGCGGCCGATATCAGCAGGATTCTGGTCAGTACCAACATGTCTTCATTGAATGTATGCTTTGTCTCGTATGTTATTCACCCAGTTTGCCACAAACTGTTTGTAGACACTGCCTTCCCTTCTGATTCAATGTAGGGCTACAGTACTATCCAGCCATCCATGGACTGACCTAACTGGCTGGCCTTCTAGGGTGTTCTTCACATTTTCCGCAAGGTTCGCTGCTATGTGTGCAGATACAAGGTCTAGTCTAGGAATGGTCAAACCCTTTTTCACTAGGCGTGATTTTGCGGCCAGTAATCCTTGGTTGACACCGGAAGCTTGATAGACCACTGCATACATGGCAGCTGACGTTCTGGCCCACTGGTGTCTCAGAACGCGTGTAAATCGATCGCTTCAATAGCTTCCTTAAAGCCTGCCAAACTGCGTGGGGCTTGAACTTGGTCTGGAAGGTTCCTCTCAAACCTTTTCCACTGGTTTGCAACCGTCTCGGGTACTTTCTGGTCCCATGGGAGATGCTGTTCACAGACTTTTCGATACAAAAGTTTCCCCACAAGTGATACCAGTGAAGCTAGACCAAGTGGGTCATAAACTGAAGAAAAGAACGGCAACGTTTCTCTCTTATATACATCTGGGAAGGCCTCTCGGAATGTGACAGCAAAGGTGTCTTCAGTTTTGTTCCATGGTAACCCCAACATCTTGGTTTCTCCAGGTTACACACCAGGTTGTTCTTTGGCATAGCTTTGTTTTCCGTCTTCTGGTTCACCGCTTGCTTGTAACTCTGGCTTATTCCAATGCCACTTGTGTAACTCAAACTGTGCTTCTCCAAACACTGCGACGGCCGATTGTTTCAGCTTGCGCATCTTCTCTGTCGTTTCTCCACCGGCGATAACATCGTCGATGTATAGACTCTTGATTTCTTCCACTGCACTTGGGTATCTTTCTTTCATGCTTTCTAAGTGTTGATGCAGTGTTCCTCCTAACAAGAATGGTGACTGGACAAGCCCGAACAGTGCACCGGTGAATCTCAAAACTTCTACATTCGATGTTTCCTTATCCTTGATCCAGTGAAATCTCAAGGCATCTTGATCCTCCAGTCGTATACAGACTTGTAGGAACGCCTGTTTGAGGTCACCTGCCAATGCCACAGGTTTCAATCAGTTTCTTACTAGAATGTTCCTCAGCAAGTTTTGGAGGGGTGGTCCCGTCTCTAAGCAGTTGTTCAATGACGCACTTCTTTCGTTCGATCTAGCTGATGCATTGAAGACGATTCGCAGTTTGGTGGATTCTGCAGACTCTCTGACAGGCTTATGTGAGATGTAGAATTCTCTTCCCACTGGATCTGAAGACACTCTCTCTACAATTCCTTTCGCCAACTGATCTTGAATGACTTCATCATACTGGTCCAGAAGGTTGGGCTCTTTCTGCAGTTTCTTGAGGAGGCTTTCCAGTCTTCTCAGACTTCCCTGTTTGTTGTTTGGGAGGAGATCATGACCATGTTTCCATAGCAACCCTGTTTCATACCATCCATTGTCACTGCGTCTCAACTGCTCCTTAAAATCATCGTACACTGATTGCTGATCACCATCTGGTCTGTGCTGAAGATCTAACACGTCTAGACTACATAGCTGCTCGTAATCAGTGGATGAGGTTCTGGTGAGATTAACGCTCTCCATGTGTGCTTCTTTCCAGCCAACATAACTGTGCATCCCAGTGAAGTTAGCTCAGCAATTGGTTCTCCAGCTTTTCCAATCCGTGGCTTCGTGCCAGTCTGAATTCTGGAGTACTCGCTTGCTCCCAGTATCAAATGGATGGGTAGCTCTGGCTTCTTGTCTTATCATTCATGAACACTCCCTGCAGGTGTGGGTACTGGTGAATCTTGTCAGCATATCTTGGGTTAGGGATAGTCAGCAGAACGCTTCTATCTACCTTACTGACTGAAGCGGCCATGTTAAAATCTCCCACAATGCTGGAAATCTTGACATCATACTGATAAATCTTCTGGTTAGTCGAGCACATCATCATGTCAATTCTCTTGTGCTCCATCCTTGATGGCTGTTTTCCAAGTCGCTTGACAAGAGCTGCTGAGGCATAAGAACTTCCGGCACCAGTGTCCAGTAGTGCTCTGCATTTTATGCCATCTACATCAACAACCACGACGGGGTAAATGACTACTCCTTCGCCAGTAGCTAGCAACATCTGTTGGGACTCCCTGTCACAGATTGATGTGTGGTGTCTGCCATTACATTTTTGACAACTTCCAACGATACGACACTCTGCAGCCTGGTGCCTTAAACCAGTGCAGTTAAAACACAACTTTTTCGGATCGCTGAGGTGCTTTTTCTGTAGTGCCACGCCCACTTTCTTGTCACAGTTGACTGATTTGTGCTCGCTCGATTCACAGTACACGCATGATCCTGTTTTCCATTCTTCTTGCCTTGAGTTAAACACTCTGTTTCGTGACTTAGGGAATTTAGGTGGTGGTCTGAATGGCGGTTTCCATGATGGTGGTTTCTCATGGTTAGGATCTTCATTGGGCTTCGGAGGGTTCCTTGCGGTCCACTTTCGCAATGCTTCTAACAGGTGTGGAAAGTCCCAGTCCTGCCAATTATCGTCAGTTCGCACTAAATCCCCTCGTATGCCCTCCAGTTTATCTAGCGTCATCCTGACATATCCATTTACCTCCCTTATCTTGCCCATGGTTTCCAAAGCTTGCAAATTCGGAAGCAATGTTTCGTAGAACTCCGAAATTTTGTTAGGGTTAGCGCCCTGGATCACTGGAAGTGACATGATGTTAGTGACATGTGCGTTGATGATTTCGCTTTCCTTTCCGTACTTGGTTGTTAAAATATTTTTCGCTCGAGAATAGCCTTCTGAGTTGAACGGCAGGGCGTCGATGGTTGATCTGACTTTCGGATCCACTAGTTCCTTTAGATATGAGAACTTCGTGATTGGCGATACCTCAGATGAATCAATTTCTGCCTTAAACTGGTTCCAGAATCGAAGCCAATCGGTGTGCGTGCCTTTAAATTTCGTAATTACAAGTTTCGGTAACTTAGCGTTGATTGATTTGTCCGTTTTGTTTTGATCTTTCCGGCTATCCTCTATTTGCTTTTCGTACATCAGCCTTTGCTCCAATTTTTCCTTTTCAAATCGCATTTCTTCTTCATATTTTCGTACTCTGATCTCGGCTGCGTGATCTTCTTCTTCTTTCTTTGCGGCTTCAAGCGACGCGCTCTTAGATTGCTTAACCCTTGCGTCAAGATCAACAATGGTCGTTTCAAATACGCCCACATCTTCATCTAATTTCGTGCTCCAAAGTTGGATTTCATCTTCCTTTTCCCCCGCTTCAAATCTTAATTCTAGTACGCTAACCTTAATGTCGTGGACTTCTTCCACCTTCTTTGCTAGGGTGTTGCGTAGCCTTTCCATGGCTGTAAAGTTTCCATTCTCTATCGCGGAGTCTGTTTGCAAACGTGTGAATTTCAATAGTTGAAGCTTCGCGTCGATTGTCTTGTAGAGTTCCTCGATTGTTGCTGGCATCTCGATCTGATTGCTATGTATGCCGTCCCTTCGTGGTCGCCACTTTTGTCGGGAACGGGTATCCGACAAATAAGTCCCAGGTTTATATCTCAAATTGTTTACTGTTGCTTTTCTCGATTACAGAATTCTTCCGTTCTATATCTCGCTCTCTCTGCTCTCACACCAAAAACGATCTTATTACGCTGTTTCGCAATCAAAAGTTCAATGTTCAAAAGAGATTGTCTTTCACTAAATAACGATAATGGCCATGCTTTCTTGTCACGTTATGTCACGCTATGTCACGCTTCCGACAGATTTAATATAGGAGGGCAGGGCACAAGCCATTCTCTACTTGGGATAATTTGTCATTACTTTCGCAAGTGATGCGTCAGTTAGCTTAAATAACAAAGTCTGCTGCCTGAGTAGCAAGGTCGAAATGACAAAAGGATTCGTGGTAATGAGTGCATGAGAGGAATATTAAAAAGTGATCGTGCGGTATTGTTGGTCGATATCAAAACCGTTTCAATTGAGTGCGTGTAATTTGTTTGACAAAGAATCAGTTGTTTAGCTTCAAACAGAACGTCAAATGTAGATGAATGGGATATCTAACATAGATAAATTTAGTCAGTTTGCACGGAATTAAAAGGCACTCAGTTCAGGATATAAATATTGGATCTACGAATCAAGCTGTTGTGTTCCACTCGGTTTCTTTTACAAGAGGATATAGTTTTAAATCTGAGATATAACAGCTTATTGTTGTGTGTAACACTGCACTAAGTAATTAATTCACCTCGAAGTACTGGAAACAGCCAAAGCTGTAATGTCTTCGGGAGATAAACATCTTATGTACTAAAAGTTTGAAAAATATCAGTGTCTTTGGAATTGCCGAAGAGAAGTAGTCTATTTTTATCAAGCACTCCCTCTGCGAATATCAGTTGCCCTTTAGAGTTTAATGAGTCCCTGAAATAAGTTATTGTTTTAAAATACAGGGTTATATTGCTCTACTATTGGTAGCCAAAAACACTAGAGGGCTATATTGGTGTACATAGTCTCTTGCTAAATTATTGGGCACACAGTTCTACCTGCTGCAGCGACGATGCAAAATTCAACTTACGATAAGGGGCTTGATATTTATCTACGAATCATAGACGAGCCAGTTTTTTGGCTAGTTTTAGCCGTAGTTGGTTTTGCTCTGTCCGCAGTCATAGCAGTCGCTAACTTAATCGTAATAGCCACAATTTACAGAGACCCTCAAAAGTCGCTTCGTACACCGCCATGTTTGTTGATCGCCAATCTGGGATCGTCGGATTTTCTGGTTGGATTATGCGTTGTGTCTCTGGTGGCGTTCAGAGATGTGTATCGATCACTTCAGCAACAAGTGCCTTTACCGCTGAGTGTGGGAATCTTTGTTGCCTATGTTCTCTGCACAACGCTATTTGTCAGCAGTGCCACAATGATAGCGTTGTCACTGACTTGTTTCGTCGCCATCAACAGTCCCATGCAATACAAAACGAAGATCACAAAGAAAAGAGCATGCATATTTATTATCGTGATATGGGTGGTATCAGCCTTAATATGCTTTCTTCCTGCGACAAAGGTACCTGAACAGACCTACTTGCTTATTTATATCCACACTCACATTTCGGTGCCAGCGTTGTTCCTTATGGTAATCTACGCAAAGGGTTTTCGCGCCTTAGCTCGACGAAGACGCGAACTTCAACAAAATGGTCACACTTCCGATGAAGGCAACAAGCGCGCCTTGGAACGAGAGCGAAATATGGCCGCCACTGTAATTATTATATTGGCAATCTTTTACATCACGTATCTTCCACAATTCATCATGATTCACGTGACACGCTTTTGCAGCTCTTGTGAAATTAGCGAAGATTCGATAACGTTTCATAAAGTTGATGTGATATCTTCACGTTTTGTCTTTTTAAACTCGGCATTGAACCCATTTGTGTACGCGTGGCGAATGCCTAAATACCGCCGAGCTTTGAACAGCTGCTGGAAAGCTTTCAAGGAGAAACTCAGGCGTAGATCTCAGCGAGTGGAAGTGGAGCCGATGTTTGTATTCAGCAGGCGTAACGTAAGACCGGAGAGTACTGTTTCAACTTAATCAGCTCTTGCAACAAGTGAGAACTTACTTAGATTAATGCTCGGCCCCAAAAGCTTAGAAGTACACTCTCGTCGAGGGTCCTGCGTTCTTATGGAATTTGACTAGCTTAACCTCAGATTTTCAGAGCTCCTGCAAAAGAGAACACGAAACGTAGATTCAATTCCATCTGAACCCTACTGATTTGTTCAAATGGGACATTAGTGAGCCCATTCAGTTCAAGGCACACAATTTCAACAAGTCGGAGCCAACTAGCTAAATTTGCTTTCCACCTTGCACATTAATTTCACTACAGATTTCCTGAAGCAGTTTAAGCGCCATCTCAAGATTGTAAAAGTTAATTCCTTCCTGCATTAGGCAGTCACTTATTTCTGTGTTGATATCTCGACTTGAGGTTCTTTGCTTGGTTAGCAGTTCCCAGGCCCCTCTGTGGAGAGACTGCGAATCTCTGATCGTTCGTAACTTGTACAATCGTCGAGTTTGTTGAGTACCTTGCACATTTGACGCGAAGAGAAGCTTTTTACTTTCACAGTAGGATCCTCAGTAGCCTGTCATGTCAGGTAAAATTTAAGTGATTGGGGAAGTATTCCTGAGGGCAGCGAATGTTTTAGAAATGAATCGAAGGGAAGACAATGTTCTTTATGTGTCTCACCGCCCGCTATCACTAACTCTCGTGAGAGTCTTCCAAGAGTATTGCACGGCAGAGAGGTATAATATTCCCAAAGAGCCAAATAAACAAATGATAATAAATTATTGTTGAAAATTATTGCATCAGAATTTTTTCCAAGTGGTAGATGTTTACAGTTTTTTTATTCCGTGTCAATGTACAGTTTGTGACTGTTCATGTTAACTAATTGTTTCAACTGAAATATCCATCGCGTTTTGATATCAGTTTTTCATAGGAATAATAATTTAATTTCAAGCTTGCTTATTTCTACGGCATTGATTTCTTATATATTTCCAATGACCTTCAACACCATGTGACATGTTCATGTCTTACCCACAACCATCTTTCTATATGGGGCAGCACTTCCGACGCTAAAATATTGGCCAACTTAATGAATTTTACGGAATTGCCTAAATCTCGACACTATCTGTTACCCTCGTTAAAAAGAGAAAGGAGTTATAAATTTCGCTTTTTCCACAAGCCTGTTCTCCAAGTAAAACAGAAACCTCGTAAAATCCTGTTAGCTGAGGGAAAGAGAAAGCAATAGGCGAAAGGAAATTCAGTGCCTATTCCCTTGTGTTAAAGAATGTTAACAGGTATATATTTCATTCGTTGTAAAGCCTGTTACCCGAGTAGAGGGGAAGGCAATTAAAATTCATTTTCTCCGTCCTAAAGTGTGTTACCCGAGTGGAATAAGCCGCAATTTATCTTTCCCTCGTTCCAAAATGTGTTACGGGTGCGGAAGGAAACGCAATTTATATTTCCTTCGTTCTAAAGTGTGTTACTCCTGTGGAAGGAACCAAAATCTAGATTTCCTTCATTCCAAACAGTGTGTTACCTGAGTGGAAGGGAAAAATTTGCATTTTCCATGCTCTAACGTGTGTTACCTGAGTGGAAGAGAAAGTAATTTATATTTCCATCATTCTAAAGAGTGTCACTTCTGTGAAATGGAACGTAATTTATATTTAACTTGTTCTAAAGCGCGTTACCTGAGAGGAAGAGAAAGCAATTTATATTTCCTTGGTTCTCAT
>OFEM01000025.1_pt1 | contig 11483 bp, 6 predicted proteins | sample 1521171 | NCBI WGS metagenome assembly OFEM01 (sample SAMN04272335, study PRJEB24112) | coral metagenome | biome: Coral reef; feature: Shallow seawater; material: Coral tissue | host: Coral | place: China: South China Sea | collected 2014
TATAAGAACAAAATCAGCCTGGAAATATGAAATGTTCTTATAAAATGGATAAGACATTCAAAAAAATTTTGATCATACAGAAGCCCGGCTGCCAGATAACTAGAGCTCATCAGCAGTGATGCTGTTTTGCATTTGCTTTTAGCTTTTTTCCCTTCAAATGATCTAGTTACTTGTAGGGAGACATACAGTACTGTGCTATTCTTAATACGCCTCGATTCCAACAACAAAATTTAAGAACAATTTAAGAACACCTTCAGGCTGATTTTTCACTAAGCACCCGATAATTAAGAACCTGATCAGCCTGATCTCCAAAATCATGTGTTCTTATATGCGGGTGTTTACTGTATTTGAGAGTACTTCCCGTAAATATCTCAAAATTCCCGAAATTTCAATTTCATTTCTTCATTTCTCCCGGAAAATTTTCCAAGTCTCCCGATTCCCGGCAAAATCTTCAGATTCCCGGAACAATTTTGGCTTTCTCCCGAAACAGCGTCTGTCAGAGTTGTCACCCCCGTATATATTTGCAAAAGAAGTTCTTTCGGCGAACTATCTTTGACGAACTATGATAGTATTTGTTGAGGATGCAACGTATTCCAACACACCTCTGACACTCTTTGAGCCCTTCTTTTTTGGCTTCTCTGTTGGCTTATCTTTCTCCTCCTCTCCGCTTGATACCTCCTCAGGGTCCTCTTCATCGTCCTGGTCCTCTTGGTCCATGTCTAACTCTTCACTTTCCTCGTTTTGGGCACGAAGGGCTGCCCCTATAAAGCCAAAACAGCCCCTTATTATAACTAGAATTGTATTTTTTGACTGACAAAAACCACAAATATTAACCCTTTGACTTCTAAGCGCGCATTTGAGCGCTCTGAGGGGTCATACACTTTGTTCCATTTGTGACGTCATCAATTCAAACGTCAGATGGTATTCTTGATAAGCATGCAATAGAGCTTGGAAAGACATATCTTCATGACACTTTTTTCGGGGAATCCATCGCATTCTGATGGCGCAAATCGAAAAACGTAAAGCAAGGCTGATCGGACTGCGTAGAAATGGTCCATTGTACCAATAAACGATCAAGTTTCCATCTAAAAGCTTTACCACTAATTAACACTCAACTTTTTACGGCAGCCAGAAAGGTTATGGAGAGCAAAAAGTAACGAGAGTGAGAGAGCCAAAAAAAGGAGAGGAAAAGGGCAATAAAAAAAATTGGAACTGATACAGCAAAAAAAAGTCCAAATTTTGGCTTATGCGCATGCGCCAAAGTAAAAAATTGTACATTTTTTTACCTAATCTTGAAGAAAACTTTGCTTTCTTTAAGAAAATCGGTTTTTTTTAGCACATTTGGGGCAAATTTGGCTTCACGGTGGCCCAAAAACCACTAAAACGGTATTTTTGCGGTAATTTCGGGTGTCAAAGGGTTAACTACAGTTTACAACAAAAGATTTATACACGCCGCGTCTCAAATAACCCAACGAACCACCGAACTGTAGTCGACAGTCGACCTATACCTATGCGCTTTACTGAATCACCTGGTGTTTTATGTGGTTTTTAATTTTTCGATTTCCTGGCAGACCGAATACAATTCCCATATCCCGTGCCAAAATTTTAATCCTGCTTTCCGGAGAGCATTAAAATCCCGAATCCCGTTAAAATAGTTTGCTTTTTCCCCCGAATCCCGACTGTATTTTGGTCAAATCCCGTATACCAAAAAAGGACTCCGTTGACCAGTATCACATGCTCATAGAGATTTTGTGCTTTTTCAAAGTTGACTGCTGACCAGGTTTTGGCTTTTCATTGGATCGTAGGCTCGAATATTTTCCCTAATTAGTAGAACAAGCTAAAAGTCCGGAGCTTCGCTTTTAGCCTTGACTAAATCTATTAAATACAACACCTTGAAGATCTTCGATGCGCTTATTTAAAGCAGCTACAGTTTCCTGGTGTTCCTTTTCTTTTTTCTGGTGTAGCTCTTCCATCCTTTTCATTCGTGCCAATATTTCCTTCATTTCGCTGTTTTCGTCTTTTTTCTTTTTTTTCTTAGTTTCTTCGGACCTGTAAATGGAATCCAAAAAGATTTCATCAATTCACACAATTCCAAAAACAAAAGCCTTGAAGTCAAAGACCTCAAGCGTATTTTTTGACAACTGTTTGACAAGTTTTTGATTAGTTTGATGACTTCCAATTTAACAGATTTTCAAATTTTCAAATCAAGGACAGTTTAAATGCGCAACGCGCTGGTCTGGGAGCGGTCAGTTGGTGCGACGACGCAAACTTTTATTCAATTTTGAGGGATATTTGACTTCGTATTGATGCTAGACTACGAGCATTCCCTATTTTTTCTTAGAGTCCGTCGAGTGGAGCTTAAATGACAGCATGCGAAAAAAAGCGGCCGCGCGAAACCTGGAGGCGAAGCGGGAATCTCGCCTCCAGTTTTCGCTCGGCCGCTCTTTTGCGCCCGCTCACGGACTCTAAGAAAAAATTAGGGACTGATGCAAAATATATTGATGCAAAATTTGATTACAACCAACCAACGAATGACCGAGCGGTTTAATTTCCGAAGATTTATCGGTTCCAGTCTTCGCGCTACCTGACCGAACATTATTTATTTGCTCCCAGACTAGTGCGTCGCGCATTTGAAATTTAAAATGGCCAACACCAAACAAAAGGAAAATAATCTTTTCTCCAAACATGAAGTGAGGGTTCCCTGTGAAGTCAGCGTCGACTCGTCGAAAACGAGAGCGGGTGAAAAAGTCGGACGCGCGAAAACTGGTGGCGAAGCGGAAAGGAAAAATTCGTCCCGCCTCGCCCCCCCTCTTCACTCGAGGGACTCTTAGGAAAAAAAAAAAGGGACCGCTTGTAATGTAAAGTCAGCGCGTTACACATGAGCAAACACGAGATCGTTCTGACGATAAATAAATTAAAACTTGCCAAGCTTTTTAGTCGAATTTGACTCTTTTACTTAAACTAATCAAAAACGTATCAAAAAGATGTCCAAAACTTAGCCGGGTGGCTGCTCTTTCAAGTGCGCCTTTCAATGTTTTAAAAAGGTAACGCCCCCTCCCTCAAGAAATTATTTAGGTCAATACCATAAAGAATACCTCGCAGTGTACAAGATGCCGGGGTGTGACGGAGCTTTATATTGCAAATATAACAAAATGCACGAGCAAGAAAAAATTCCTGCAATCAAAATTTTCTACCCCCCTCCCTTTAAAGAATGCGTTTTTACAAAATCGCTCCCATGTGTCTCATCTCCCCGCTCTTGGGGAGTGAGGATGAAAGACACTGGAAGATTTCACGCAAAAACAAGGCCTAAAACGGCAGAAAGATGTTCTCAAGCAATGCAAATTAAAAAAATAATAAATATAACTGGGCCGAAGACAATGTGGGAAATTGTATAGAGAACCACGTCAAAAAATAGAACTGATTGATGTCTCTCCATCCACGTACAAATAACTTCTATCGGTCTTTCGAAATAAATATTTAATGAGGGATCCACTGTAATTGGCTATGCTGAAGTGGTCTCCCTGCCTAATTATTATACTTTTGGTAAGGTATTCTGTTTGTATTTCTTCTTTATTTATTTACATACCGATTTCATTTTAGTTGGGCGAAGCTAAATAAATAAAAAACTCTCCGTTCACGTGCAACTTTTGAAAACATGTTTTTGCTAGCGTTTAAAAACAGCAAAATTTTCAGGTTTGCGCCGCGCTATATTACTTGTATACGAGTGTGAAATATCACTAAAGAAACTTACTTGCCGTCGGTTTTCGCCCTTCGTTTTGACATCTTCATGTCCTTTTCGGGAGTCTCCGCATCCAAGATTGAGTCGACGAGGCTGGAGTTAGCACAGTTGCAAACTTGGACAGATTCTGCGCAAAATTTGCATTTATATGGGCAATCGATCAAAGTGTGTCCATCTGAAAGCCCACAAATCATGCATCTCCGTAGTCTTGCAGCCATGATGTATACCAATACACTAACGTCCACAAACATAAAACCTACAACGTAGCTTTATATACTATACGTTCTATTCTTTCAACCCGTAGGCGCGACGTCATAGAGCGTGGGAAAACTACTTATTGCCAGATTACCGAAAATCTATTTTATACAATATCTCCGGGAATATCTACACCTCTAGTGCCGACTGGTCACGTACTTTTTTAATAACTTTCTATAAGCACACTTCGTTTTTCTTATTTTCCATGTCGTTTTTCATACAAAAAAAAAACATTGAAAAAGCCAAGTGCGTTCATACCTTTGTAAAAAATGAATTCTCACTGTCCAATTTCATTCAATTTGTCTACATATCTGTTCAAATGTTATTAGTCTCCAGTGGGGCACCTCTGGCCGGGGCGGATTGATCTCGATCGTTCTTAATTTGTAAAAATGCAAGCCTTTCCGCAGTGGATTATCGCGCCTCTTATAAAACATGAACTCCACGGAAACGTGCCAGGCCAGGCCGCATTGCATATTAGCATTTAGAAGGAGGAGGACGGGAGAAAGCGCGAAACGAGAAGCGCAATCGGGGATTGGACGAGGGAAGGCCAGCAAGGACGCAATTGTTTTTTTTTATGTACACCACAACTGTGTCCATCTGAAAGCCCACAAATCATGCATCTCTTCATTAAGACACCACCGTCTGGATGTTTTCGCGAGTGATTTTTAAAGTCGCAACCGGAAATCTCGTGAAAACAGTTACCTTTCCGACTCGCTAAAAGTTAAGCGAGTCGGCAAACTTCAATGGAATTATCATTAAACTTAAGCCACCAAACCAGGTGGCTTAAGCAAGTTGGCAATTAATTTCGGCAAATTATAGGAGGTGCTTATGGTCAAACACTTACGTTGTCAAATCAGAAAAAGAACACACGTCCTATTTTTGTACCTCGTCCCGGGCGCCTAGTCATGTGTGCAAGCAAAAAAATATATTGTGCTGATTGTGTGTTTCCACACACCGGCGCGTAACAAGAAAAATATTTCGAATTTCGTAAAAGCCTCACACCCTTTGTGCGCTCATATGTAAGGAATATTCTGGCTAAGTTTCGTGAAAATCCGACAAATCTACGTACTCAAGTAAAAATAAAAAGAAATTAACAGTTTTCTCACCTCATTTAAGGGCGTGTCAATGTGGTCATGCCGCCGACCAATGAATGCCATATAGAAACCCATGCAAGGATAGTCTTTGCAACATTGCAGCAAATTTACAGGCTTTTTTCTATAACGTATTTGAACTTTTTGCCAAGCAATTTTGATTCGACGCACCGCGATATTTAAATCACATTAATTAGAGATTCACATGGAGTTTTGCTCGCGAAATTATCAACAGGCTGCTGGTTCCCAACCAGGATTTTGACACTTTTAAACTCGAATGCTTTCTCTATCTAAATAGCCAAAAAAATTGTTTTTAGAAAATTTTGACCACATTTTTTTAACAGTAACCTTAACTAAGTACTAAGAGGGCGAAATGACGAAAACAATGTAGCGTCCTTGTTTCACGATCGCCTTTACGGACAAGTATAGGTGGACTTTTGCCAAACTGACCACAGGGAAGACCTTAGAGTTGTAACATAAATGACAAATTCCAGATATCGATAACCTGGAGGAAACGAGGTTGCTTCAAAGACTCTGATTTTTCCGAGATCTTCGCCTTTCGAAATCGAATCAAACACGAGGTACCCGAAATGCCCAATTATTTCCGTGAAGTTCTTGGACCCGTTATATTTGGAAACAGCAGAAGAGACAAACTCCGTACAATAAATTGGTTACAGCAACGGAGACTTTTAAAAAGGGGAGTAAACTGTGTGAATTGCAGACACCCAATGCGGCTCAGGGCCCATCGGCAAAATGGCGACGGATACATTTGGTGAGTGTTTCCAATATGCTTGCTAAGTTACCATTATTGTTATTATCAAACTGTATAAAAAATAACAGTAAGTGTTGATTTACATGGGTAGAAATGTTTTGCTTCCAAAATCGAATACAGTACTAAACATGGACAGATTGCTATCGTGAAACCGCTGACTGCAAACCACGGTTTGCCGTTTGCGGTATGATGGTCAAAACTCGATCTTAAGGTCTAAAAAACACTTTTAAAAACAACATGATGCCAGGGAGATCGTTTCATTTTTTATAGAAGTAATATGAAAGCGTTGGGAATTGAAATTATTTGAAATTACTTTTTCCTATTGGTTGGAGCTATACAAGTGAGCTATTGTTCATGCTCTAGATCTATCGTTTATTTAGTACTACATTCCTATTTGGATCAATCATTTAAAATCATTAATTTTTAATCATTAATAAAATGTTCCCTTAAACCTGCATGTAATTGTATATCTAGCTACTAAACACTTCGGTGGTTAAATTAAAACTTCACTTTGGAGACCCGGCGTTTTTTCAAAGCCCAGCGCTTAATCTAATTTAATAATAACTTAAACGATTCAATTTGAACTTAAAATTCGCGGGTGGTAGCACTGGTAAATAGCCTGCTCCCATATTTGTTTTCATTCTATCGTTCACTTCAATTTTAGCTGCAAAATTATTTTCAAAATAACGTTTCGATAAAAAAGAATTCGATAATATGAACATTTGGGCATGTCCCCTTGGTCCGTATTAACGAGGTTCCACTGTAGGTCCAAAAAGTTGTATTTCCTCAAATGTGGAATTATAATGTTTTAGGGTGCAAAAACCTTGGGGTAAATCGCTTACTTCTAGAACGAGGTCTAGCCGTACAAACGTGAACAAACGTACAAACGTACTGACGGCAGTGGTCACGCGATTTCTTGACGTTCGCGGTTCGCGGGAAATGTTCGCGGGAAATGTCGATAGGGGTGGGGTTATGAGTTGGGGTGGGGTATACAAAAGTGACCGATATGATTACGGAAGTGTATAGGTTTCAGTTGAAAACACTACGGGGCCACACGTTAGTCATTACAGAAACCGTCGATCATGATTACTATTTTCATTTGCAGGAAATGTAACCGTTGTCAACGTACCTTGTCAGTGAGGGCAGATTCGTTTTTCTCTGGAAGCAGAATCTCTCTAGGGCGGCACGTACATTTTCTTTGGAAATGGTCACAGAAGGATTCCTTAAAAATTATGGAAACTGAAGGTGTAGCATCACGGAAGATATTGGTAAAGTTTTCACGAAAGTGCCGGGAGGTAGCATGGGATGCTCTGCTACGTCACCCAATCCCCCAGCTAGGCGGACCTGGTGTCACTGTGCAAATTGACGAATCGAAATTTAATCACAAGTCTAAGGTAAGTAAACGTATAAAAACTGGAATGGAAAAGATTGAAACGGATTGGAAATGACAATTTTGAAAGACAAAAATGCAATTTTTTTTCCAAAGCAAAAGACCTTATGCATGATGACGTAGAACAATGCTTACAGCTCGAACGTGCATTGTGGTAGTTGTAGTCACGAACGAATCCAATATGGCGTCGTATTTCTTCGAAGAGGGAAATTTAAATCTGTTAAATGAAAGCAATGCTGACACGTTACAAACAACAATCCTGCTATCTTGGGCCCCTGAGGGACGTAGAAATAGAGGAAGGAGGAAGGAGGAGACTTGGCGAAGAACAGCGGAGAAAGCACTCGACCGCGTAAAAGTGTGTTCGGCCCTATACCTACTTAGGGTGATGGTCTTAAGTTAAGTTAAGTCAAGTCAATACTGACATGTGTTGCGGCTCGGGAGATTTGTTTGGGCTTTCAGATAGGTCAAATGAAGCTATTACTTTACTATTTTCCCCACTACTGGCCGCCATCTTGGGTTTGAGCGTGACTACAACTACCATACTGCTTTAGGGTCTATTTGTACGCGACAAAAACTTAAAATGAATCAAAACAACTTTTCATTCCTTATGGTACCACAAGCATATCTGGCAAACAAGATTTCTCGAGATTCCTTAAAACAAACCACTTTTAAAACCATTCTCTGTTACTCCGGAGAGTTGGCCGCTTTGCTGAACTCCGCCTTTTTACCTTGTTTGTTTTTTTTTTTACGCGACGAAAGCGGCTTCTTGGCACAGGCTCCACGCCGCTACGGCTTCTTCTAAGACATCTGCGTTGTTTGATCTTATCTGCAGCCTATATGATAATTTGCTTTCCTCCTTTTTTATTGATATCTTAGTCGATATTTGCGCGCCAAAGATAAAGACATACAGAGAGACTACATAACCGTTTGATTAAATCTACAATAAGACATTATTTATTTATTTCCTCCAGTTTCATCGGGGACGCCGCGCTAGAACAGAGAGATGGGTACTGGGGTTGTTCGATACACAGTATGTACCAGCTCGACCTTACTTACAGCTAGTAAGGCGCCGTAATGCGGCTACACTGTTGCCAATAATTCAGCGAAGAGTACAACTTGGTACCACCTTGCACACCGACGAGTGGGCAGCTTATCGGCAGCTACAACGACGATTGGGATTGCTCCATCGAGCGGTCAACCACTCTCTACACTTCGTTGATCCGGCGACTGGCGTGCACACGCAACACGCTGAAAGTAATTGGTGTGCAGCCAAAGAAAAGTTCAAACACATGAAGGGAAACACCAATCCAAACTTTCTGTTGGAGTACCTTCAAGAATTCATGTGGAGAAGGTGGTATGGGGATCCTCACCCAAATGGATGCTTCCACAGATTACTACAGGACATTGCTGAACAATATCCACTTTAATAAAGCTAAACGCTTCGATATATTCTATCAGAAAGCCGTAAGGGATTGATACGTCTAAGATTCCTTTGTGCTCTTGAAAACATTCTTCTGGATATTAGGCTTAATCTTGTTCATTGCCGTTTGTGAAATTTTAATGTACGGATTCGTCCACAAGATCCGACATTTTCTAAGAGTAGAAAAAAATTGCGATTCCACTCCATATGCCGAAGTTCGACAAAGTCCAATTAAAGTCCAATGTAATTTTCGTCAGTCATTTTTAAATATTCTGTAAAGTCACTAATTCTCGACTCGTGGAAAACAAATAGAAAGTGTCCTATAAGGTGTTAATGCCCGCTTGACTTATGTGGCATAAAGCGGATAGACCTTTTTTAACTTTAAGAGCATAGAATTTCTTCCTTCTGAAGGCCTCATGAACACATCCGCCACTACTTGTTCCGCCATCTTGGATGCAGGATTTGCCAGTCTCTCCGCTTTACCTCGCCTCCCAAGCATTCCTTGCACCCCTCCCCTCCCCACACCCCCTCTCCGCTTGCTTTTTTTACTATCGCGCGGGCGACTGGGGACGAGGCAGCCGCACTCCCGCAGTGGATGAAAGAACGAGGTTTATTCGTGAAGTTTATATACAGTTTTTATGTTAATTATGACGACTGCGGCACTGCGTATAGTAGCAAGTTTTTTTTATTTAAGATATTTTGTGGGCCTGGTATTCTGCAATCTAGCCTTCCATTTATATGAGTTCTCCGCTTAATCGAAAACTCATCTACAATAAAGGTAACTGTAAGGTACACTATCTAAAGATCACGCCGAGTCCAAATTACAATTAACATCTGTAGCGCTAAGAACTAAGGTTAAATAACTGTTTCAGGTACGTTGGCTAAACGATACTTGACCGATACTCGGCCGATAGTTGACCGATACTTGACCGATATTCGACCGATATTTGACTGATATTTGACCGACAATCTACCGATACTTCACCGACAGTCGATCGCTAAATACCCATCGATTTGTCGACCGATATATCGGTCGACTGTCGACCAATATATCGGTGGACTATCGATCGACTATCGGTCGATATATCGACCGACTAGCGACCGATAGTCGGTCGATAGTCGGTCGACTATCGACCGATAGTCGGTCGATATATCGGTCGACATATCGACCGAGACCACCTATAGTACACATGATCCGGAAAAATTTAAAGCTTTTTGAGCAACCATAATGAGAGTTGTGGCTTTTAAAACCACAAAGTTTCCTAGCAGCAGGAATATCACAAGAAATACATGCTATTGCAGCTCTAAAACGTAGAGGTAAACGGCACAAGCTTGACTTCAGATACACTCCATTCCAAAGAGCTTTCATTTCCTTAACAAGTGGTGCTAAAAATTCATTGAGACTCCCTGGCTCCTTATCCATTCCAGGAATAATGCCAACAACGATGATATTCTCCCATTTAAATCGCATACTTCTTGGCAGGTTTAGATTCGCTAGGTACAGCACACCTACAGAATAATCGTTCCTGTGCTTCTTTGGTTGAAAAAAGTCAAAGTTCAACACGAACATATAGTTTCTAGGGGCGGCAAGAAATGGTTCACCATCAACAGATTGAAATTCCTTCCATACTTGCCCGTCAACAATGTCAGCTAAGTAGCCGTCTTGACTTTGATGGTCACGCCAGGACTCACAGAGTTGTGGGAAATTATCTCTCATTAGCGTTTCTTGAAGCTTCTCTTTAACACTGTTGTAACAATATACTTTAAGAGGGTAGAATTGTTCAGTTCCATTGCTGAGAAACACCTTTTTCGCTAAAGGCGCTCCACAAGCGGCACTTCTTGGGAATCGTTTATGTTCACAGTGCTTGACAATCCTTTTCACTCGGTGGTCAATTTCTGTCCAATCTTTCATGTCACACAGTTTAGAACATTTGGAGCAAACGGCATACTTGACAAAGTTATCACGATCAAAACTTGCAAACTTATGAAGAAGGTACAACGATGAAGGTACAACGATGAAGGAATGATGGTCACCAGCTCTCCAAGGTATTCACAACCAGATAAATCAGAAAGTACCTTGAAGAATTGAAAAAGAAACTGAAGAAGCCATTCCAAACCATAATCACTGAGCTTGCGTAGAGATTGCCACATAAGAAGAAAATAGACAAGCCATTGTACTAATGCAGTTAACTTCTGGGTTCTGGTCTGCTTAGGAGTAGGTTCTGGGCAAGGTTCTCTACTTTCAATATCACAGAGAAGATCCTCCATAGAGACATCTTCCCAAACTTCAGGCTCTTGTTCTTCTTCACTTGTATGGTCATTACCCTCATCTCTATCTAGTACCTGTAAAAGCAAAAAGTATGAGTGAAAGAAGTCAAACCTGTAGCTACATTACATCTACATCTTCTTCACCACACACAAATACTGAGTTAGAAAATGTGACCCACTATGCTTGTACAAATCAGGGGTGTTGTTTCCATAACAATCACACTGCGTTGACTCAAGCTTAGAAGATTCATTGTTTAGAAAAAGAGGACACTTCTAATTTTTTGAACAAGATGCAAATTAAATGCTTAATTATATAGTTTGTTTTATTTATCTTAGAAACAATTCTTAAGTGCTTTTATAGAGCCTTTGTTTAGAGGCACTCGATCATTAGAGCTTCCTATTCTACTCACACTTTATTTCTATAGCTTTCATACACACATCACATCTTTTACACATTTCACCCTACACTTTCTTTGCATATATATAGTGCACACGGAATATTTTCTCATCCCTGATGATGCCGTTGATCGGCGAAAGCTTGGATTTAA
>OFEM01000026.1_pt1 | contig 11385 bp, 13 predicted proteins | sample 1521171 | NCBI WGS metagenome assembly OFEM01 (sample SAMN04272335, study PRJEB24112) | coral metagenome | biome: Coral reef; feature: Shallow seawater; material: Coral tissue | host: Coral | place: China: South China Sea | collected 2014
CATGATGCCCCGGCCTGGAACCCAGGCCCTTGTTGTATCTCGTGCCGACAAAATATATAGTTATTTCAGCCTTATTCGCTAGCTCACTCGTCAGAAATAACATTTAGTTTGAATGTGAATGAAATCCAAACGTGCAGTCAATCGTCTTGGTTTCCCGTAGTACATTCTATAACTAAACAGACAGCCAAGTAACCCGTTTTTCAGTAGCACCCGCCCACCCTCTCTCTCTTACACAAGATAGGTTAACGAGTCAATATTCTTGTGTATTTCAGGTAGTTTCTCGTGGACGTATTCTCTCTCACGATACGACTGAGGACTTCGATGGTATGTTTAAAAGCTGGTCAATCCGTGTAACCCCAGAAATGTCTCCATCGGCGCGCTTGATTGCTTATTACATTGACAAGAATGAACGAGTTGTTGCTGACAGCGTTTTGCTCAAAATTGAGGACAAACTTCCAACTGAGGTAACGGCAAACAACGTACGTTTGAAAATTAGACAGCGGAGACAAACAAGAATAACACTCACATGGCCTACAATTTTGTTCATCACAGGTTGAGTTTCCTGATGCAATCACGCAACAAGCGGACGGAACGTTAGTTCAGCTAAACGAAATAGAAAAATCCCCCGGAGCCCAATACGCCTTTAAGATTAAGGCTCCTCAAGGAACGCGTCTAGGACTTCTGAGTGTGGACCAAAGTGTTTACTTGTTGAGAAATGAGAACAGACTAACCAAAGAGCGGGTGAGTATTGTCACATTAAAAACCCTAGTTTCCGGTTCTTCAAATGACTTTAACAGCTATCCACTGGAGAAAATCACCGCAACTTTTTTTCAAAAAGATTTCCCATCACGCTCTCTGAAAATTTTAGGGCAAGTGAAAAGGTTAAAAGTTGTCCCGATTAACAGTACATCGGCGTGTGCTCAGGTAACAGATCTGTCCCCTTCGTGTTTCCTTCAGATTTTTAAAAGTGCTGAGAAGCTCGACCTTGGCTGTGGTGTAGGTGGAGGGAAAGACAACAAAGATATCTTCAAGGTAAGTGACTGAAGATATGCCGAGAATCAAAGTCCTTGAACAAGAAAAAGACAATTTGGACAAGGTTTCTTTCTAAACCTCATGTTCAAATGTTGTTGTTTATAAGGTCAATGCACTTATCAACACCTAGATAATTCACAAGCATGGCACTTCAACTGAAAAAAAAATAACAAAAATACATCAACCAAGCATGAGATGCATAATTAATAATCTCACTGGCGGTAGTCAGACCGGTTGGCTATTTACAAGCATGACCGAGGATATGTCAGGTCACAGAATAGAGTTGTTCCGCATAAGAACATTACATATTTCCACTTCGTGGCCTTAGGCATGCAAATTAGGCCGGCATCTTTACTGCGTACAGTTACGTCACATCAATTGGGCCATTTAATATCATTTAGCGAGCTCCAAAACAATAGCAATTGAGAATCCCGGTCTAATTTGCATGCCAAAGGCCAAGGGGTGGAATTTTGCATCTCTCGTGTGCGGAACAACTCTAATGTCTTGCTGAGGCGTGCCAACCTTGTTGAAGAGGAGAGGCAAGTGTGGTAAAACGAGAAACTGTTGTTTCATTTTCACTTCCAACTGAATGCTCAGTATTGTGGGGTTGGAATATATACCCACGAAACCGTACCAGTACAACCATTTCCAAGCCATAGCTTTTTTTCCTGAAAGTACTATGATCTCGAGTGTGAGTAGCCAATCAGATTGTAGTATGCACTGTTTACTGTGACACACATCTAAACGAAAAAAACGTTGTACCTGTGAAAAGCATGAATATAATATGAACGATAAGAAAGAATGAGACTCTGCTTAGACAGCACCGACACGCTTGTGCTTTTGCGTTTAATATCACAGGGCGAAATGATAAATTTATGAATTTTTAAGAAAAAATTAAATGGCACTTAAACCTGATGAGAATGTTTAATTTAAGCCGTAAAGCTTCTTAAAGTTCTTAAAGAGTAAGAAAGGCTTTAAGATTTGTTTACTGACATTTAAGTTCTGTTAAATGTATATGTCGACAAACATGAATTTACTGCGCTTAATTTGGTTTCGGAAAGGTAACTTAAATTGATATATGCCTTTAACTAACTTTAATTTTCCCCTTTAAAGGTAAGTAAATCTACTATGAATTTACTGCGTTTAATTGGGTTTCGGAAAGGCAACTTAAATTGATATACGCCTTAAACTAATTATAATTTTTCCCTTTAAAGGTAAGTAAATGTACCACAGTATTTAAGCGGCAACACTTAAATCTTCGTAAAGACAACAGCTAAAATCAAGCCGATAAGATCAAGGAAAGCAAAAATTGACAGGCTACATGTATTAAAGAGCAGTGCAATTCAAGTGTAACACCACTACAATTTACAATACCGATTACCAAAGTTGCTGCGAAAAAACCCAGAACTCTCTGCCCCACAAGGGGATACACAAGGAACCAATGATTGAAATAAAATGCTCTGATCTATAGCCAAGCAGGCCGTAATAGAACAAGCTTGCACTCCATGCACAGTGCAAAAATCTATCAAATCATGTTATACCCTAAGTACATGTATGTGGCAATGAACATTAACATCATGTACTCCATATGATTAAAACTCACCGCACACATCCCCTCCGAATGGCATCATACTATTCTCTACAAAACTGTCTGTACTGCATGCCAGTATGATATCAGGTTTCCATGTTATTGCAACCGACCACAGTCATTATCAGCTCTTGACTAATGAACAAGGGAGAATAATTATTAATTTACCTGTTATAGTAAAAAGAAGCCTTTTTCCATTCATCAGTTTCGGGTGATGTTCCATATATCAAGTTAATACATCTATATGCACTTCTGTGTTTTATTATGTGAAGTATGTTATGTTATGTTACTGTCTAAGGGCTGGGCCCATTGACGTGTTCGTTATAACGTAACTCAGGACTTGATTGACTTGTTATATGGCACATGACCCCGAGTTTGTGTTTAAATGATGAATGCTTTGATTAATGGATCTCTACCATGAAATTGACAAAGAAGAGACAGAAGTGGTGAGTGAAAGTCAACCCACCAAAACAATACAGTTTATTACTTTTGTTTTCACATATCAGCACCTTCTTGCCCGATATTAAAGGTGATGATTTAAGTCTTTAAGGTTTTCATAAACATTACTCTCTCACTAATTTAAAACTAGAAACAACGGGATGTGATACTTAAATTCACTCATAACTGTAATGTTGTGAAATTGTAAAACAATAAATATTTTGTCTGTTAGGTCCTTTAATAATCTTGATTGGTTTTTTCTCTATGACTCTGTTATGCATGGAGCAATGTCAGCAGAATTATTAATGAAATTTGCTCATCTTGTAATCTGTATAAATTATACATGTATGTAGGTAATTGCATCTCCAAGTTTCAGAAAAATCTGTTGAAGCTACAGCTGTAGCATTATCAAAGCACTGACTGACAAAATGTGCCATCTTGTCACTTGCTAACATTTGATGAGTCATCAAGAAAGCGGCTCAGTACTCTGGTGAGCTACTCCATTATTCTAGAAAGTAAATTTGTTACTGGATTGGACTACACCTGCTTACTTGGGTTCTTGCTCCATCAGTAAATTGAAACCAGAAACAATGGGATCTAATACGTTATGTATAATTATAACAGGAACATTGGAATATTTTTGATCAATAAATAATTCATTTGTCTACAAATTCCATTAATAATCTTGACTGGTTTGATTCTTGTGAAACCATTATAAAATAACAAAGGTCAGCAGAAAAATGTATTTTATTTAATTTTAGTTATAATCTGCACATATGAAAGTAATTATTACTTACAATGTACATGTGTGTTAGTTTCAGAAAAAGATCCTCTGGTGAAATAATAAATGTATATTTAATATTCAGCAAATGTATTATTACTATACTTGAGTGTTGAAACCGTTTTTTCTGGAGTTGCGTGACGTCACGCAGAATACTGAATATGTAATGAACTTTGACCATGTGACCCGAGTGTGTTTCAGTAGTGTATTGACTGAAGTTGTCGATCGGGGACAACAGATTTGTATCGGTAGTTTTCTGGAAATACAGTCATTAAGGTCGTTGAGTTGAATCAAGTTGATAGTGGAATCAACATTTTTGGTCCCTCGAACCGGATTATCGCTTTGGTGAAGATTGTAGATGTCTTTGGAGTCGACATCTTTGGAATTGCAAGAGTGAAGTTTTGCCACATTCGGAACATCGAAAAGCAAATAAGCTTATTTGTGTTGTCGGAAGAATGGAGGAACTAGAGAAGCTGAAAAAGGATAAACGGTCGCTTAAATCAAGTCTAACCAAATCTTTGAACGAGTTAGCTGTGGAATTATCGTTGGAAGCACCGAAGAAAGAAAGAACTACGGAGAGGTTGCAAGACATCGAAAAGAGACGGGACGAATTGCTGGAACTACTGGATAATCTTCAAGCCTTGTACAAAGAAATGAAAGAAACGACGGATGCAGCCTCGATTGAGGAGGAAGCCGATGGTATAGTGGATCGTGTCGATAGCCAAACGAGTGGAGCTCGGTTGTTTTTAGCGAAAGGAGCGGCCAAAACCAGTGATGTAAATTCTAACGCCGAGAAGAAGAGCGGGAAATCGGAGAGCACATGTGCGACGGATGGTCACGTGGTGGACCCAAACAAGCAACTCGAGTGAATTCGAATTCCTAAGTTTTCGGGCGACAAGATGAAATATTCGAATTGGTGGGCCGCATTTTCAAGCTGCGTTGATGAAACGTCTTCGTCACCACAATTTAAAATGTTGCGGCTGGAAAGTTGCTTGGAAGGCGAGGCGGCCGAGACGGTGAGAGGATTAGGTTATTCGTCAGAATCTTACAAAGCAGCAAAAGCAAGGTTGAATCGAAAGTATGGAGGAAATCGGCGACAGGTTCAGGCGCATATTGATGAGCTAAGAAAGTTGAAACCTATAAATGCAGAGAACCCTCGAGAGTTGGAAAAATTTGCAGACCTAGTGGAAAGGACAGTTGTTACCTTAAAGGAGAATAAACAGAACTCAGATCTTGAAGGGGGAACTTTATATGCTATTGTGCTGGAGAAAATTCCCCAATCTCTTCTCAGCCAGTACTACAGATGGATTAAGGAAAAGGGAAAACAGGAATCCCTCGAGGAACTACGACAATGGGTAGCCGAAGAAGCCGAATACCAGGTTCAGGCATCGGAGGTAAAGCATGGAGTTTCCAGTACAGGAGGAAGGCATGTTAAGGGGCCTCGTTCATTTTTCGGGACTGGAGACAAGCGTGACAGACCTTGCAAGGTGTGCAACCAAAAACACCCAGTTTGGAAGTGCGAGGTGCTGAAAGGAATGGAAAACAAGAAGAAGTGGGAGACAGCGAAGAAACTCGGTCTGTGTTATCGTTGCTTAGGAAAAGGGCACCTGAGTGAGGCATGTCATTGGAGTAGAGAGTGTGGAATTGATGGGTGTAAGGAGCATCACCACCGCATACTTCATCAGGAGAAAAGCCCTACCGATGGCATGGAGGGGAAGTCCGACACATCTGATGTTGATGGAAATAAGTCCAGTATGTATGAAACCGTAAAGGAGCGTGAACAGTGAAGAATCGCCCTTCGCACTGTTCCAGTTATTCTGAAACATGGAGCCAAGCGGTTGCAAGTTAACTGCTTCTTAGATGAAGGAAGCGATACGACTTATGTCAACGAAGATGTGGTGGAAGAACTAGGTTTGGAAGGTAGGAAAGAGAAAGTAACTATTCATGTTGCAAATGATCAGAAGGTAGATCTTATGTCAGCCACTATGGAAATTGGATTGGAGAGTTTGGACATCAAACAGTATTTGTGGAGGCATGAAACCTACCAACTGGCTTCAAATAAGAGATCAGTGGAAGCATTTAAGGGACATTCCCTTCCCAAAACTTGGGAAGAGAAGTAAGATCGATGTCCTCATTGGCTCAGATTACTACAATCTGCTATTTCCCATGAAGGAAGTTCGTGGCGGAGATGGTGAGCCTAGTGCCAGACTTTGTCCACTAGGGTGGACAGCTATTGGTACCATTGATGTGTATGAGGGACATGGGGCGTGTAACACAGGATTCCTTCACACCTTTCGGATGCAGAGGTTGGACAGTACTGACGGGGAACTTAACGATTTGATGAAACAATTTTGGAGCCTGGAGGCAATTGGCATTACCCCTCAAGTGGATAGACAACCGACTCCAGATGAGAAGCTAGCCGTCAACAAAGTCAATGAAACCTTAAGATTCAATGGAGAGAGATATGAAGTTGCCGTGCCTTGGAAACATGATAGACCACATTTGCCATCAAACCGGCAAATGGCTAAAAGGCGCCTTCTATCAGTTGAAAAGAAATAGAAGCAGGATGAGAGCCTTGCACAGGCATACCAGTCAGTGATCGATGACTACAGAAGCAAAGGATACATCCGAGAAGTTCCTGAAGAGGAGCCTAAACCTTCATCAGAATGGTTTCTTCCACACTTCCCGGTGGTTCGCCCTGAGAAGGCCACAACCAAAGTTCGGATCGTATTTGATGGCTCGGCTCAGCAAGACGGAAAGAGTTTGAACACTGAATCGCTACCAGGTCCTAAGTTGCAAAGTGACATTGTGGACATTTTAGTCAAGTTCAGAAAGGAATCATTTGCCTTAGTTGGTGATGTGACTCAAATGTACCATCAACCAATTCTCAGACCAGTTGACAGGCCACTGCACAGATTTCTGTATAGGAACTTGGTCTGTGAAGATTCACCCAGGGTGTACGAATTTCAAAGGTTTATTTTCGGAGGATGTTATTGCCCATTTTGTGTTCAATTCGTTTGGCAAAAACATGCAGAAATTAATATGGATACTTACCCATTGGCAGCTAAGCAGTCTTGGAACACTGCTACATGGATGACCTCATGCCTTCAGCACCCACGGTTGATGAAGCTAAAGAAACCCGGAGGCAGCTGACTGAGTTAGGCAACCAGGCTGGTTTCCACATTCCAAAGTGGTTATCTAATGATGTTGATGTGATTGCTGACATCAAAGAAGAAGACAGAGCTTCTGAGATAGACTTGGAGAAGAGAGAGTTGCCAACAACCAAGACCCTACGTGTCCTGTGGAGCGCTACAGATGACAAATTCTTCTTTCGGCACTCCTTGCAGTTGGATGGATTTGAATTCACCAAAAGAAATGTTTTAAAGAAAACAGCTACAGTGTACGACCCATTAGGTTTCTTGTCGCCTTACATAGTCAGATTGAAGTTGTTGATGCAGAAAGCATGGTTAGAAGCAGGGACATGGGACGATTTGTTGCCAGAACACCATCAGCAAGAATGGATTAAGTGGTTTCAAGAGTTGAATGACCTTGAACTAGTAAAAATACCGAGGTGTTTGAAAGATCCTGTGGCTAAGGTGGTAGAGTTGAGCATCCATACATTCACTGATGCATCGGAGAGTGCATATGCAGCTGCAGTCTATGCACGTCATGTGTATGAGAGTGGTGATGTTACTGTTCGATTGATTGCGTCAAAGTCCAGGCTTGCACCATTGAAAGCTGTGAGTATCCCCCGATTGGAGCTCCTTGGTGCACTCATCGGTACACGACTAACAATGCAAGTTTGCACAGCTCTCAAGATATCTTCACATGAAGTAACCTACTGGGTGGATAGTGTAAACGTGGGATACTGGATCCGCGGTCAAAGCAGAGAATACAAGCCATTCATAGCTCATCGTGTGGGCGAGATCCATGAATGTTCAGTTCCCAGTCAGTGGCGCTATGTACCCACTAATGTAAACCCAGCAGACCACGGAACGAGAGGACTGACAGTACAAGAATTGGCAAACACAAGTCAGTGGTGGAATGGACCTGAGTTCCTGAAAAGGTCAGAAGACAAGTGGCCAGAGTGCAAGTTTGATGTGCCAGCGTCTGAAGAGAGTCTTGAGTTAAAAAGAGGAAAAGAAGTTTCAGGAAAGAAGACTTGTAGCTATGAAACCACTAAGGGAGGTGAAGAGCATGCTGACGTCAACAATGCCAGAGAGGAAGGAGTTTGGCGGTTGAATCCCTCAAGGTATTCAAAGTGGTATCGGGTTAAACCAAAAGGAGAACTGGAACTTGGCTTGTCTCTAGTAAGAGTGAAAGCCTGGGTGCACCGATTCACTGCAAACTGTAGGAGACCAGCCAATAACTGCAGGGTAAACTTACGCCGGTGGAGCTTGAAGATGCTGAAGAAGCTATTATTAGGGAGGTGCAGACTGAAAAGTATGCAGCAGAGATGGATGCGCTGAGAAGAAACAAGCAAATCCCAAGGCAAAGTACATTGGCACCGTTAAATCCGGTATTAGTTAATGGAATTTTAAGATCGAAGATACGATTACAACAGGCGGACGATCTTCCTTACGAAGTTAAGTGTCCAATCATTTTGCCAAAGAGGGATCAAGTCACAGGACTGATTGTTAAGTACTACCATGATCTAGACCATTCATCAATTGTGCAGTTGACTTTGGAGGTCCTTACTTGACTAAGCAAGGGCGGGGCAGAGTACAAGCAAAGCGCTACTTGTGTTTATTCCTCTGTTTACAAACACATTGCTGCCATTTGGAGTTGGCATCGTCCTTGGACACTGATGCATTTCTCAATGCTTTCATACGGATGACGGAGAGGAGGTGCTGGCCTAAGCAGATGTTAAGTGATAATGGGACAAACTTTGTAAGCTCGTCAAGGGAAATAAAGGAATTAGTCTCAGCAATGGACCAAAACAAGGTACAACGGATGACCTGCAACAAGGGTGTGACATGGAATTGGAGTCTTCGAGTCTATGATAAAGTCAGCAAAACGTTCGATAGCGGCAGTACTCGGTGGCGCAGAGGTAAACGACGAGGAGTTGGAGACGATTTTCATCGGAGTGGAAAGCCTACTTAATTCAAGGCCTCTTACAACTGTAAGCGATGACCCCAATGACCAACCGGTATTGACTCCAAATCATTTTCTGATTGGTCAGATGGCAGGCGACTTTGTACCAGAGAGTGTTGACACCACACCTTTTAACCCAAGGAAGCGCTGGCGAAGAGTGCAGGAGCTTACGAGACATGTTTGGCAAGGGTGGATGCGAGAGTATTTGCCACATATTGGATCGAGACCAAAGTGGTTCTTTCCTGCAGATAACATTCAGGTTGGAGACGTGGTGGTAGTTATCGACCCTAATGCTGCCAGACGGGAATGGAAAGTAGGACGCATCGAGCAGACCTATCCAGGTCCTGATGGACTAGTGCGAGTGGTGGATGTTTGAGTCAAGGACAAGGTCCTAAAGTGACCGATAACCAGAATCTCTCCACTTGAGATTCAAGACATTTAAGTCGTGACTGATTGACTGATTGATCTCTAGTTTGAGCTTAAGACTAGTTTAGAACAGTTAAATGTAATGTGCGAATTACAGATCTCCCTGCAATTCGGGAGGGGAAGAATGTTGAAACCGTTTTTTCTGGAGTCGCGTGACGCCACGCAGAATACTGAATATGTAATGAACTTTGACCACGTGACCCGAGTGTGTTTCAGTAGTGTGTTGACTGAAGTTGTCGATCGGGGACAACAGATTTGTATCGGTAGTTTTCTGGAAATACAGTCATTAAAGTCGTTGAGTTGAATCAAGTTGATAGTGGAATCAACATTGAGGATATCTGTATTCATTTACTCTTGTTCTCACTCTATTGGCAAATTGAAACCAGATAAAACAGGAACTGATACTTAAATATAATTATAACCGTAATGTTTTAAAATTTAAGCAACAAATAATTCATTTGTCTATTAAGTCCTTTAAATAATCTTGCCTGGTTTGATCCCTATGAAACTGGTATGCCGGCATGGATCAATGTCAGCAGAATAATGAAAATGGTTATTCTTGTAATCTGCGCATACATGCATGAAGGTAACTATTTTGGTAGGTTTCAGAAAAACTCTGTGAAAGCTAGCATCACCAAAGGACTGACTGACAAGATGCACCATCTCGCCACTTGCTAACATTTGATGAGCCATCAAGAAAGCGGCTCAGTACTCTGGTGAGCTACTCCATTATCCAAGAAATAAATTAAACTTCTGCGTTATTTGAATTCAGACACTCTATCAGTAACTCTATCTCCACACGGAGAGAAGGGGTAGGTGATGGTGATCAGAAAATTGAAAGCAGTTGCAATGGGATCTGATACTTACACATGAAATATAACCGTAATGATATTTCAAAACAAAGAAATATTTCCTTCTGTCAATGTGAATAATTTTTTCTAAGAAAATTAATTTTATGCTAATGACCTTTTACCATCAATTTCTAACAATCCACCACAATTATTCGGTAACAGCACCAAGCTGTTTAATGATGTCATTTAAATGTGGTCTTGCATTTGGATTGAGGCTAGTGCACTTGTTCCCTACACTTTCAAGGACAGTACTTCCAACCTTTTTGGCAATTATAGAAGCTATTCTTCCAAAAGAGTAAACGTCACTTGCAGTGGAAGGTTTACTTGCCCCAGATACTATTTCTGGAGCTATGTGAGCATGCTTCTTGTGGTATTCTTGTTGCTCTTCATGTGAGAGGTGTTTGACAGACCCAGCAGCTGTTGTTATGCACTTCCCAAAATCAATCAAGACTGCTCGATACTTATTATTCCAGAATGAAACAAGGGCATTGTCCAATTTAATGTCTCGGTGAATAAACCCTCTGGAGTGCAGATATGAAATTGCTTAAGCCAGCTGCAGTGTTATGCAGCACCAAATTGCTTGTGAAAGATGCAATGACTTGCTATGGAGGGCAGTGTACATTGTGAATGTTTTATCGTTTATGTCATAATAACTCATGACTAATAGTTTAGGAGTTGATTCTGTTGAAATCCCTAAAAGAAAGGGAATATTTTGGTGTTGCAATGACATCATTATCATGGCTTCTCTTTTAACATCTTCTGAAGTAGCAGAGGAAAAGCTCTTGACAGCTACATGTGTACCTCGGTAAAACATTTTTTGGCAGGAACCAAACATACCTGAACCAAGGTAGCTGCTCTCATCTTTATCACTTGGAGCCTCTAATAGACTAAGGTCAATCTCCACAATGTGTGCCTGAATGGGCTTCTCTTTAAACACCTGTATTTGATGAAGACAAAGATACAATTAGCCAAATGTATCTGGGCAAATTACATAGCCGCAATGGTTGCCCTCATAGCAAAGCAAAGGTGACAATGTAGTAAGTCAACAACATGCAAGAGGTTGCCCTCAGCTAGTCTAAGTCAATTGCCTCACAGGCCATAGCCAAAGCATCAAATTCTTCAGTTGGCTGTGACAATGTATAAAATCCATAATAATCTTTCCCCAGCGTATCTGA